>OGNB01000287.1_pt1 | contig 41117 bp, 37 predicted proteins | sample 1573301 | NCBI WGS metagenome assembly OGNB01 (sample SAMEA2581914, study PRJEB24529) | metagenome | biome: Human gut stool | place: China | collected 2011
AAACCGAAACACCATCCTAATCATTGCGGCGGTGATGGCAACCCTGGCCATTCTGGGCTGTCTTTTCAACATGGCAGCCACGGTGCTGTCCGCCAAGGTGTCCACTAAATTTGCCGCTGATTTGCGGCGTGAGATATTCCATCAGGTGCAAGATTTTTCCGCCGCTGAAATGGAGCGGTTTGGCACCGCTAGTCTAGTGACCCGCAGTACCTCCGATGTGACCAACATCCAAATGTTTCTCTCATTGCTGTTGCGGCTGGGGGTGACTGCACCGCTGATGGCGGTGGCTGGGCTGGTACTCTCTTCTCTGACCGGCGGCGAACTCAGTTCCGTGCTGAGCTTGGCCATTCCCGCCCTCATCATTGGCGTAGGTGTCATTCTGATTTTTGTTTCCCGCTACTCGGTGACCCTGCGGCAGCGGATTGACCGACTGAACAAGATCTTTCTGGAAACACTGGAGGGGGTACGGGTGATTCGGGCTTTCAATCGGCAAGGGAAAGAAATGGAAAGGTTTTCCCAAGCCAATGGAGAACTGGCCTCCATGACCATTCTCTCTGGGCGGGTGACCGCACTGCTGATGCCGGTGATTCAGGTGATCTTTGGTGTGACTACAGCAGCGGTCATGGGCATGGGTTCCTGGTATGTGTCCGCCGGGGAGATGGCAGTGGGTGACCTGGTGGCCAACAGCCAGTATATCAGCATGATCCTTGCCGCTATCATGATGCTGGCATTGGTCATTATGCTCTTTCCTGTGTCCTATGCCTGCGCTAAGCGCATCGCAGAAGTGCTGAATACCGAGAGTTCCATCAAGGACGGCAGATACAGTGCCGCCTTGCGCAAAGGCCGCGCCTGTGTGGCCTTTGACCATGTGACCTTTACCTATCCTGGGGCGGACGAACCAGTGCTGAAGGATGTTAGCTTCGAGTGCCGGGCCGGGGAGGTCACCGCCATTATCGGGCGCACCGGTTGCGGCAAGTCCAGCATCCTCAAGTTGATCCCGCGGCTTTACGACGCCACGGTAGGCCATGTCTATGTGGACGATATGAATGTAAAACAATATAAATTGAACGAGCTGCGGGATCTGATCGGCTATATCCCCCAGAAGAATGTACTCTTTTCCGGAGACGTGGCCTCCAACCTGCGCTTTGGAGATCAGGACAGCAGTGAGGAACAGTGGCGGCAAGCGGCCTACATCGCCTGCGCCGACGAGTTCATCGAACAGAAGCCGGACGGCTACCACGCCGAAATCGCTCAAGGCGGCACCAATTTGTCCGGCGGCCAGCGCCAACGCATGGCTATTGCTCGGGCTGTCGTAAAAAAACCAGAAATCTACCTGTTTGATGACAGCTTTTCCGCCTTGGATGTGAAAACAGATAAAACACTCCGCATGCGCCTGCGGGAGAGCATGGGGGATTCCACCATGCTCATTGTGGCTCAGCGGGTGGGTTCTATCCTGGATGCTGACCGTATCTTGGTGATGGAGGACGGACAGATCGTGGGGAGAGGCAAGCACCGGGAACTGCTACATACATGTCCGCTCTACCGGGAGATTGCTGAATTGCAGCTGGGAGAGGAGGAAGTGAAACATGAACTGGAATGCGTTTAAACGGCTGTTCCACTATCTGGGACGGTACAAGCTCCGCCTGATTCTAGTGATGATCGCCGCTGTCCTGAGTACCCTGTTTACCGTTTTGACCCCAGCGGTGACGGGCGGCATCACCTCGGAACTGTACGATGGCGTGGCAAGCGGCTCCTTCGACTGGGAAACGATCGTCTGGCTGCTCGTGACGCTGATAGCCCTTTATCTTGTGGCCCAGCTTTTCGCCATTCTCCAAAGCTTCAGCATGACTAAGCTGACCGCCTGCGTTATGGAGACTCTGCGGGGTGATATTGACCGGAAGATGCACCACCTGAAGCTGGACTATTACGACTCTCATACCCAGGGGGAAATCCTCAGCACCATCACCAACGATGTGGACACGGTGAACAACGCCCTGAGCCAGAACCTGACCCAAATCGTCACCCAGGTGGTCACCGCTGTGGGTATCCTGGTGATGATGTTCACAACCAGTCCTATACTGGCGGCCATCGCAGTGGTTATGGTGCCGGTGTCTCTGCTGGCCTCTCTAGGCGTTATGAAAACGGGAGCCATACACTACGCCCGGCAGCAGGAACTCCTGGGACAGCTCAACGGCTACATCGAGGAGGTGTACCAAGGGCAGGAGCTGGTGTCGGTGTTCAACTACACGGATCGAGCAAAAGAGGAGTTTGATCGAATCAATGGGGAACTCCAGCGTACCGCTCAGAGTGCCGAGATTGCATCTGGTAAGGTCACTCCAATCACCGACCTGGTAAATAACCTTGGCTACGCTGTCAGCGCCCTGCTGGGATGTCTGTCCGTATTGCGTGGTGAGATGCGGATCGGCGACGTGCAAGCCATGCTCCAGTATACCAAGCAGTTCTCCCAGCCCTTCACCAGCATTGCGGGGATGGCGGGCAGTTTCAGCGCAGCGTCCGCTGCCGCAGGGCGCATTTTCGCTCTGCTGGATGCCTCGGAAGAGACACCAGACCCTGTTCCCGGACTGATGCCTCAGGTCAGCACGGGCGCGGTGGAATTTCGCCATGTGTCCTTCGGTTACTCCCCGGAGCACCAGCTGATGCATGATGTGAACATCACGGTGAAGTCCGGTCAGAAAGTGGCCATCGTGGGCCCCACCGGGGCTGGCAAAACCACCCTCATCAATCTGCTCATGCGGTTCTACGATGTGGACGGCGGTAGTATTTTAGTGGACGGGGTAGACACCAAGGAAATGACCCGTCACGAGCTACGGGATCGCTTTGGCATGGTGCTCCAGGATGCCTGGCTCTTTGAAGGCAGCATCCGGGACAACATAGCTTACGCGCAGGACAATCTGCCGGAGGAAAAAATCATCGCCGCCGCACGATCCGCCAGCGTGGACAGCTTCATCAAGACCCTGCCAGGCGGTTATGATTTTGAACTTTCCACAGGGGCGGAAAATATCTCACAAGGTCAACGCCAACTGCTGACCATCGCCCGAGCGATGGCGTCTGACCCGGAAATCATGATCTTGGACGAGGCCACCAGCAACGTGGACACGCATACGGAGCAGCTTATCCAAAAAGCACTTGCAAAATTGATGCACGGACGTACTTCTTTTGTGATTGCCCACCGGCTTTCTACGATTCGGGATGCTGACATGATCCTTTACATGGAACATGGTGATATTCTTGAGCATGGCAGCCACGAAGAGTTAATGGCACAACATGGAAAATACGAAGCATTGTATATGAGTCAGTTTGCACAGTAATATTACAAACGTTTAATTGGCTGCTTAATTGCCATTTGAGGAGAAACAAAACTACTATCAAATACTGCCCCGTCCGGGGAAAGAAAAAAACCGTTGGACGGGGCAGATGATTTCCTGCGCACATTTAGCTCATTATTCTGTCGGCGGTTTTGATGGACTCAGGGCCGCCGTTTCTTTGCGTTAACACAAACCAATGACGACTTGCAGGGACACGGCAACCGATGGGAGGTTATTTTGCCGTGTCTACTTTACTATTCTATTTCTCCTGTGATCTGCACCAGTCAAAAAAAGTTCGTACCCGCCGTCGGGGTATTCTGGGTATGAATATGAACACAGAAATCATGTGAATAGATTTTATAATTCTTCTACGCCTGTCTGCATTTTGCAGACAGGCGTTTTTTGTCGTTTTCTTGGGTTTTGTGTCGGCTGTCGATCACCTCCTGTGTCTATCCCTTGCAACGCAACGATGAAATAGGAGGTGCAGCGCATGGATTCTTCCTAAAGAATTTTTTCAAAAATTTTTCTGCGCGTTTGCCAAAACGCATGATGCAGACCGTTTTAGTGGCGAAAGGGGAAGAAAACCGTATCACCCGCCTTTGCGGACGCGAAGGGAGGTGAATACATGAAACCTCATTCGCACGATGTAGGAGTTGCCCGTGCCTTTGATTGCTTCTGCAAAAAGGTACTGCGGAACGAAGCGCGGGACTATCAGGACGCGCTGGCACGGAAAAGAAACCGAGAGGTCTATTTTTCCGAACTGCCCGTCGAAGTGCTGGAACAGTTCGCTGTCCGTGACACCTATTTCACGGATAGCCGCACATTTGAAGTCATCGGCCATTCGGTTTGTATCGACGATGAAACGCTGGCGGAAGCGATCTCCGCTTTGCCTGTTGACCGCAGAGATATTATCCTGCTGTCCTATTTCCTCGATATGTCCGACGCTGAAATTGCAAATGTGCTGAACATGGTGCGCCGTTCCGTTGCCTATCGCAGGACAAGCACCCTAAAGCTGCTGAAAAACCTGATGGGAGGAGAAAACAGATGACAAGTCAATCGAAGAATAACCGTCTGTTGCCGCTGACCGTCATTGAAGCGGCTGCTGGCGGTGACGTGGAAGCGATCAACGCCGTTCTGAAACACTATGCAGGGTACATAGCCCGTCTGTCGATGCGTGAGCTTTACGACGAGTACGGAAATCCCCATCTTTGCGTGGATGAAGAACTTCGGCGCAGGCTGGAAACGAAACTCATTACCAAACTGCTCACATTCCGCGTGAGATAACTGACGCCTGACAGAAACGTGTCCCCCCTTTCCTCGTTTCTGCCTGATGCTCCTTGACAAATATGCCCGCAAGAGAACGGCGGCGCATCATAGGCAAAACGGGTACGTTCCTTTTGCGCCGAGCTGGGCGGCTGGTACGCCATGACGTATATCCGAGAGGATATGCCGAGCGACAAATACCGCGCCGTAAAGCAAGTGTGGCAGCTTGCAGGCGACGACGCGCAAAACACATAATGATACGACCTTACAGCCACAGTCCGAGCGTTCAAAGCGTCGCAGGCGATGGGTAGGGCTGCACGAGAACCGTGCGGGGGGGTGAAACTCCCTTGGAGCTGCGCCAGCAGCCGTCCGTTTTGTCATTCCCTTTTGTAGTTATTTCGTTTCCCATGAAAGGGGGATTTGTTTCTATGGAAACAACCATGAAGAAAACAACGTCCCCGATTGTACGCGAGTACAAGATCGGGGATATAACGTATATCGTCAAGGCCGTCATCAAAGACGGCGCGAAAGAGGACGCCGTGACAAAGGTGCGCCGCCTGATTCAGAATGACTTGCGGGGTAAAAAAGTTACAAATAATTTTGAACCCGCCTAATGACGGCGAGCGAGATCCCTGGTATAATATAAATAACCTGTTTGTCCGGCTGCCGGAATAGGAGGCAACATGAAAAAGCAGCCCGACAAAATCACCGCATATTACTACCGTGCGGCGAACAAACAAACAGACCTGAACCTTGACAATCAAATGCACCTACTTTTGAGCCATGCACAGGAAAACGGAACGGACACCTATATGTTCTTCGTGGACAATGGGTACAACGGCCTGACCGCAGAGCGTCCGGCATTTCAAAATCTGCTTGCAGCAATCCATGAGAACCGCGTGCAGAAAATCGTTGTCGTATCGCTTGACCGACTTTACCGCAGCTATCTTGCAGCGTTGCAGTTCCTTGATGATATGGAGCAGCGCGGTATTTCGATTTGCTCCATTACAGACGGCGATCTACCCCTTTGCCGAGAACTATATCACGGCATTGTCAACGCCTACCGCAGTTCTTCCGAGAAAGGCGGTGAGTGCAGATGACGGGATTTACCTTTCAGAGCTTGAAGCCGCAGGACAGTTTAAGCAATGAGCTTCGCAGCGTGATCCGCGATAATGTTTTGCAGTTCTACACCAAGGGGCTATCTACGGAAGCAGAGGAAGAAGGTCTGACCGCTCTGTATGAGCGCCTTTCGCAGGAAGATAAGCTGGATGGTGAAAGTAACTCCATAGCGAACCAGAAGAAGATTCTGGAACGCTACTGCAAGGATCACGGGATTACCGCCTACCGCCATTATGACGAGGACGATGGTTATTCCGGCACAAACTTCAACCGTCCGGGCTTCCAGCGTATGCTTGCCGACATCAAGGCTGGGCGGATCAAGCGTGTCATTGTAAAGGACATGAGCCGCTTCGGGCGCGATTATCTCCAAGTGGGAATGTATACCGATGTTGTTTTCCCGGAGTTTGGCGTTCATTTCATTGCCGTCAATGACGGCGTGGACAGCACACGCGGCGAAAGTGAGTTTACCGCGATCCGCAATGTGTTCAACGAAATGTATGCCCGCGATACCTCCAAAAAGATTCGCGCTACATGGCAGAGCAAAGGCAAGTCCGGCGAGCATTTGACGACCATTCCGCCCTATGGGTATATGAAAAGCCCGGAGGACAAAAAGAAATGGATCGTCGATGAAGAAGCCGCAGCCGTCGTACAGAAGATATTCTCCCTGTGCGCGTCCGGCAAAGGCCCCACGCAGATTGCTAAATGGCTCAAACAGCAGCAAATCTTGAACCCAACCGCCTATTGCCATGCGAAAGGTCTGCCGACCAGCAACAAGCCGACAGCAGACCCGTACAAATGGACAAATGAAACGGTTTCCCGCATTTTGGAGCGCGTAGACTATCTGGGGCATACAGTAAACTTCAAGACCACAAAGAAGTCCTACAAGAGCAAGAAGAAAATCTGGAATGATCCTGAGAATTGGGTGATCTTCGAGAACACCCAGCCGCCGATCATCGAAGAAAGCGTGTTCCTGATTGTTCAGAACATTCGCAAGGCGCGTCGCCGTCCTACCAAGATGGGTGAAATGGGTATGTTCTCCGGGCTTCTGTATTGCGCAGAGTGCGGCGGCAAAATGTATCAATGCCGCGCTACCAACTTTGCGGAGAACCAGAAATACTTCATCTGCTCCACCTACCGCAAGGGCAAGGATCTCTGCACGACCCATTCTATCAAGAATGTCGTGCTGCATGAAATTGTTCTGCGAAATCTGCGGGAAGCAATCTCCTATGTTTCAGAGCATGAAGCGGAGTTCATTCAGGACGCTGCCGAGAGCGATATGCGGGACAGAGATGCAGAGTTTGTTCGGAAGCGTGAAACGCTGGCAAAGGCGGACACGCGAATTGCCGAGCTTGACCGCATTATCTCCCGACTGTATGAGGACAACGTGATTGGCAAGCTGTCAGATGAATGTTTTATCAAAATGTCCCATGACTACGAGTTGGAACAAAGCAACCTGAAATCAATGGCAGAAGTCCTGCGCAAGGATCTGAAGCAGCAGGAGCAGCAAAAAACCAATGTCAAGGCGTTTATCGCTGCCGTGAAGAAGTACACGGATTTGCAGGAGCTTGACGCGGCTGTTCTCCGTGCTTTCATTGACAGGATCGAAGTTTCCCATGTTGACAAGAAATCCAGAACGCGGGAAATCACCATCGTCTATAACTTCATCGGTGCATTTGACTTCACACGGGCAATCGAAAATGCCCGCAACACAAGTAAAAAAGAGCAAAGAACGGCATAGCCGTTAAGCTACACCGTTCCTTGCTTCAATGTTTTCCTAAGTCACCGCCCCATTACGGGAGGTTCTTTTTTGCACCGATCTTTCTTAAAATTTGTGGGCGTCACCCCTACGCAAGTTCCGGAAGAATACACCCTAAGAATGCAGAAAAAACGCTCCTCGGAAGAGGAGCGTTTCGTGATTTGCTCAGATATTCGCGATGAGCTCGATCTCAACCTTTGCGTCTTTGGGCAGGCGTGCGACCTGAACAGCGGAACGGGCAGGGCAGGCGCCTTCCGGGAAGAACTCAGCATAGACCGCGTTCATGGCGGCAAAGTCGTTCATGTCGGCGAGGAAGACGGTGGTCTTCACAACGTCCGCCATGGAGCCGCCGGCAGCCTCGATGATGGCCTTGCCGTTTGTGAGCGACTGCTTCGTCTGCGCGGAAACGTCCTCGGGCATGACGCCGGTCGCCGGGTCGATGGGCAGCTGGCCGGAGACAAAGACGAGAGAGCCTGCCTTGGTCGCCTGCGAGTAGGGGCCAATCGCGCCGGGCGCGTTGGTGGTAGCGATAACTTCTTTCATGATAAAATCCTCCTTGAATAAATTGATGATGCTCAGGCTTTTTTGGTTGCCTGCTCGAGTGCTGTTGCCAGCTGGTCGGGACAGGACGTGGGCTTGTAGCCGCAGCGGATACCGCGCAGGCGGGAGATGACCTCGTCGACGGGCATACCTTCAACGAGCCGGCCGATGCCCTGCAAGTTGCCGTTGCAGCCGCCGATGTATTCTACGTTTTTAAGCTTGCCGTCCTCGATGTCAAATAAGATCCGGCTCGAGCACGTGCCCTTTGTCTTGTATTCGTAATGCATGGTATTCTTCCTTTCTATACGGTCAGGTCGCAAAATTCCGCGCCGACATATTTACAAAGTGTTTCCGGGTTCAAAAGCACCTGCGCCCCGCGCTGCCCGGCAGACACGCCGATCTCGTCATATAAAATCGCCGTTTCGTCGATGAATGTCGGGAAGTGCTTTTTCATGCCGATGGGGCTGCATCCACCGCGGATATAGCCCGTGAGCGGCAAAAGCTCCTTGACATGGATCAGCTCGACCTTTTTATCCCTCGCGGCCTTTGCGGCTTTTTTGAGGTCCAGCTCGCAGCAGACCGGAATGCAGAAGACAAGATAGCCCTGCTTTTCGCCCCGGGCGACGAGCGTCTTGAAAATCTGCTCCGGCGGCGCACCGATCCCTTCGGCGGCATGAAGACCGCTGAGATCGTTCTCGTCATACGCGTATTCGCGCGCCTCATACGGAAGTTTTGCCGCGTCCAATAGCCGCATCACATTTGTTTTGTTCATACTTTCGCCTCCAACCGGCGGAAATTCCGCGGGTTTTCGCCCGCGCGCCACCTATTATACCCGATTGTGCGCAAACTTGCAAGACGCATGTAAATTTGCTATAATACCAGCCGATAAGAAGAAAGGGGAGAGCGCAATGTCAATTGAAAAGGTAAGGGCGTATTTTGCGCAGTTTGGAATGGAGAAGCGCATTCTGGAATTTGACGTGTCGAGCGCGACTGTGGAGCTCGCGGCGCAGGCGGTCGGCGTGGAGGGAAAGCAAATCGCAAAGACGCTCTCGTTTTTGCTGGGCGATGCGTGTATCCTGATCGTTGCGGCGGGCGATGCGCGCGTGGATAATAAGAAATACAAAGAGCACTTCGGGCTGAAAGCGAAGATGCTCGCGCACGACGATGTGCCGGAATACATCGGCCATGCGGTGGGCGGCGTGTGCCCATTTGCCGTGAAGGACGGCGTGAAGGTCTACTTAGATGAATCGCTCAAGCGCTTTGAAACCGTGTTCCCGGCAGCCGGGAGCGCGAGCAGCGCCATTGAGCTGACGATCCCGGAACTGGAAAAATACTCGAAATTCGACGGCTGGGTCGACGTGTGCAAGGACTGGAGAACCGACGCAGAGGGATAAAGCGGGCCGCTTCCGGGCATACTGCTTCCAAAAACCTTTGGAGGCGGGCACATGGAAGAATCGAAACGCGAAAACAAGCAGGAGTCTACGCAGGAGCTTCTGGAGCTCGGCGCGAGCACCACAAAATCGAGCAAGGGGAACATCTATACCCTCACGATCATCGGCCAGATCGAAGGCCACCAGACGCTTCCCGAGACGGTGAAGACGACGAAGTACGAGCACGTGATCCCGCTGCTGGCGGCGGTCGAGGAGTCGGAAGACATCGACGGGCTTCTGCTGTTACTCAACACCGTCGGCGGTGACATTGAAGCGGGGCTCGCGATTGCAGAGCTGATCGCGGGGATGAAAAAGCCGACGGTGTCTCTTGTATTGGGCGGCGGGCACTCGATCGGGATTCCGCTGGCCGTCTCCGCCAAGCGCGCGATCATCGCGCCGAGAGCCAGTATGACCGTGCACCCTGTGCGTATGACGGGGTTAGTTGTCGGCGCGCCGCAGACGTATCATTATTTTGACCAGATTCAGGACCATATCGTGGACTTCGTGACCGAAAACTCCCGCATTTCCCGCGAGGATTTTGAGCGCTACATGATGGCGACTGGGAACATGGCGACGGATGTGGGAACGGTCCTTTATGGCGCGGAGGCGGTCAAGTCCGGGCTTATGGACGAGCTTGGGACGCTGTCTGACGCGCTTAGCTATCTTCACCGGCAGATCGCGCGCGGAAAAAAGCGCCGCGGGGAGTCAAACGGGGAGACAAACGGCTAAAAAGTCTGGAATTATTCTCTGGGTTGTGATAATATAAATCAGTATAAGATTTTTACGCGGCCTTGGCCGCTTCAACCTTGGAGGATTGTCTATGACCTATTGGAATGCCGTTTTGCTGGGGCTGGTGCAGGGCGTGGCGGAGTTTCTGCCGATCTCGAGCTCCGGCCATCTGGCAGTGCTGCAAAACTTTCTCGCCATCGGCGACATGGAAAACCACATGCTCTTTGACGTGCTGCTGCACTTAGGGACGCTGGCGGCGGTCATTCTCGCGTTCTGGAAGGATGTACGTGAGGTTGTGACGGAGTTCGCGCGCATGCTCCACATCCGCAGAACCCCGCGAGGATTGAGGCCCAACCGGCGCGAGCGGCGGCTGATCAGCTTTCTCATCATCGCGACGCTTCCGCTCATCCCGGCGGTGTTTTTATCGAATGTGGTGGAGTCACTCTACCAGAACACGTTTTTCATTGGCTTCGCGTTTATCCTGACGGGCTTTCTGCTCTTTGCCGCCGACCGCATGGGACACGGCAACAAGGACGAGCGGAGCTCGACAACGGCGGACGCGCTGGTAGTCGGTCTTGCGCAGGCGGTCGCGGTGGTGCCGGGGCTGTCGCGCTCCGGGACGACGATCAGCTTTGGCATGCTGCGCGGCTTTGAGCGGAGCTTTGCCGTGAAATTTTCGTTTTTGCTTTCCATTCCGGCCGTGCTTGGCGCAAATCTGGTGTCGATCATCAAGGTGTTCTCGACGGGTGTGGAGTGGAGCTATGTGCCGATGTATCTGGTCGGCGTGGCCTGCGCGTTTGTGTCGGGCTACTTTGCTATCTATTTTCTGCGGCTGGTCGTCCAGCGCGGAAAATTCGGCGGCTTTTGCTATTATTGCTGGGGCGCGGGGCTTGTGACGCTGCTGCTGTCCCTGATTTCCTGAAAGGATGGAGCCTCATGGCGGAAAAGCAAACAAAAAAACGTGCCTCCGGCGGCAAATCAATCGGAAAATCCTCCGGCAGCCGGAAAAGCACGTCAAAGGGCTCGAAATCCAAAGCGAAGACACAGACGCCCATCCGGCGCGAGGTCGGCGCGGGCGTGTGTCTGGTGCTGGCGCTTTGTACGGTGCTGGGCTGTCTTGGCATCAAAGGCGCGTTATTGTCGCTGCTGATCGGGCTTTTCAAGGGGCTCATCGGCTCGGGACTTTACATACTGCCGTTTTCGTTCGTGATGGGGTTTTTGATCCTGCTGCTGCATGACGGAAGACCCGTCGCGCTGCGCGTGACGTGCAGCTTTTTATTGGCCGTGACCATCGGCGCGCTGGTGCAGCTGGTGGGCGGACAGGAGGGCGCGGAATGGTCGATTGACATGTTCGCGGAGCTCTGGGACGGCGGTCTGGACGGCAGCTGCGCGGGCGTTGTGTCCGGGCTTCTGGCGCAGACGCTCGAGCTCATCATCAGCCGCATCGGCGCGGTGATCGTGCTGCTGGCGGCGCTGGCACTCGAGCTTATTACGAGCCTTAACATGACGGTCAGCGGGATTATTACCGCGATCAAGAACCGCCCCAGAATCGAATATGACGAGCCGAAGCGCGAGCATCCCGACCCCGCCGAGCGGATCGTGAACCACGTGGCGCAGAAGCACATTGACCACGTTGAGCAGCAGATGGAACGCCGCCGTGCGAAGGCTTCGGAGTTTGATCTTCCTGTGGACGAGCCGCCGCTTCCCGTGCAGGAGCGGAAGGAAAAGTCGGAGAAAAAGCCGATGCGGCCGGACGTTTTTGTCGAGGAAAGCCGCAAGCAGCAGCGGCAGGAGGCAGGCCGGGAAGCATCCGATGGGCCGGACATTCTGGCCGTGAGACCCGAGCATCCTGCGCAGGCAGAGGTTCCGGAGCAGGAGGAGCTTCCCAAGAAGCTGCCGCCTTTGAATCTGGACGAGCTGCGCCGGGAAGAACCGCCGCTTGTCGTGCCGAACCGGACGCGCGTGGAAGAGACGGCTGATCCGCAGGAGGAAGCACCGGAGAAGCCGGTCTTCACACCGCACCCGGCAGCGCCCGCCCCCATTTCTCCCGCGCCCGAGGCTGCGTTTTTATCGGCGGCCAGCGCGGCAAATAAGCCCCTTCCAAAGCCGGAGGCGGCTGTCGCCGCGATCGAGGAAGAGCTTGCGCCGTTAGAGTCGGCAGCGGACGATAAAATCAAAAAGAACGACGTGCGCCTTGAAGCTGCGGCCATTGCGCAGGAAATCGCAAGCGCGCCCGAGCCTCCCGTCTATCAGTATCCGCCGGTATCTTTATTGAAGCAGGGCTCCGGCGCGGCGCACGATGGAACCGAGGAAATGCGCCAGAACGCCGAACGGCTCAGCGATACGCTCAAATCCTTCGGCATTGAGGCGACGATCATCAACGTCACGCGAGGTCCTTCTGTCACGCGGTATGAGCTCGAGCTCAGCCGGGGTGTAAAGCTCTCGAAGGTGACGAATCTCGCGGACGATATTGCTTTGGCGCTTGGCGCGTCGGGCGTCCGCATCGCGGCGATTCCCGAGAAAATTTCTGTGGTCGGTATTGAAGTACCGAACCGCGTCGTCTCGACGGTACTTGCGCGCGACGTGATCGACTCGCCGGAGTTTGAAAAGAGCAAATCGAAGGTCTCCTTCGCCGTCGGCAAGGACATCGGCGGCAACCGCATCATCGGCGACATCGGAAGACTGCCGCACCTGCTCATCGCCGGTACGACCGGCTCCGGTAAGTCGGTGTGTATGAACTCGCTCATCATTTCGCTTCTCTATAAGGCGAAGCCCGAAGAGGTCAAGCTCATCATGGTTGACCCGAAAATGGTCGAGCTTGGCATTTATAACGGCATTCCGCACCTGCTCATCCCTGTCGTGACCGACCCCAAGAAGGCGGCGGGCGCGCTTCAGTGGGCAGTGACGGAGATGATGCGTCGGTACCGTCTGATGGCGGACGCGGGCGTGCGTGATCTGGCGTCTTATAACAAGGAGGCGCGCTCCAGCGGCGAGTTTGAGACCATGCCGCAGATCGTGGTTGTGATCGACGAGCTGGCAGACCTGATGCTGGTTGCGGCCAAGGAGGTCGAAGAGTCGATTTGCCGCGTGGCGCAGATGGGTCGTGCGGCGGGCATGCATCTGGTCATCGCGACGCAGAGACCTTCTGCCGACGTGATTACTGGCCTGATGAAGGCGAATATCCCGTCTCGTATTGCGTTCGCGGTTGCCTCCGCGATGGAGTCGCGTATCATTCTCGATACGGCGGGCGCAGAGAAGCTGGTCGGCAAGGGCGACATGCTCTATGCACCGTTGGGGCAGGGAAAGCCCAAGCGTGTGCAGGGCTGCTTCATCACCGACGACGAGGTGCAGGAGGTTGTGACCTTCATCAAGCGCTCGAACACGGCGGAATATTCCGACGAGGTCATGGCCGAAATCGACAAGAAGGCCGCCGAGAGCGGAAAGGGCAGCAAGGACACGTCTGCATCGAATGTATCGGTCGACAGCGCCGACGACGGCGGAGACGAAATGCTCCCGGCCGCGGTCGACGTCATCTTAGAGACCGGGCAGGCTTCCGTATCCATGCTCCAGCGCAGGCTGAAGCTCGGTTACGCGAGAGCCGCACGCATCATGGACGAGATGGAAGAACGCGGCATTGTCGGCCACTTCGAGGGCTCGAAGCCCCGGCAGCTGCTCGTTACCAAGGAGCAGTGGCAGGCCATGCAGTCCGGCCAGCAGATGCAGATCCCGGAGGCGGACTACGACCCGCCCGTCGAAGAGGAGATCCCGTAATACTGAAATTCCGCGAATTTTCGCGTAATTTACCCATTGTGTTTGGAAAACGCATCAAACACAAATAGGTCGCTTCGATCAGAATCAGGCGGTTGGCTGAGGCTGAGCGATGCAACCGAAAAAATTGAGGCATTGCATCCGGACGAAGGTGCCGGAGCGAGAGCTGGAGGTACGTATGAAAAACAAAAAACACACATCCGTTGTCCGCCTGACGTCGCTGGCGCTGCTTGCTGCGCTGGTGGTCGTCCTGCAAACCGTCGCGACCGGTATCAAAATCGGCCCCGTGCCGATTTCCCTGACGCTGGTTCCCATCGTCGTGGGTGCGATCCTCTTTGGACCGGGCGCAGGCGCGTTCCTTGGCGGTGTATTCGGCGTTGTCTGCCTGATCGCGGGCATTGCCGGAACCGACCAGTTTACGAACCTGCTGTGGGTGGCGAGCCCCTTCTGGCTGACGCTTGTCTGCGTCGGAAAGGCCGTGCTCTGCGGCTGGGTCGCGGGACTCGTCTATAAGGCGCTTTCCAAAAACCAGACGCTCGGCTGCATCGTGGCTGCCATCTGCGCGCCGATCGTGAATACGGGCGTTTTTGCCGTCGGTATGTTCACGGCCTTCCGCTCCATTTTGCAGGACTTTGCGGGCGGAACGGATATCGTCTATTATTTCTTCGTGGCGTTTATCGGCGTGAACTTCCTCGTGGAGCTCGGCGTGAACGCGGTTCTGAGCGCGGCCATCGCGCGGATCGTGAAGGCCGTCCAGAGATCGCACGGAGAGGAAAATTCGTAATTGGCAGAAAGAGGAGCGGAGCTTTCCGCTTCCCGTCTGTGCAAAGCATGGAGAATACATATGAGCAAACAAAAATTTCGCACCGCCGTCTTCGATCTGGACGGGACGCTGCTGGACACCCTGTATGATCTCGCCGCGTGCGCGGACAAGGCGCTCTCTCACTGCGGCTTGCCGGGGCATACGATGGAAGAGTACCGGACGTATATCGGAAACGGCATTCCGAAGCTCGTTGCAAGAGCCGTCCCGCCCGGAACGAGCGAGGAGGATATCCAACGGGTTCTAAAATTTTATCTTGGCTATTACCCCGAGCACTGCGCCGAGCACACGCGGTTTTTCCCGGGCGTAGAAAAAACCATCCGGACGCTTCACGAGCGCGGCTATTTGCTCGCGGTACTGTCGAACAAGACCGAAGCGACGGCGAAGAAAATCATTGACCGCTATTTCCCGGACGCGCCGTTTTGCGTCGTCTGGGGCAACAATGGTGTAAGGCCGCTCAAGCCCGCGACGGATGCGGGATATCTGCTTCTGAGCGAGCTCGGCTGCGAGCCGGAGGAGGTCTTCTACGTCGGAGACGGCGATACGGACATGGAGTTTGCCAGCCGTATGGGCTTTTTTGCCGCCGGGGCGACCTGGGGCTACCGTCCGGCGGAGGTGCTGAAACATTGCGGCGCAGACGCGCTGTTTTCGTCCATGGAAGAGATTCTTCCATATCTTCCGTAGGGAGTTTTCAGAGACACCCGAAGAAACACAAAAGTTGAAAGGGGAATGTATCATGCGCGAAGTAAAAAACCACATCGAGACCAATTGCGTTCAGGCGGGCTATACCCCGGGGTCGGGCGAGCCGCGCCAGATTCCGATCATCCAGTCGACCACGTTCAAATACGACACCTGCGAGGCCATGGGACAGCTCTTTGACCTCGAGGCTGAGGGGTATTTCTACTCGCGCCTGCAAAACCCGACCTGCGACATGGTGGCAGCGAAGATCTGCGCGCTCGAGGGCGGAACGGCGGCAATGCTGACGGCTTCCGGGCAGGCGGCAAACTTTTTTGCGCTGTTCAACATCGCCTCGAACGGCGACCACATTGTCGCCTCGTCCAGCATCTACGGCGGCACGTTCAACCTCATTTCCGTCACGATGGCGAAAATGGGCGTGGAGGCGACGTTTGTTGCGCCGGACTGCTCGGAAGAGGAACTCGAAGCGGCGTTCCGCCCAAACACGAAGGCCGTCTTCGGCGAGACGATCGCAAACCCGGCGCTCACGGTTCTGGACATCGAGCGCTTCGCGCAGGCTGCGCACCGGCACGGCGTGCCGCTCATCGTCGACAACACATTTGCGACGCCTATCAACTGCCGCCCGATCGAGTGGGGCGCGGACATTGTGACGCATTCGACGACCAAGTACATGGACGGCCATGCGGCGGCGCTCGGCGGCGCGATCGTCGACGGCGGGAAGTTCGACTGGATGGCGCATGCAGACAAATTCCCCGGCCTCTGCACGCCGGACGAGAGCTACCACGGCGTAACGTATGCCGAGAAGTTCGGAAATGCGGGCGCGTTCATCACGAAATGCACTGCGCAGCTGATGCGGGACTTTGGCTCGATGCAGTCGCCGCAGAGCGCATTCTACTTGAATCTGGGACTCGAGAGCCTGCATGTGCGCATGCCGCGCCACTGCGAAAACGCGCAGGCGGTGGCAGAGTACCTTTCAAAGCACCCGAAGGTCGAAACGGTCCACTACTGCGGTCTTCCGACCGACCCCTACTATAAAACCGCGCAGAAGTATCTGCCGAACGGTTCGTGCGGCGTTGTGTGCTTTGAGCTAAGAGGCGGACGCGAAGCGGCGGGCGCATTCATGCGGGAGTTAAAGCTTGCCGCGATCGAGACACATGTGGCCGACGCGAGGACGTGCTGCCTGAGCCCGGCTTCCACAACGCACCGGCAGATGACCGACGAGCAGCTGAAGGCCGCCGGTGTTCCGGCGGGACTCATTCGGCTCTCGTGCGGGTTAGAGAACAAGGAAGATCTGATTTCCGATATCGCGAACGCACTGGAGGCTATCCCAAATGCCGATTAAAATTCCCAATCAGCTCCCCGCGACCCAGACGCTCCGGCAGGAAAACATCTTCGTGATGACCGAAACGCGCGCCATCAAGCAGGACATCCGTCCGCTGCGCATTCTGCTTCTGAACCTGATGCCGACGAAGGTCGACACGGAGACGCAGTTTGCCCGCGTGCTCGGAAACACTCCGCTGCAGATTGAGCTCGAGCTCGTCGCGCCGCGGAGCCATGTATCGAAAAATACCTCGCAGGAGCACATGCTGGCGTTTTACAAGACGTTTGACAAGGTGAAAGACCAGAATTTTGACGGCCTCATCATCACCGGCGCGCCGGTGGAGCAGCTGCCGTTTGAAGAGGTCGACTACTGGCCTGAACTGTGCCGGATCATGGAGTGGTCCAAGACGCATGTCCATTCAACGCTTCACATCTGCTGGGGCGCGCAGGCGGGACTGTATTACCACTACGGCGTTCCCAAGCGGCCGCTTCCCGAGAAGCTTTTCGGTGTGTTCCGGCACACGGTGGAGGAGCCGAACTTCATGCTTTTCCGCGGCTTTGATGACGAGTTCTGGGTGCCGCATTCGAGAAACACGACGATTCTGCGCGAGGACATCGAAAAGGTGCCGGAGCTCAAGATCCTCTCGTGCTCGGAAACCGCAGGCGTATACGCCGTCAAAACGCAAGACGGCCGGCAGGTCTTTCTGATGGGGCATGCGGAGTATGACCGCGACACGCTCAAGCGGGAATATCTGCGCGATGTGGCGGCCAATGTGCCGATTCACGTGCCGGAGCACTATTTCCCGGGCGATGACCCGGAGAAAACGCCGCTTGTCACATGGCGCTCGTGCGCGCACCTGCTCTACGGCAACTGGCTCAACTACTTTGTCTACCAGACCGTGCCGTACGATATCACGCGCATCCAGTCCGGCGAGCGAACGGAAGAATAAACGAAATCCCGGCGATTGCAGCTTGTGCCGCAGTCGCCGGGATATTTTGTGTTCAGAAAAGGAACGTGTAGACAACGGCAAAAACGAGCGTCGGAAGCAGGTTCGCGACCTTGATCGTTTTGCCCCAGATGAGGTTCACACCCACACAGAAGATCATGACGGAGCCCGTAAAAGACAAACTCGCGATTGCCGCGTCGGTCATCACGGGCGCGATCACGCGCGAGAGAAGCGTCACGCTGCCCTGCAAAATCGCGACGGGAATCGCCGAGAAGATGCAGCCCTTTCCCATGGAGGCCGTCATGATGAGAATGATCACCGCATCGAGCGCCGCTTTCGCGCAAAGAAGGGAAGCGTCTCCGAGGAGCCCGTCTTGAATCGAGCCGACGATTGCCATCGCGCCGATGCAGACCGTGAGTGAGGCGTGGATGAAGCCGGAGAGAAAGCCGGAATCGGATTCGTTGTGCGTCTTTTTGCGGAGCCACGCGCCGAAGCGCTCAAATGCACCTTCGATATTTAAAAGTTCTCCCACGAGGCCGCCCAGCACGAAGCAGATGATGAGCATCATGCTGCCGCTTGTTATAAGCGCGCCGTCTGTAATTTTCAGCATCTGCGACATCGCGCCGCCGATGCCGATAAAGAGTACACAGACGCTGCTGGCCTTTAAGAGCGTGTCTTCCATGCTTTTTGTCAGCAGATTTTTGAACAGCAGTCCCAGAAGGCCGCCCGCAACGATTGCGGCTGTGTTGATGATGGTTCCAAGTCCCGGCATAACGTAACCCCTTTGCGTTTTTACGCGCACCATCATACCGCGAAGGATCTTACAAATCAAGACAAAAATCGCGCGTTCCGCGAAATTCGAGGAACGCGCATCAGCTTTGTTGGATGTTTTTACGTGCTTCCGTGACGGTCTGCATGGGCGCAGATGGCGCGGTAGCTCTGCTCGCTCAGATCGTGCTCCATTTTGCACGCGTCCGTTTCGGCGGTGATCTCGTCCACGCCGAGGTTCACGAGAAATTTTGTGAGCGTTTTGTGCCGGTCGAGCATGCTTGCGGCGATCTGCATGCCGGAATCGGTGAGCGTGATGAGGCCGTCCTTGTCCATGGTGATATAGCCGTTTTCCTTGAGGCGCTTGGTGGTGTAGGTAACGCTTGGCTTCGTCACGCCGAGAAATTCGGCAATATCGATCGAGCGGATGTAGCCGTGCTTTTTCTGCATCATCAGCATCGCTTCGAGATAGTCTTCTGCTGCGCGCAGAATTTTCATAGGGGATACCAACTTTCTATAGAGATAACTATAGGTTAGCACACTTTAACCAAAAATGCAAGAGACGAGGAAAAACTGTTTGTAAATTTTCGTCAAACTTTCAGAAGAGGGCAGGGATATATGCGTACGTTGTGAAATTTGGCCTTAGAAAAAAGAATAAAAATGGCAATATTAAAAATGCCAGATATCTGCTATGATACGACCAACCGAAAGAATACACCCTAGAAGGGAGGAGGATACATGCAGCAAACAGCTTCCCACAACAGGCAGAAAAAGCTTGCCGTCATCAACGACTTCTGCGGCTTCGGGCGGTGCTCGATTGCGGTGGCGCTGCCGATCATCTCGGCGATGCACATTCAGTGCTGTCCGCTGCCGACGGCAATTTTCTCCGACCACACGGGTTTTGAGAGCTTCTTCTGCGAGGACTTTACCGAGCATATGCCGGCCTATGCGGGCGAATGGGAAAAGCTCGGATTACACTTTGACGGCATTGCCACGGGCTTTCTCGGCTCGGCGCGGCAGATCGACATCGTCAAAGACTTTCTCGCGCGGTTCAAAGGGGAACATACGAAGGTTCTGGTCGACCCTGTGATGGGCGACTACGGAAAGCTCTATCCGACGTACACGCCGGAGCTTGCCGGAAGGATGCACGAGCTTCTGCGCTTTGCGGATCTTCTGACCCCAAATCTCACCGAGGCCTGCATTCTGGCAAATACCCCATATCGCGAGGATTTTACCGAGCAGGAGCTGACGGCGCTCTGTGAAAGACTCTCAGAGTCAGGGCCGCAGGAGATCGTGATTTCCGGTATCCATCTGGGAGACGATCTTGGAAACTTCGTCTATTCGCAGGGGGAAACGGCGATGCTCTGCGCGCACCGCGTGGGCGGTTACCGCTCCGGCACGGGCGATGTGTTCGGTGCGATTCTGGCGGCGGACCTCGTAAACGGCGTGCCGCTGGAGGCGTCTGTCCGCAAAGCAGCGGATTTTATCACGAAAACCATTTTGTACACCCAGAAGCTCGGCGTTCCGGACACAGACGGCATCTGCTTCGAGGAATATCTGTGGGAACTGGGACAAACGACAAAGGAAGTGGCAACATGAAAAACAAAACGACAAGAAGGATCTGCCTGACGGCTCTGATGGCCGCGATCATCTACGTCTTTACGGCGTATATCCACGTGCCGAGCCACACGGGCTACACGCATGTGGGAGACGGCTTTTTATACCTCGCGGCAAGCCTGCTTCCGGCTCCCTACGCGGCGGCGGCCGGCGCGATCGGCGCGGGTCTGGCGGACCTGCTCTCGGGCTACAGCATCTGGGCGCCCGGCACCATCATCATTAAAGCGCTCACGGCGTTCTGCTTTACCAACAAGCTGGACAAGCTCGTAAACAAGCGCAATGTTCTTGGCATTGTCCTTGCGCTTGTCCTCTGTGTCGGCGGATATTATCTCTATGAAGCGATCATTACCGGGAACTTCGCCGCGCCCGCGCTCGGCATTCCAGGGTATCTGACACAGGTCGCGTTGAGCAGTGTCGTATATCTGGCGCTCGGAGCGGCGCTTGACCGCGCGGGACTCAAAAAGAAATTGGGGGAAATCTAATATGACAGATCAGAAGGGCATGACCATTACCTACAAGGCCAAAAACGGGATCTACGTGAACATGACGAACCGCTGTCCCTGCGCGTGTACGTTCTGCCTGCGGCAGAATGCGCCGGGGGTCTACGACTCCGACCCGCTGTGGCTCGAGCGCGAGCCGACGGTGGAGGAGGTCGAGGCGTCTCTTTCCAAGTGGGACTTAAACAGCATGGATGAGGTCGTCTTCTGTGGCTACGGCGAGCCTGCCGAGCGGCTGAAGGACCTTTTGGAAGTTGCGGCGTGGCTCAAGAAGAATTACACCGTGAAGACCCGCATCAATACGAACGGCTTGGCGGACCTCATTTGGGGCGAGCCGACCGCGCCGTGGCTGGAGGGGAAGATCGACGCGGTCTCCATCAGCCTCAACGCCATCGACGCGGAGGAGTATCTCCGGCTCACGCGTTCAAAGTTTGGCATCGGCTCGTATGACGCGATGCTCAAGTACACGCACGAGTGCACAAAATACGTGCCAACCGTCATGATGACTGTCGTCGATCAGGTCACAACGCCGGAGGAACAGGAATCAGCGCGGAAAATCTGCGAGAAGCTGGGCGCGACCCTTCGCGTCCGACCCTTCGAGAGCTGAGCAATTACGGAGGAACAGCCAAAACCGTTCGTAGGGGTCGATGCCCACATCGACCTGGCAGTATCACCCGTTTTTGCAACAATCCAATGCGAATTCGAAACTTCCCAATGGGGCGATGTGGGCATCGCCCCTTACGCAAACGTGGAAAACTTTCCGGAAAGTTCGTAGGGGCGGACGACTCTGTCCGCCCAAGGGAAGTACCGAATTCGCCGAAGATTTTCGCGTTTCGGGCATGCATTTTGCCGGACGGACAGAGACGTCCGCCCATATGGGATACCAGCGAATTTAATACGGATCTGCAAGAACGGCACTTTGCAGGCACAGCCGGAAGGGTAAGGAAAGCGGGCAGACACGGAGGGCGTCTGCCCGCTTTTCTGATCAGCGCCGATTGACTGCTGAGAAGAAGGCGAAGTTATGAATTGCCAAGGGAGAAAGAAAAGCGCATCGCGAGGTTCCGGAACAGCTCCTGCATGACCTGCTCGGAAAGACCGCGAATATCGAGCGTTCGGATATGCGCGAGGATCTCCCGCTGCTCATCGGGTGGGACGGAGTAGGCGCTCAGGCTCATCGTGAGAAAGCGGGAGAGCTTTTGCTCGAGCGTAAAATAGAGGTCGCAAGAGCGCGCCATATACGCGCGGATGATGCCGCTTGAACCGATCTCCAGCTCATAGAAATCACTCTCGGTACAATCCGGGAGGTATGAGTGGAACGTCTGGTAGAGCCGGATGGCCATGTGGCGGTAGATGTATTCCGCGCTTTGCGGCTGGCGATAGGCCTCGAGGTACATTTCGCGCACATTTTCGTTGAGCTCGGTCAGCGTGAGCTGGATGCTCGTCTCGAGCGCGTAAATGAAAACGGGCGGGAAATTCTGCTCGGTGTATTTTAAGGCGATGTTGAACTGGTTGTCGAACATAAAGCGGACGAGCTCAATGAACACGCCGTCTTTTGTGTGGAAGATATTCTGAAACGTACTGGCCGAGACGTTGGCGGCTTTCAGAATTTCGGCGACGGTTGTGCGTTTGTAGCCCTTTTCCAGAAATAGCCGGACGCAGGCGCTGAGAATCCGCTGCTTCGCGGCGAGGCTTGCTGCGGTAATCGCCACGGCGGACACCCTCTTTCAATTCATGCTTGGTATATATGCCAAGTATAGCATGGAAACGATCAAAACGCAAGTGAAAACCTTTCATCGGGTCATTAAGAAATGAGACATATGAAAAGCCGTGTGGCATATATAATATGATATATGTTCGGCATAAAAAAGTGTGTGTTTTTTGCGGTTTTTCCGAAAACTTGCGCCGGGGGGAATTGACGAAGCCCACACAAAACCACTATACTATTTTCGAAAGCAAATGCGGCCGGATGCGGCATCGGGTAAGCCCGCCGGAGCGTTTGTCTGGAAAAACGTTTTGCTGTGACGATTTTCCAGATACTGCAAAGCGTGAGACACTTTGTACGGCTTTTTGCAGCTGGCAGGAGCAGCGCTCCTGTGTTCCGGGCGAGCAGTTCCTTCTATCCATAGGGCGCCGACTTGCGCGCCGCGCCGTCCGGAACTTTTTCATCCCTTCCTCCGCTCCTGCCAGCCGCCTATCTGAAAAACCATATGTACTCCCCCACACCGCAGGCCAGCGTTCGCGCTGGCCTGCGGTATTTTTCGGCCATTTCGAACGGGATCCAAAACTTTGGCACAATGCGCTAAAAAACTGACAAAATTTTCGTCAGCCAAACAAAATTTTTGTATTGCTTCACGAAAAATGAACACGTATACTATAGGTGAGGCCGGAACAACGGACAGCGATTGTCACTTTTCCCTTTTCGGACAAGGACGCTCTCCACCGCGGACGCGGCTCCGGCCATCAAACAAAAGGAGAAATTTCAATGAAGGACAAGAAATCCAACGCATCGGTTTCTGTAGACAACATCTACAAGTTAGATGGCAGAGTTCCGGTCGCAAAGGCCATTCCGTTTGGCTTACAGCACGTGCTGGCGATGTTCGTCGCGAACGTCACGCCGGTCATGCTGATTGCAAGCGTCGCGGTCTACAACGGCGTGGCATTCACCGCCATCGACACGGCGCTTCTCATTCAGGCGGCCATGTTAGTCGCTGGCATCGGCACGCTTATCCAGCTCTATCCCATCTGGCGCATCGGCTCACGTCTTCCCGTCGTGATGGGCCTGAGCTTTACGTTTTTGTCTGCGATGATGACGCTCGCGGCCAGAGACTACGGCCTCATGATCGGCGCAGTGCTTGTCGGCGGCTGCATAGAGGGCCTTCTGGGCCTGACGGCGAAATACTGGCGGCGTTTTGTGAGCCCGATCGTCTCGGCGTGCGTCGTGACGACCATCGGCTTCAGCCTGCTTTCTACCGGCATCTCGTCCTTCGCGAGCTCTTCCGTGTACCCCACCGGCGCATGGCAGAACCTTCTTGTCGCGGTCATTACGCTGGCGGCGTGCCTCATTTACAATTCTCTTGCCAAGGGCTTCTGGAAGCAGCTTTACGTGCTGTTTGGCCTGATTGTGGGCTATATTGTGTCCTTGTTCTTCGGCATGGTCGACTTTGCGTCCATGAAGAATACCGTTCAGGAGCTCGGCATTATAGCCCTTCCCAAGCTCTTTGCCTATACGCCGAAGTTTGAAATCGGCGCGATTGTCTCCGTGACGCTTGTCTTCCTTGTCTCGGCGGCGGAAACCATCGGCGATACCTCCGCGGTCTGCACGGGCGGCCTTGGCCGGGAAATCACCGAAAAAGAGGTCTCCGGCTCTCTTGGCTGCGACGGCTTTATTTCCGCAATCTCCGGCGGCGTGTTCGGCTGCCCGCCCATTACCTCGTTCAGCCAGAACGTGGGTTTAGTCGCGATGACGAAGGTCGTCAACCGCTTTACGATCATGTTCGGCGCCCTGACGCTCATCCTTGCCGGCCTCTTCCCGCCGGTCGGTGCGTTCTTCTCGACGCTTCCCGACTGTGTGCTCGGCGGCTGCACGGTCATCATGTTCGGCGCGATTATCGTCTCGGGTGTCACGATGCTCGGCGAGTGCGGCTTTGACCAGAGAAACACCATCATCGCGGCCACCTCCTTTGCCATCGGTATCGGCGTGACGCAGGTTCCGGAATTCTTCTCCGGCATGCCGCAGATCGTGAGTGATATCTTCGCAAACAACCCCGTCGCGGGCGTGTTCGTTGTGGCGATGATTCTCTCGCTGACCCTTCCCAAGAAGGTCAAAGCGGAGGACGTCGGCGCGCTGACGGAGGAAACAATGGATACCTCCAAGACGGAAAAGTAAAAGATAAAAAACGCAGGTGCGGCAAATGAACCGTACCTGCGTTTTACTATGCCATTATGATTCTTCGTCCTGCAAAGCTGCCTCATAGAGGGCGTTTCGGGGAAGTCCCGTCTGCTTGGCAACGAGCTTCACCGCGTCCTTTTTGGAGAGGCCTTTTTCAATCTCCGCGCGCACGAGCCTCGCGCCTGCCTCAATGGACAAGTCCTCCACAGGGGCTTCCTGCGCACCCTCGACCACGACAACAAACTCGCCTCTGGGCGGATTTTCCGTGTACCGGGCGACAGCCTCGCCGAGCGTCGTGCGGACGACCTCCTCGTGAAGCTTTGTGAGCTCCCGGCAGAGGCTCACGCGCCGGTCCTCGCCAAAATTAGCGGCCATGTCCTTGAGCGTCGCGAGGAGCTTATGGGGCGCTTCGTAAAAGATCATCGTCCGGCGCTCGTTTTTAAGGCTCGACAGGTGCTCTTGTCGGCTTTTTTTGTTGATGGACAAAAAACCCTCGAAGCAGAATCTTCCCGTCGGAAGGCCGGAGATGGAAAGCGCCGTCACGAGCGCGCACGGACCCGGAATTGCGCAGACCGTCAGCCCGGCCTCGGCGCACAGACGCACCAAATCCTCTCCGGGGTCGGAGATGGCGGGGGATCCCGCGTCCGAGACGAGGACGCAAGTTTCGCCCTCCTGAATCCGACGGACGATCTTGGGGCCGCTTTCAAGCTTGTTGTGCTCATAGTAGCTTACGAGCGGCTTTTTGATTTCCAGGTAGTTCAGAAGCTTTAACGTGACGCGCGTGTCCTCGGCGGCGATGAAGTCGGCCTCCTCAAAGGTTTTGCGGCAGCGCGCGGAAATATCGGAAAGGTTCCCGATGGGCGTCGGGACAAGATAGAGCATTCCAGCCATGTCAGATCTCCTCGTGGTAGAGTCGTTTATAATCGGCGGTCTTTTCGCCGGTCTCAGAATAAAATAGAAGGTCGTTTGCGAGCGTCAGTCCGGGCTTTGCGCCAAGGCGCGCTTCGATCAGAACGAGGCTGACGGTTGCGCCCGGGTGGTGGCGGACGAATTGCAGGCGCTTGGGCTCCAGCCGGTTTTCCCGCAGCGTGACCAGCAAATCCGTCAGCCGCTCGGGCTTGTGCACCAGAAAAAAGCTCCCGCCGAACCGCAGGCACCACGCCGCGCAGGCGCAGAGGCACGACAGCGTGCAGCAGAGCTCGCTTTTTGCGATGGCAAGCGGTGCTTCGTCCGCGATAGCCCCGCTTTTGAGCGGGTAGTACGGCGGATTGGAGAGAACTGCGTCAAAGCCGTTTGCGGGCAGCAGAGTCCGGTATTCCCGCAGGTCGCCATGCAGAACAGAAAAGCCGGAAAGGCTATTTAGCGCGGCGTTTTCCATGGCACATCGGGCGGCCGCTTCCTGAATCTCAATGCCAGTGACGTGAAGCGTCTCATCTCCCGCCAGCAGCAAGAGCCCCAGCGCTCCGCAGCCGCAGCCAAGGTCGCACACGCGCGCGCCATGCTTTACACGGGCAAAATCCGCCAGCGCCATCGTATCTGTGCTGAGCGAAAACTGCGCGGCCGGAATCTGCATCCGGTATTTCCCACAAATCAGCTCTTCCATCCGCGCCTCCCAAAAACGTTTCCTCTATCATACAATGCCAAGCGGAAAAGCACAACCCCAAAATCTAAGCCGACCAAAGCCTCGCAGAGTTTTGCGCCCGCAGTCAGCTTGTAATCCCTGTCCGGAAAGAGCCCCCGCACTTTCCGGGCAACAAACAAAGCGCCCGTGCTGAGCACGGGCGCTTTGTTTGTTGCAATTATTCCTGAGTGATCGCGTCGTTCGGGCACTCAGCCGCGCAGGTTCCGCACTCTACGCACTGATCAGCGTCGATGACATACTTGCCGTCGCCTTCGGAAATGATGCCGAGGGGACATGCGTCAGCGCAGGTACCGCAGTTGACACAAGCGTCGCCAATAACATAAGCCATAGTATTGCACCTCCATATTTTTATGCGCTCTCATCATAACACATTTTTCTGAAAATGCAAATGATAATTCTGTGAACATTGTGAAAAAAGCTGCAAAAATATTTTCTGGTCGTATAAATCAGGAAAACAGCGGCGAAACTTCCTGAAGAAAGGATGTGAGACCGTGAAAAAGCAGGAATTATCCGGAAGACTCCGAATGCTTGTCGTGCAGGCCGGACGCTTTGCCAGAGAATTCGGCCATAGCTACGTGGGCACCGAGCATCTGCTGCTGGCCATCTCGGAGGAAGCGGGCGGCGCGGGACGGGTGCTGCGCGCGGTCGGGATGGAAGAACCGTGCCTGCGGTCCATGGTTCTGGCGGGTGCGGGCATCGGCAGCCGGACGCTGTTTTTACCGCAGGGGCTTTCACCGAGAGCGCGCCGCGCGGTGCATCAGGCGGGCGTGGAGGCCGCGAGACTGCGCACGCCAAGCGTTACGCCGGAGCATCTTCTGCTCGCGCTTTTGCGGGACGACGGCTGTACGGCGTGCCGGATTTTACAGGAAAACGGCGCGGAACTCGATTGCATGTTTACGGAAACCTATGGAGCGCTGCATGCGCGGCCGCAGCCGCAGCAGGGGAGGCAGGTCAGTGTGAGACTTTTGGAGCAATATTGCGAGAATATGATAGAAAAAGCGGCGGGCATGGAGCCGGTCATCGGCCGGGAGCGCGAGCTCTGCGAGGTAGAGCAGATCCTCTGCCGCAAGAATAAAAATAACCCCGCCCTGATCGGAGAGCCCGGCGTGGGCAAGACCGCGATTGTCGAGGCCTTAGCCCAACGGCTCGCCTCCGGTCAGGCGCCGCAGGGACTGCTGGGGAAGAAGCTCTACCGGCTCGATATGGCAAGCGTCCTGGCAGGCACGAAATATCGCGGCGAGTTTGAAGAGCGCATCCGGGACATTCTGGCGGAGATCCGCCGGGCGGGAAATATGATCCTCTTTGTCGACGAGATGCACACGATCGTTGGCGCGGGCAGCGCGGAGGGTGCAATCGACGCGGCGAATTTACTCAAGCCAGCCCTTGGCCGCGGTGAGGTGCAGATCATCGGCGCGACGACGCTCGAGGAGTACCGCAAGTACATCGAAAAGGACGCGGCGCTGGAGCGGCGGTTCCGGCAGGTCCTCGTGCGTGAGCCGACAAAAGAGCAGACGCTTGATATCCTGCGCGGTCTTCGCCCGGGGCTTGAGCGGCACCACCGCATCCGCATCTCAGACGAGGCACTGTCTGCGGCGGTCGAGCTCTCGTGCCGGTATCTGGCCGACCGGTTTTTGCCGGACAAGGCGGTTGATCTGGTAGATGAAGCGGCGGCCTCCGTTTGGCTGACGGGCGGGAATCCCGATACGCGGCTGGAAGAAAAAAAGCGCCGTCTTTCGCAGGAACTCGAGCAGGCCGTGCGCGATGGGGCGTATGAGCACGCGGCGGCGCTTCGGGATCGTCTTCAGGAGCTCGTGCGCCGTCAGGCCGAGTCCAATCGCGCCCAGCGTATGCTGCTTGTCACACGCGAGGATGTGGCAAACGTCGTTGCCATGCGCACGGGGATCCCTGTCGGAACGCTCAGCCAGACGGAAAAAGAGCGGCTTTTGGCTTTGGAAGACGCATTGCATGCGCGCGTGGTCGGGCAGGACGCGGCGGTGCGGGAGGTCTGCCGGGCGGTACGGCGGGGAAGAAGCGGCATGGCGGACGAGGAGCGCCCGGCTGCGTCCATGCTCTTTGCGGGCCCAACGGGCGTCGGCAAAACGGAGCTTTGCAAGGCGCTGGCGGACGTTGTATACGGAAACGCGGATAGCCTCATTCGCATCGACATGAGCGAGTATATGGAGCCCGGCTCCGTGACCCGCCTCATCGGAGCGCCTCCGGGCTATGTCGGCCACGGAGAGGCAGGCGCGCTCACGGAGAAGGTAAGAAGAAGGCCCTACTGCGTCGTGCTGCTCGACGAAATTGAAAAGGCGCACCGCGACGTGCGGAACCTTCTTTTGCAGGTCATGGACGACGGCGTGCTCACGGACTCCATGGGGCGCACGGTGAGCTTTAAAAACGCCATCGTCGTCATGACCTCGAACGCGGGAAGCGGCGAGGACCAGAAGGGCGGGCTCGGCTTTTTGCCGCAGGGAGAAACGGCGCGCTTTACATTGGCGCTGCGGCAGCTGTTCAGCCCGGAGTTTTTAGGGCGCATCGACTGTGTGGCGTGCTTTGAAAAGCTGGGGCCTGCGGAGCTTACGCAGATTGCAAAGCGGCAGCTGGAGGCAATCTGCGGGCGGGCAAAATCGCGCGGGCTAACGCTCGAGATCGCCCCCGGCGCGGCGGAGGAAATCGCCCGGCAGGCGCTTGAACGACCGGGCGGAGCGCGCAATATCCGGCATTTGCTCCAGACGCTGGTGCAGACGCCGCTCTCCGACGTGCTGCTCTCCGGGACGCCTCCGAAAGCGCTTCAGATTTTGGCGCGCGAGGGGAAAATTGTCGTATCGGTGACGGATGGTGACAGAGCGGAAACAGGAGAATAGAACATCTGTTCAAAAATTGCGAAATTGCCGAAAAGGGGTTAAATTTTGTAAATATTTTCTCCGGACGATTTTGAAAAAAGGGGTTGCATTTTATGTTAACGCCCCTTATTATATAAGTGAAGTGGAGCTAAGTGGAGCGGAAAAGATGAAAATGGAGCGAGGTGAGAGGGAATGTACGGAAAATACAAGCACACGGTCGATCCGAAGGGCCGTCTGTTCGTTCCCTCGAAGCTGCGCGACGAGCTCGGCGAGGCTTTCTATGTGACACTAGGCCTCGATCACTGCCTGTCCGTCTATACGGAGAACGGCTGGCAGGCGATCCTGGATAAATATAACGCGCTTCCCATCTCGCAGGCGCGCAAGATGCGCTTTCTTTTTGCCAACGCCGCCAAATGCGAGCCCGACAAGCAGGGGCGCTTCCTCATTCCGACCGAGCTTCGCCAGTATGCCGGCATCCGGCAGGAGGTCACGTTCATCGGGCAGGGCGGCCATGCGGAGATCTGGGACAGCGAGGCTTACGACAAGCTGGAGCAGGAGACGCTCACGCCGGAGAATCTGGCGCAGGTGATGGAGGAATTGGGCTTCTGATGGAGTTTTCACATAAATCGGTTTTGCTTTGGGAGTGCATCGATGCGCTCAACATCCGGCCGAACGGGATCTACCTCGACGGGACGCTCGGCGGCGGCGGGCACTCACTGGAGATCTGCCGCCGGCTCACAAACGGCAGGCTCATCGGCGTCGACCGCGACGAGGTCGCGCTGGAAGCGGCAAAAAAACGGCTCAGCCGTCACGCGCGCAAGGTGACGCTGGTGCATGATAATTTTGAAAACATTGCGCTGATCCTGGATGCGCTGAATCTCGACAAGATCGACGGCATGCTCTTTGACTTGGGCGTTTCGTCTCCGCAGCTGGACGACGGCGCGCGCGGCTTTTCGTATATGACGGACGCGCCTTTGGATATGCGCATGGACAGAGGCAGCAGTCTGACGGCCTATGAGATCGTCAACAACTATCCCAAGGACGAGCTCCGGCGGATTTTGTATGAATACGGAGAGGAGCGGTACGCGCCCCAGATTGCCGCGGCGATTGAGCGCGTGCGCTCCGACCGGCCGATCGAGACGACGCTGGAGCTGGTGGACATCATCAAATCCGCCATGCCCGAGCGGGCGCTGCGGGAAAAGCAGCACCCCGCCAAGCGGAGCTTTCAGGCCATCCGCATTGCCGTCAACGACGAACTCGGCGCGGTCAGCCGCATGATGCGCGCGTCCATTGACCACCTGAATCCCGGCGGCAGACTTGCCGTCATCACGTTCCACTCGTTAGAAGACCGGATCGTTAAAAACGCGATGCTTGATGCCGCAAAGGGCTGCACGTGCCCGCCGAGCTTTCCGGTGTGCGTCTGCGGCAGAACGCCCAAGATTCAGGTCTTAACGAAAAAACCAATCATCGCTACGATGGAAGAGGTGCGGGAAAACCCCCGCGCCAGAAGCGCAAAGCTTCGTGTAGCGGTCAAGCTTTGAACTACCCCCAGGCGGGAAAGCCTTGAGAAAGGAGAGCACCCATGGCTGCGGAACGCAACCCCTATTACAGCACAAACGGCGCGGCAGCTTATGACGTGTACTCCGTAGAAAATACCCTCCGGCAGCCCGTTCGCCAGCCGGAGCGGCATGAGCTTCCGCAGGAGCGGGAGCTTCCCCAGAAGCGCCAGCGCGTTCGGGCGAGAACTGCTGTCGCCCCGTTTACCATTCTCGGCGCGGCCATTTCGGCCTGTATGATGATCCTCGTGATCTTTGGCTACGTGCAGCTGTTTGAGGCGACGAGCCGGGTAAGTAAGCTCGAAAGCCAGCTTCAGAGCTTACAGGAAGAGCAGCTTCTGCTGCAAAGCAAATACGAAGGAAAGATCGATCTTGCCGGAATTGAGGAGCAGGCCGAGACGCTCGGTCTGCGCAAGCCCTCGCAGGAGCAGATCGTCTATGTCAATCTTGCCGGCACCGATCAGGCGGAGATCTACAAAACGGAGAAGAGCAGCATTCTCAGCGAAATCATCGGCGCGGTCGAGCAGAGTATTTCTGACTTGATTGCATATCTGCATCCGGCGGCGGCATAAAGTAGGACAGAGCCCCGCGGAACACAACTACAAAGCTTTGCAGGGGCGGTTTCAGATTGTTGTAAACCGTCCCTGTTTTCACAGTTGACGCCATTCGTACAGTTGGTACAATCTGGCAGAAAGGCAGGAGCATGGCACGCAAAATCATTCCCCTGAGACGGAAAAAGCAGGAACCAAAGCTATCGCGCGCCGAGCAGTCGCAGCGTGCCAACCGGACAATTCTCAGACGGACGCTTGTTCTGATGGCTCTGTTCGGCGTGGTGGTATTCATACCGCTCATTGTGACGCTCTACAATCTCATGATCCGCGACCACGACTATTATGAGGCGCAGGCCATTGACAACCAGACGCGCTACACAAGTTTATCTGCCTCCCGCGGGCAGATCTTCGACCGGAATATGAACGTGTTCGCCTCGTCGAAGACGGTGGAGACGGTCTTTATTGACCCCAATGAGATCGCGCAGGAGATGGCAAAGCCCGAAAACAGCAATCTTCTGGACCATATTGCGCGCGGCTTATCGGAAATCTTAGACGTGAGCACCGATTTTGTTTACAAGCAGGCTTCGGACAAGGCGTTCCGCTACAAGGTCATCCGCCGGAAGATCCCGGAGGAGCTTGCAGACGAGGTGCGCAATTTCGTCTCAGAGAACGAGATCAAGGGCGTGTACCTCGAGACCGACGCGCAGCGCTATTATCCCTATTCATCGCTCGCCGCGCAGGTGATGGGCTTCGTGTCGACGGATAATGTCGGCTCGGAGGGCCTGGAGGCGTACTACGACTCGTATTTGCAGGGCACGGCCGGCAAGGTCGTCACGACAAAGGGCAACTACGGCTCGGAAATGCTCTATACATATGAAAAATATTACGACGCGTCCGACGGCGACAGTCTGGTCACGACGATCGATCAGACCGTGCAGCATTATTTAGAGAAGAACCTCGAGACGGCGATCGAGAAATATGATATTCTGAACGGCGCGTTCGGTATCGTCATGGACGTAAACTCCGGCCAGATCCTCGCGATGGCGAACCTCGGAAGCTACGACCCTAATAACTATCAGGAAATTTACGATCAGGAGCTTGCCGAGCAGCTGGAGGAGCAGTATCAGGATGCGCTCCTGCTTGATAAGGACTCGGAGGCTTACAAAGAGGCGATGAGCGCCTACAATCAGGCCGTCGCGACCGAACGTTTGAGACAGTGGCGAAACCGCTGCGTCTCCGACGGCTATGAGCCGGGCTCGACCTTCAAGCTCGTGACGCTGGCTGCGGCGCTGGACTGCGGCGCGGTCACGGAAAACAGCACGTTCTACTGCGGCGGCCACGAAACCTTCAATGACCGCGAGCAGGAGGTCAGCTGCTGGAAGGCGGCAGGCCATGGCATGCAGACGACAATCGAAGCGCTGGGACATTCGTGCAACATCGCCTTCGGCCACATCGGCGTCAATATGACGAGAAAAACGTTTGTGGAATACTTCAAGGCGTTCGGCTTTCTGGAGAAAACGGGCGTTGATCTTCCGGGCGAGGCTTCGGGCCTTTTCTGGGATGAGAACGACTTTTCCGTCGCGAACCTCATTTCCGCGTCCTTCGGCCAGACCTTCCGCGTGACCCCCATGGAGCAGGTGCGCGCGATCGCGGCGATCGTCAACGGCGGATATCTTTTAAAGCCATATGTTGTCAGCCAAGTGTTAGACAGCGACGGCAGCGTTGTGAAGACCAATGAGAGAACCGTTCTGCGGCAGGTCATCAGCGAGGAAACGTCGAAGACCATGCGCAAGATGATGGAGTACGTCGTCACCGACGGTACGGCGGGCTCTGCCAAGACTCCGGGCTACCGCGTGGGCGGCAAGACCGGTACGTCCGAAAAAATCGACGTATTTGATGAAAACGGCAATCCGGTCGAGGACAAGATCGTCTCGTTTATCGGTGTTGCGCCGATCGACGATCCTAAGTACGTCGTGCTCGTCGCGCTTGATACGCCAAATTACGTGGCCGGAACGAGCTACACTCCGCATAACCAGTATATTTCGGGCGGCCTTATGGCGGCTCCCACAGTGCGCGATGTGTTCCTCGATATCCTGCCGTATCTCGGCGTGGAGCCCGATTACTCGTCCGATGACATCCGGGGCGTCAACATTACGCTTCCCGATGTGATCGGCATGACGCAGGACGAGGCCGCAAAGCTGCTTTCCGACAAGTCCATTACCTACCGCACCGTCGGTCAGGGCGATACCGTTACCGACCAGCTTCCGAGCCCGGGCGCGGAAGTTCCCGGCAATTCCGAGATCATTCTCTACTTCGGAAACGCCGTCAAGACGACCGAACAGGTCGAGGTTCCCAACTTCGTGGGCTACGGCATTGCAGATGTGGACTATCTGGCGACGAACGCCGGACTTTACATTCAGGCCAAGGGCACCGATCACCGCGACGAGTACGTCACGGCTGCCTATCAGGACATCGAGCCCGGAACAATGGTTGACAGAGGGAGTACAATTACGGTAGAATTTACTACCGGCGGAGCTTCCGACTAAGGACTCCCAAAAACAAAAAACGAAAGGAGCGCGGCGCATGAAGCTTGCGGAACTTCTGAGCGGAATCGAGATTATAGAGGGCTGCTACGACCCGGAGCTGGAGGTGACGGGCGTGAGCTACGACTCCCGGGAGACAAAGCCCGGCCAAGCCTTTGTCGCCATCCCCGGCTTTGCCTCCGACGGCTACCGGTTCATCCCCAAGGCGCTCGAGCGCGGCGCGGGCGTGATCATCTGCGAGCGGGAGCCAGAGCAGAAGGCGCAGTATGTGCAGGTCGCCGATTGCAGAAAAGCGCTGGCCCAGCTTGGCGCAAACTGGTTCGGCCATCCGGCAGATAAAATGACGATGCTCGGCGTGACCGGAACGAACGGGAAGACGACGATCACGTATCTTCTCAAAACGGTGCTTGAAAAGACGCTTGGCGCGAAGGTGGGCCTCATCGGCACGATTCAGAACATGATCGGAGATACCGTCATCCACACCGAGCGCACCACGCCGGAGTCCTTTGAACTGCAAAAGCTCTTCTCCGAGATGGTGGACGCGGGCTGCACACACTGCGTGATGGAGGTATCTTCCCACGCGCTGGTTCTGCACCGGGCGGACGAAATTACGTTTGAGACCGGCATTTTCACGAACCTCACCGAAGATCATCTGGATTTTCACAAGACGATGGACGCGTACTGCGAGGCGAAGGCGATGCTTTTCTCAAGGTGCAAGCACGGCGTTGTGAACACCGACGACGCGTACGCTCCCAAAATCATGGAGCATGCGACGTGCGAGGTGCTGCGCTACGCGGAAAAAGACCCGGATGCGGAGCTTCGCGCGGAGAATATTGCGCTTCACGCCGGAAGTGTGGAATTTACGGCGAAGACCCGGGATGCACAGGCAAGAATCCAGCTCGCGATCCCCGGCGGCTTCACGGTCTATAACGCGCTGGCTGTCATCGGCGCGGGGTTAACGCTCGGCATTACGCTCGGCGATATCGCGCAGGCGCTCAAAACGGCTTCGGGCGTGAAGGGAAGAGTGGAGGTCGTGCCGACCCCCGGAGAGCCCTATACGGTGCTGATCGATTACTCGCACACGCCGGACAGCTTAGAGAATGTCCTCAAAACTGTGCGCGGGTTCTGCAAGGGACGGGTCATCGCCGTCTTTGGCTGCGGCGGAGACCGGGACCCCTTCAAACGGCCCATCATGGGACGAATCGGCGCCGAGCTTGCGGACCTCAGCGTCGTCACCTCGGACAATCCCAGAACGGAAGACCCTATGGCCATCATCGACGCGATCGTCGCCGGGATGCAGGAGGGGCCGCACCCGCATGTGGTGATTGAAAACAGAGTCGAGGCCATCGAGTGGGCGCTGGCGCACGCGGAAAAGGACGACGTGATCGTTCTTTGCGGCAAGGGACACGAAACCTATCAGGAAATCGGCCATGAAAAACGGCACCTGGACGAGCGGGAGGTCGTGGCCTCGTATTTGGGGAGAAACGTATGAAGGAATTAACGTTACAGCAGCTGGCAAGCTGGTGCGGCGGCAAGGTCGCGCCGGAGTATGAGGCAATCAAGGTAAACGGCATTCAGTCGGACTCCCGCAAGGTGCAGCCCGGAGAGCTCTTTCTGGCGCTTCGCGGCGAGCGGGTCGACGGACATGAATACATCTCTGCCGCCAAGGAAAAGGGCGCTGTCGCGGCGCTCGTGAGTCAGGAAAGCGGGGAGCTTCCGTGCATCGTGGTCGAAAACACGCTGCGCGCGTACGGCGAGATTGCGCGGCACTACCGCGAGATGCTTTCCTTCAAGGTCGTCGGCATCACCGGCAGCGTCGGCAAGACGACAACGAAGGAAATGATCGCGAGCGTTCTGGCTAGAGACTTTAAGCTCTTCAAGAGCGCGGGGAACCACAATAACGATATTGGCCTTCCCATGACCATTTTGGATACGCCGGAGGACACGGAACTGCTCGTCGCCGAGCTCGGCACGAACCATCCGGGCGAGATTTCGTATCTGAGCGCGATCGCCCAGCCGGACTATGCGGTCATTACGAACATCGGCACGACGCACATTGAATATCTCGGCAGCCGCGAGGGCATTTTGAAAGAGAAGCTCGACATTCTGCGCGCGAGCCTTAAAAATACCGTCGGCATTTTCAACGGCGACGAGCCGCTTCTGTGGAACGTGCGCGGCCTTGGGGACCACAAAAAATATTACTACGGCATTGACAATCCCGACTGCGATGTGGTCGCCAGCGGGATCCAGGAGCTTGAAGACGGCGTGCGCTTCCATGTGAGCGGCTTTGGCCATGAGTTTGAGCTCTTCGTCCCGGCTCTTGGGCGGCACATGGTCTATAACGCGCTGGCTGCGGCGGCGGTCGGGCTGCTGCTGGAGGTCAAGCCGGAGACGATGCAGAACGAACTCTCCATCTTCCAGAATACCGGCATGCGCCAGAAAATCTACGAGAAAAACGGCATGACGATCATCGAGGACTGCTATAACGCGGGCCCGGAGTCGACCGAAGCGGCGCTCGGCGTGCTCGCGAGCATCAAAGCGACTGGAAAGCGCATCGCGGTTCTTGGAGACATGCTGGAGCTCGGCAATCGGTCGAGCGCGGAGCACTACCGCATCGGGCGCATTGCCGCGCAGAAGGCGGACCTGCTTCTGACCTACGGCGCGCACTCGGTGCGCACGGTGACGGGTGCGATCACGGGCGGGATGCCGCCGAAGCACGCCGAGCACTTTGACACGCATGAAGACCTTGCGCGCGTTTTAAAAATGCGGGCAGGCGAGGGAGATGTGATTTTGTTCAAGGGCAGCCGGGGAATGAAAATGGAGCGCTCGCTCCAGCTGTTCCTGGACGATACCGACAGCGCGAAATAAGCGCGAGAGAAAGAAACCGGAGGAAATACCTCATGCAAGCACTCATTGTAGCGGCATGCGCCTTTGTCCTTGCCGTTGTTTTTGGAAAACTGATCATTCCCGCCCTGCGCGCGCTGCACGCCGGGCAGTCCATCCGCGAAATCGGCCCCAGCTGGCACAATTCCAAGGCCGGAACGCCGACGATGGGCGGTCTCATCTTCATCGCCGCAGCGTCCCTCTGCACGATCGCGGGCGGCTGGCGGAGCATGCTGGCCGGGAACCTGACGCACCTTTACGTGCTGGCCTTCGCGCTGGTGTTCGGTATCATCGGTTTTCTCGATGATTTCATGAAGGTCAAATACAAGCGGAACCTCGGCCTGACCGCGATTCAGAAGCTCGCGCTTCAGCTGGCGGCGGCGGGCGCGTATCTGGCGCTGCTGCGCTGGAACGGAGACTTAACCTGCGACCTCTACATTCCGTTCTGGAACGTGAGCTTCGAGATCAACTGGATCGTCTATCTGGTTTTCGCGATGTTCGTTATCGTCGGCTGCGTGAACGCGGTCAATTTGACCGACGGCATCGACGGCTTAGCTTCCGGCGTGACGCTGCCGGTGATGGTGTTCTTCGCCGTGACAGCCTGGACATGGGGCAAGACGACGCTGGCGCTGCTTCCTGCGGCCTTAGCGGGCGGCCTTGCGGGCTTCCTCGTCTATAACTTCCATCCGGCGAAGGTCTTCATGGGCGATACGGGTTCTTTGTTCCTCGGCGGTATGGTCTGCGGCCTTGCGTTCGCGCTCGATATGCCGCTGGTGCTGATTCTGGTCGGTATCATCTACATCATGGAGACCGTTTCCGTCATCATGCAGGTGACCTACTTTAAGCTCACCCACGGCAAGCGGATCTTCCGCATGACCCCGATCCACCACCATTTTGAGATGGGCGGCTGGAGCGAGGAAAAAATCTTCACGGTTTTTGTCGGTATTACCGTTCTTATGTGCATTCTTGCCTTTATCGGCGTTTCCGGCAGATGACCGGAGCTTGATCTCAGAAAGGAGCTTTCCATGGCAAACGGCTCGAATCCCGCCATCATCAGCACACAGGGAGAGCGCCTGCCCGTTCGAAGAAACAAGGACGGCAGCGTTATGATGGACGAACGGGGACTGCTCGATCTTCCGTTTCTGGTGCTGGTGGTGCTGCTCGTGACCATCGGCGTCATTATGGTCTTCTCGTCGAGTTACGCAAGAGCCTACTTTAAAGAGGGAAACTCCACGTACTATTTTGCCCGGCAGGCGATTTTTGCCGTGCTCGGTATCGGCGGGATGCTCTTCGTCTCGCGCATCAACTATCAGCTCTGGCGAAGCGTGTCGTTCATCGTGCTGGCGGTGACGGTGTTCTTTCTGCTGCTCGTCCCGATTTTCGGCACGGAGGAGGGCGGCGCGAAGCGCTGGATCTGGATTGGCTTTACCTCGTTCCAGCCCTCGGAGCTGGCGAAGGTTGCGATCGTTCTGACGTTTGCGACGCTCATGTCGACCTACCGCGAGAAGATGCAGACGTTCCGCTACGGTGTGGTGCCGTTTGCGCTGATCCTGCTTGTCATCTGCGGGCTGGTCGCACTCGAAAAGCATTTTTCGTGCATCCTGATTCTTCTTACCATCGGCGCGTCCATGATGTTCCTCGGCGGCACGGACCTCAAATGGTTCGGCTACGGCGCGATCGCGGTCGGTGTGTTCGCGTTTTTGTACCTGCGGTTCATGGGCTATGCGAGCGCGCGTGTGACAGCGTGGCGCGACCCGGCCTCCGACCCGGCGGGAGACGGTTATCAGATTTTGCAGTCGCTCTATGCCATCGGCTCGGGCGGGCTCATGGGGCTCGGCCTTGGCAGGAGCCGGCAGAAATACCTCTATCTTCCTGAGGAACACAACGACTACATTTTCCCGATCCTCTGCGAGGAGCTCGGCTTTGTGGGCGCGCTGGTGGTGCTGGTGCTTTTCATGCTGCTCATCATCCGGGGCTACTGGATCGCGATGCACGCGAGAGACCGCTTTGGCGCGCTCATGGCGGCGGGACTCACGACGCATCTTGCCTTGCAGGTGTTTTTGAACATCGGCGTTGTGACAAACTTCCTGCCCGCGACTGGTATTTCGTTGCCGTTTTTCTCCTATGGCGGCACGGCGCTTCTCATCCAGCTCTTTGAGGTTGGGCTGATTCTGAGCGTTTCGCGGCAGAACGATAATAAACTGCTTTAAGCTGTGAAAGAAGCTGATGCTTCTTTCGGATAACATGGATTTTTATTTGATTTCGTGTCTGCGGACACGAAACGCTACGAGGTTTCGGACACAAGGGACGGAGGCATGCCATTCGTGAACATCGTCTTTACCTGCGGCGGCACGGGCGGACACATTTACCCCGCGATTGCGGTGGCGCGGCTGTTTGAGCAGCGTCAGCCCGGCTGCAACATTTTATTTATCGGCGCGGAAGACGGGATGGAAAACAAAATCGTCCCGCGCGAGGGCTTCCGGCTTGAGACGCTGAAGATTTCGAACTTCCAGCGCAAGCTCACCCCCAGCGCCATCGCCCATAATATTGAGACGGCGGCGCATCTAACAGAGTCCAGGCGGAAGGTACATAGAATCCTCACGGAGTTCCGCCCCGATATCGTCATCGGAACCGGCGGCTACGCGAGCTTCCCGGCCCTCCGGGAGGGGGCAAGGCTCTCGATTCCGACCATGGTACACGAATCGAACGCCGTTCCGGGGTTAACGACCCGGATGGTGGAAAAATATATGGACCGGATCATGGTCTCGTTTGAAGACAGCAGGTCTTCTTACCATGACCCCAACAAGGTCGTCGTCACGGGTACGCCCGTGCGCGAGGAATTCTTGTACACCCGCCGTCAGGCCGCGCGCGAAAAGCTGGGACTTGACGAGCGGCCGTTCATCGTCTCATGCTGGGGAAGCCTCGGCGCGCGGGAGATGAACAAAATGATCGCAGAGTTCATGAAGTGCGAGGCGGAGGCCGGAGAGCCGTTCCAGCATCTGCATGCGACGGGCTCGTTTGGCTGGCGCTGGATGCCGCAGTATGTGAAGGACCTTGGCCTGGATCTTTCGAAGCACCCGGCCATTGACATGCGCGAGTATATTTTCAACATGCCGACGGCAATGGCGGCTGCGGACTTGATTATTTGCCGCGCGGGCGCTGCAACGATCAGCGAGGTCTGCGCGAGCGCGCTGCCGTGCATTATGGTACCGAGCCCCAATGTGACGAACAACCATCAGGAGAAAAACGCAATGGTCCTGCAGGGGCGCGGCGCTGCTGTTGTTGTGCCGGAGGCCGGATGCAGCGGGAAGCTCCTGTTTGACACGGCGCGGGGAATTCTGGCCGACACCGAGCGCACAAAGTCGATGCGCCAGGCAGCATCGAGCCTCGCGGTGGTCGACTCCGCGCAGCGCATTTACGAGACGGCGCTCGAGCTCATCCAATCACGATAACGGCTTCCTTCGCATAGGATGGGGAGAAATTACCCGGAATGCGGAGGAATGAGGATGAAAAAGCTTCTGATCACCGGCGGAGCCCGCCTTTCGGGAACCGTCCGGATACACGGCGCAAAAAACAGCGTGCTGCCGGTTCTGGCGGCATGCTGTCTGTGCACTTCGCCGTGTGTGTTACATAACTGCCCGGACATTGAAGACGTTCGGACGGCGCTCGCGATTCTGGAGAGCCTCGGCTGCAAAACGCGCCGGGAGGGGAGCACGCTCTGCATCGACCCCTCGGGGCTGTCGCGGTTCCGCGTGGAAAAGCGGCTGGCCGGAAAAATGCGCTCGTCGATTTTATTTCTGGGCGCGCTTCTTGCAAGGTGCGGCGAGGCGGAGCTGTCGCTTCCGGGCGGCTGCCCGCTGGGAGAGCGGCCGATCGATCTGCATGTAAAGTCGCTCGCAAAGCTCGGCGCAAGGTTTCGCTTTGAGAAGGGGATTTTGCAGGCCGCGTGGCGCGAGCGGCGGGATGGAGATATTTTTCTGTCGATCCCAAGCGTTGGCGCGACGGAAAATCTGCTTCTGGCCTGCGCGCTTATGAACGGGACCGTTACGCTGCACGGCGCGGCGCGAGAGCCGGAAATCACCGATCTGATCGGCTTTCTCCGCGCAGCGGGCGCAGATATCCGGGGCGCAGGGTCGGGCGATATCACCATCCGCGGAGTCAAAAAACTCCACGGCGCGACGTATACGATCCTTCCCGACCGCATTGAGACCGCGACGTATCTCTGCATGGCAGCGGGATGCGGCGGCGAGGTCGAACTGCAAAGGTGCGATGGGCGGCTGCTTGCGCCTGTGATTGAGCGATTGCGCGAAGCGGGCTGCGAGATCAACTGCGACGGAAGCGAGATTGCGCTCAAAAGCAGCGGACGGCTCACCGCCGTTTTTCCCGTCACGACCGCGCCCTATCCGGGCTTTCCGACCGACGCGCAGGCGCTTTTAATGGCGGCGGTCCTGCGGGCAAAAGGGGAGAGCGTGTTTCAGGAAACTGTGTTTGAACGGCGCTTTCTGCATGTGCCGGAGCTGCAAAAGCTCGGGGCGGATATTGCACTTTCGGGAAAAACGGCGCGCGTGCGGGGCGTAGCCCATCTTCATGGCGCGATGCTGCGTGCCGAAGACC
>OGNB01000297.1_pt1 | contig 40516 bp, 35 predicted proteins | sample 1573301 | NCBI WGS metagenome assembly OGNB01 (sample SAMEA2581914, study PRJEB24529) | metagenome | biome: Human gut stool | place: China | collected 2011
AAATGTCCTTCTCCGGCAGAAGAAGCAAATCCTCCGGTGTATACTCGGCCGCTATGGGAGCCTGAAACTATCGTTATTCAAAGGGTTATTTGTCCTTCTTACTTCTACACTTTTTCTACACTTTGCGGGAAATTCATGCTTTTACTGGCTCAAGCCCTGCATGCTGTGTGCCCTGGAATCGTTGTGATATCAGGGATTTGGCCTCCCTATAAGCGCCTATATTATCTCGAAAACACCCTGTCCATACGATTCGAAATCGTGTGGAGCGTTTGGCTTTCCGTCCTCGGAAATCCTTGATATTTGGTGCTTTTTAGCCTATGCTGTGTCCAGCAGACTTGTCTCTATCTACGCATTTTCTATGCTTTGTGCAGAGTAGTGAGTGCGAGTGGATTGCGGTTTTAAGGGTCACGAGAGGAACGCATCAATTTTCATTGGATTTCCTCTCCAAATGGCTCGAAATCAGTTTGAGGGAAACCTCACGTGGGTTCGAATCCCACCCGCTGCGCCAAAAATAAGACCATCTGCCTTTGGCAGATGGTCTTATTTTTGGGTTCCGCTCCCTGGGGTCGCTCCACCCCAAGGGGATCGAATATGCTCGGGGCAAGTGAATTGCCCCTGCGCCAAGGCTTTGCTGCGCAAAATACTTGTGACGGCGCACCCGCGCCGCCCCACCTTGTGGGGGTCCCGGTTCGGTCGGCATCCATACTGATATGCCATGACAAAATGCCTGTGATGTTACAGCATCACAGGCATTTTTTGCGAGTATCGGCGTGGCGTGACGCGCTGCCGGCATTGCGCGGCTGGGTAGAACGGCTCGCCGCTGTCCCCGGCCGCAGCTTCGGGAGCGATGCGGCGAGCGGCCGTCACATGAAGCCGTATTTAATTTTGACGCGCTCGAGCTTATCGAGCATCGGCTCGGTGAAAAACCAGAGGAAAATCACCGTGGAGATGGCCTGCACCGCATCCATTGCAAAGCCGGAGGAGCAGTAGACCGCAAGACTCTGCCACGTCAGCGCGCCTGTGGCGAGCAGCGCGGAGTAGGCGTTGAGCAGAATGCCATAGACGAGGAATGCGCTCACCGCGCCGTAGGCGCAAAGCGCCTCCCGCTTCCTTGGCAGACCGCCCCTGCGGAACACCAGCCCCGCGAGAAAGCCGCACAGCCCCATGCCGAGCATCTGCCACGGCGTCCACGGCCCCTGCGAAAAGAGGATGTTAGAGACCAGCATGGTCACCGCGCCCACGAGGAAGCCCGTCTCCCCGCCCAGGGCTGCGCCCGCAAGGATCGTCAATGCCAGCACGGGCTTGCACTGGGGCAGCATGAAAAAGGCCGCACGGCCCGCCACGCCCAGCGCACAGAGCACCGCGGTCACGACCAGCTCCCGCGCACGGGGTTTGCGCCCCTCAAAGGTAAGGAAGAACGGCAGCATGGCCTCCAGCACCATCAGCAGCGAAACGGCGTAGTAGCTCCGGTCGCCCAGCAGCTTGGGGCCGAACACCAGCGTCAGGGGGATGAGCAGAAGGGCGACCAGAGCGGAGGCGGCCGTGCGCGGGGAAAGCCTTCGCTTTTCCGGCGGCGCGGCGGGTATATCCGCCGCCTTCGGCGGTTGCGGCGGAGGCTCCCGCCGCTCTTTTTGGGGCGCTTCCCTGCCGCCGCAGGCGGCAATGACGTCCTCCGCCGTCACGGCTTCGGGCAGCCGGCCGCGCGCCATGCGGTTCGCCGCCGTGGTGTAGAAGCGGTTGAGCGCGAAAAACTCCCGGGGCGCGCCATCAGAGGCGATGGAGCCGTCGAAAAAGAGCGCGCAGCGCTGCGCGTAGGCGGCGCAAAATTCGACATCGTGGCTGACCAGGACGACGGTCACGCCCTGCGCGAGCAGGCTTTGCAGAAGCTCAGCCAGCTCCGCCTTGAAGGCCGCGTCCAGTCCGCGCGTTGGCTCGTCGAGGAGCAGGATATCGGGCCGCGTAAGCAAGATCTTTGCCAGCGCCGCGCGCTGCTGCTCGCCGCCGGAAAGGTCGTAGGGGTGACGGTCCAGCAGCGTTTCCAGCTGGCAGAGTGCGGTGACATAGGCGAGCATCGCTTCGTCGGAGGTGACCTCGGCAAGGTCCTCGCGCACGGTTTTTTGGGCAAAAAGCGTCTGCACCTCCTGCGGCAGAAGCGCCGTTTTGCCGGTGACGCGGACCTCTCCGCGATAGGGCTTTTGCAGGCCCGCCAGCAGCCGGAGCGTGGTGGACTTGCCCGCGCCGTTGCCGCCGAGGATGGCGAAAAGCTCGCCCCGCCGCACCGTCAGCTCCAGCCCGCGCAGCACGTCCGGCGCGTCCGGCGTATAGCGGAACCACGCATCCGAGACGGTCACGACCATCTCCTGCGATGGCGCGGGCAGCGGGCGCTCCGGCAGGCTTTTGAGGGGGTGCGAGGCGGCAAAGTCTGCCAGCCAGTCCCGCCCCTCCCGCACGGAGACGGGACAGGGAAGGTCGTTCTCCACCGCCGCCCACACGCGCATGGCGGCGGGCATGGCGCGGAACAGCTCGTGTCCCGCCGTGCGCAGCTGCGCGCCCACGGCGCGGGGCGCGCCGTCCGCGAGGACCGCCCCGCCGTTCAGCACAACGGCGCGGTCGGAGAGGGGCAGCGCCTCCTCCAGCCGCTGCTCGGAGAGCAGCACCGTTGTGCCCAGCTCCCGGTTGACCCGTGCGAGCGCGGCGAGAAAGTCCGCCGCCGCGATGGGGTCGAGCTGCGCGGTCGGCTCGTCTAAAATGAGCACGTCCGGCTGCAGGGTCAGCACGGCGGCCAGGTTCAAAAGCTGCTTCTGCCCGCCGGAGAGCGATGCCGCCTCCCTGTGGAACCAGCTCTCCATGCCGAAAAAGCCCGCCATCTCGGCGACGCGGCGGCGGATGGTGGGCGTATCGTACCCGAGGCTCTCCGGCCCGAAGGCCAGCTCGTGCCAGACCTTGTCGGTGACGATTTGGTTTTCCGGGCTTTGCTGCACAAAGCCGATGCGCTCCGCCTGCTCGCGCGGCGAAACGTCGGAGAGCAGGCGGCCGGCGAAAAGGACCGCGCCCGAACGAACGCCGTTGGGCGCAAGAGCGGTCTTCAGCTGGCGGAGGAGCGTGCTTTTACCGCTGCCGGAAAGTCCGCAGAGCGTGACAAACTCGCCCGCGCAGAGCGTCAGGCTCACATCCCGCAGGGCGGGCGCGAACTGCCCGGGGTAGGTAAAGGTCAGGTTTTCGACGCGATAGAGCTCCATGTGCGCGCCTCCTTTCTTTGCAGCAGCACCGGCGTCAGGCAGAGCAGAAAATACGCGAGCAGCACGCTCGCGGAATACGGCGTCAGCACGCCGCGCGCCGTGGGATAGTAGCGCCACTTCACGCCGCCGAGCGCCCAACCCGCGGCGACGTAAGCGCCGCAGAGCGTCAGCCACAAAAGCAGCAGCCTGTCGCGGCGGCTGAAGCGGTAAAGGGAAAAGGCTGTGCGGCCCGGCAGTCCGTAGCCGCGGCTTTTCATGCTGTCCGCCGTCTCCACGGCATTCTCAAGGCTCCATGTCACCATAACGGAAAAGACCGTCACGGCGCTCCTGAGCTTTTGAAGCCGACCCTTTTCCGCGTACAGCCCCATGCCCCGCCGCGCCGCCGTCACCTCCCGGAGCTTTGCCTGAAAGCGGGGCACAAAGCGCAGCGTCATGGACAGCAGGAGCGAGAGGGCGGGCACGACGCGCCCGAAAAGGTGCATGAGCTTGTCCGAGGTCATCACCGTGTTCCAGCAGGAAAACCACAGCACCACGGCGGCGAGCATTGCCGCGGCGGCAAAGCCGTAGGCGATGGACTCCAGCGTCAGAGGGTTGCCCGAGGGCAGATAGGCCAGAATGGTCGCGCCCTCGTGATTGAAGGCGAGATTCACCAGCGCGGCGAGCAGCGCCGTCGGCGCCAGCCACAGGGCGGTGCGCCGCACCGCCGCGCCGCCGTTTAACTGCGCGGCGCACCAGAGCGCAGCGCAGAGCGAGACGGCAATGCAGAGGGGGTGCAGGAAAAACATGGAGAACGTCAGCACCAGCACAAAGTACAGAAGGTTCACCGCCGGATGGCAGGCGAGAAAGGCGTGATGCTTCATGCGCCGAGCCTCCCGCCGACATCCGCGCCGAAGTCGCAGGTGTAGACCCACTCGACGGTGTCACCGTCCGCGAGGGTATAGCGCGAACAGCCGTAGTTGGGAAATTCATCGTTCACGCGGTACATCCAGCCCGAGCCCTCGCCGCAGTCGAACTCATAGAGGTTGCCGATGCCCTCGATGTAGGCGGACTGGTAGACCGGCGTTTCGGAAAACTCCATGTGTATTTTGTTCTCGCGGCACACGCGCTTGAGCACGTCAAATATGCTCTCGCCCTCGGTAAATTCCACTACGGTCGGAGCCAGCAGAACGCCGTCCGCAGGGATCAAGTCAGCCTTCTCCGCGTTGAGCCGGTCGAGATTTTCCAGGATCGCCGCGCAGGAGATGGAGACCGTACACGTCGGCACGGTGCTCTCCGGTGATGCATCGGGTTTGTTGGATGAGATGTCCTGTGCGTCGGAGCTGCCGCCTGTCGGCAATGCGTCGGAGGCGTTTCCCTCCGGCGCGCCGCTTTCCACTGGCTGTTGTTCTCCGATCGGCGGAGCGGCAGGAGTCTCTGCCTCCTGTCGTTCGGTTTCAGAGGGAGCGGACGTGGCGGGCGCGGGCGTTTCGCTCTGCGCCGGCGTGGGTGTCGGCGTCGGCTCCGTCGTTTGTGCATTGCAGCCCGCAAGAGTGAATATCAGTGCAAGCGCCAGCAGCGCCGCACAAAGGCGCTTTGCCGTTTTCATGTCCGTCTCCCTCCTTTCGTTTCGGTGCTGCTATGCCATCAGGCGGCAGGCTGCGTCAGCGCCGCCATCCGGTAGAAGCTGCTCTCGCCGCGCTCGGCGCGGACGAGCGACGCGAGGGCGCAGGCTGCCTGCTCGCTCGCCATGAGATTCGTTTCCCCACCGCGCTCGTGGCAGAAGCCGCCGTCCGCGTTCTGATAGGTCAGCAGCGCGTCGAGCACGCTGTGGCCGTTCTTTACGAAGCGGCTGTCATCCGCATCGAGACCCAGCGCGTTGAGCGCAAGGAGCACCTGCGCGCAGCTCTCGGCATTCTCGCTTCCCCAAGAGGAGAAACCGCCGTCCGCGTTCTGCATGGCGCTCAGGCACACGAGCGCGCGGTTGGCCGCCAGTTGGACGCTGCTCTGTTCCCAATACTTCGCCAGCGCCTGTAAGGCCATGGCGGTCAGGTCGGGATCGGCGTCCTCGCCCATGAAGCTCCAGCCGCCGTTTGCAAGCTGAGCGGCCAGGATAGCGTCCACATACAGCTGCCGCGTCGCCTGCGTGCTTGCCGCCGCGTTCTGCGGCATGGGATAGTCGCGGCTGTCGAGCGCGAGGAGCGCGTAGATCACGCCGTTCACGCCCTGCGCCGCCGTCTTTTCGTAGTTGCCGAGCGGAAGCGTCAGATCAAAGCCCGCGACGTCCCGCGCGTCCTTCCCGAGCGCGGAGAGCGCGAGGATGACGCGGCTGTACTCGGTGTACTTGCGCTCGCTGAGCACGCTCTTATTTTCACGCACGGTCTGCTCGAGCGTGGCGCAGTAGCCGGTGAAATAAGCGGTCTCGGTGTCCGCGCCGCCGCGGGCGAGGGCGAGCACCGTCCACTCGCCGCCGAGACTGCCGTAGCGCGGCGCGCTCACGGCGGCGGTCAGGTAGGCCGACGCACGGTCATAGGCGGTCTGCACGGCGCTCTTGCTCACGGTATCCTTGGGCAGCTCACAGAAGCGCCGGAGGATGGCCGCCAGCTGCGCGCGCGTCGCGGTAAGCTGGGGGCTGAGCGTCGTTTCGCCCGTGCCGTTGAGGACACCCTTCATCACGCACCAGTGCATCGCCTCGTCCGCCCAATCGCTGATGCTGGCCGCATCGTCATAGCGCAGTGGGAAGTACCACATACCGGTAAAGCCCTGCCCCTGCGTTTTAATATAGCGGTAGAGGATCGCGGCGAGCTGCTCGCGCGTAATGGCATCGTTCGGACCGAAGCTGCTCTCGCTATAGCCGGTGACGACGCCGGTCGAAGCCGCCCAGCGCACGGCCTCGCCGTACCACGCGCCCTCGTCCGCATCGGCGTAGCGCATGGCATAGTTGACGACGGGACTGCCCGCGAGGCGCCAGAGAATGGTGACGATCTGGCCGCGCGTCGCTGTGCCGTCCGGTGCAAACTCGCTCTCCGAAACGCCGGTCATAAGACCGTTTTCATAGACGTACTGCACCGCGTCCGCGTACCACGCGGCAGCGGGAACGTCGGCAAAGGACGGCGCATTTTCCGCGGCGCGAGCCGCGGACGGCAGAAGGCCGACGGCCAGAGCGAGAGCTGTCAGCAGAGAGCATAACTGTTTTTTCATTGGAGGTTCTCCTTTCCTTGTAAGCGCCGCTCACGGGGCGATCTCCCCGGGCGCTGCGGTATGTCAGAACGGCAGGATGCCCATGAAATACTCCACGGCCAGCGCCACGAGGACGACGAGCGCGGAGATCAGGAAGCCGTGCACCATCGGCGCCGCGCCGGATTTCTTCATTTCGGCGAAGCTCGTGTTGAGTCCAACGGCGGCGAGCGCCGTGACCATGAGGAACTTGCTGACCTTCTTGAGCGCCGCCGCGGCTGCCGCGGGGATCACGCCCGCGCTGCTGAGCACCGCCATGGCGAGAAAGCCGAGAATGAACCACGGAAAGACGCTCCTCCACCTGATCTGCACCGCGCCGCCGGACGCGGCGGCTTCCTTTTTCTTCAGGTGCATACTCACAAACGAGAATACCACCACCGTCGGGATGATGGCGAGCGTGCGCGTGAGCTTGACCATGGTGGCGAAGTCGCCCGCGCCCTCGCTGAAGGCATAGCCTGCGGCGACGACGCTGGAGGTATCGTTGACTGCCGTGCCCGCCCACAGGCCGTAGGCCATGTCGGAAAGGCCCATCGCGCGGCCCATGATGGGGAAGAGCACGATCATCGCCATATCAAAGAGGAAGGTGGCGGAGAGGGCGTAGGCGATGTCGCTGTCCTTGGCGTCGATGACGGGTGCGACCGCCGCGATGGCGCTGCCGCCGCAGATGCCGGTGCCCGCGGAGATGAGGTTCGAGAGCTTCCAGTCCAGACCCAGCGCGCGGCCGATGAAGTAGCCGCCGCCGAAGCAGGTAAGGAGCGTAAAGAGCATGACGGTCAGCGACATTCTGCCGACGTTCAGGATGGTCGTGACGTTCAGGCTCGCGCCGAGGAGAATGATGGCAAATTTCAGGATCTTCTTCGCCGTGAACTTCACGCCGGGCGCGGTGGTCTTGCCGGGCTTGCGGTAGCCGTTGATGAGCATACCGATGAACATGGCGATGACGGACGCGCCGATGACGTCGAACGGCAGCAGCGCCTCGATGCCCTTGGCGAGCAGTGCGATGACGAGCGCGAGCGCGAAGCCCGGCGCGTAGCTTTTGATTTGAGCGGGAATGGAGCGCATGGTGATCTGACCTCTCTTTGCCGGTAGTGATTTCTTTTGAATTTGCCTTGCAGGCCGCGCGCACTTCTGCTATGATCTTTGGCAGAAGCACAGCCAAGGAGCAGAGGAGCACGATAGCTATGATAGAGAATTATGCAGAAAAAATCAAGCACGAATCCAATGGATTTATCCGGCACAACGGGATCCGCATCGTTTCCGTTGATGAGGAAAGGAGCGTGCTGGAGGCCGAGATCACCGACAACAGCCGCAACGTTTGGGGCAGCGTCCACGGAGGCTTCCTCTACACGATGGCGGACACCGCCGCCGGAGCCTTTGCGCGCATCAGGTACGGGCGGCGCAACGTCACGCTCAACGGCTCGATGAATTACCTGCGGCCCACCACGCACAGCAAGACGCTGACGGCGGTCGGGCGCGAGATCAAGGTCGGCGGACACGTTGGCTTTTTTGAAGTCAATATCACCGACGACACCGGCGCGCTCGTCGCCTGCGCGCAGATGAATATGTATTTTCTGGATTGAGCGGCCCGCGTGCGGGTCACGCTCCGCCATACCGGCAGGGTCGGGCGCAATGCCCGTCCCCTTTCTTCATTCCGCCGCGCGAAGAAAGAATAAAGGGAAGATACGCAGCGCGTGTCTTCCCTTTGCCTTATATTGCCTTATTTTTTCCGCTGCGCGGTGAACAGGCGGACGACGGATGAGACGAGCAGGATCGCGGCGGCGATACTGCCGGCGATGCCTGCGGTGGCGAAGCCCCGCTGGAGGGCGAGCTGGGTGCTGCCGTTCAGCCCGAGGGACATGGTGTAGTAAATACCGGCGCCGGGCAGCAGCGGTACGGCGGAGATGACCTGATACGAGGTGACCGGATACTTGCGGGTGCGGGCCATGCCCTCGGCATAGACGGCGGCGACTGCGGCGGCGATGAAGTTCGCGCCGTAGGGACCGAGACCGAGCTCGCCGCACAGCAGATACGCCATCCACGTCACGACGCCGCCGAGCGCGCACAGGCAGCGCCCCCAGCCGTGGACGTTGAAGAGGATAACAAAGCCGGTGCAGGCGACCGCGATGGCGATGGCCTGAAGCCAGAAGGGATAGGAAAGCGTGCTGGCGGCGGTCTGGCCGTAGAGGGAGGAGGTGATGTGCCACGCGGCCGCAGTGCCCATGGCGATGGCGAGCGCCGAGAGGAGCACCTGCACGATGCGATTGACGCCGGAGTTTGTGTCGCCGTAGATGATGTCGCGCATGGAGTTGGTGATGAGCAGACCGGGGACCAGGATCATCAGCGAGCCGATGATGACTGCGTCCGCATAGTCGACCAGCCCGAAGGCGGCGGCGAGGTAGGCGGGCACCGCCATGGCGAAGGCGGCGGCGATGGTGCTGAAAAAGGGGTTGGTCTCGAGCTTATCCATCCGGCGCGTGACAAAGCCGATGATAAGCCCCATCAGGCCCGCCCACAGGCTGTCGCGCAGGGTTCCGCCAAAGACGGGGCAGAAGCCGGACGCGGCAAGAAGATTGCCAAGGTAATAAACGGGAACGGAATAGCTGCGGCGATCGTTTCTTGTCTCCTCCAGCCATTGCGCGGCAACGGCGGGGTCGGGCGTTTCGGCGCAGATGCGGCGCGAGAGCGCGTTGAGCCGCTCGACCGCGTCAAGATCGTTGCCGTGGAAGCCGACGCGCTTCATCACCATCAGCGGCTTGCCGTTGTCCGCCTCAAGGCTGACCATGACGCAGTTGGGAATGGCGAAGGTCTCGCAGACGATGCCGTAGGCGGCGAGCACGCGGCGCATCGTCTCCTCGATACGGAAGGTCTCCGCACCGCTGACGGCCAGCTCGTAGCCGATCTGCGCGGCCATATCCGTTAAAAGATAGTAGTCCATATCGAACCCTCCTGCTGCCGCCTTACCTAACGGCGGGCATTATCTTACTGCGAAAGCATTCCCCTGTCAAGAAGAGAAAACACCGCTTAAAAGGCGGTGTTTTGCGCGCTGAGACATTTTTTCTCCGCAAGCTCCAGAAGCGTCTGGCGGAAGCCGTATTTTTCCGCGAGCTCCCACGCGGCGGAAAGGTTCCTCTCGCCCACGCGGCGGTCCTTGACGCAGCGGAGCATGAGGTTTTTCGGCGAGTGGGCGAAGTCGATGAATTCGATCACGTCCACCGTGTAGCCCATGTCCTCGAGCACGGCGGCGCGGATGGAATCGGTCAGCAGCGCGGAAAAGCGCTCCTGCAAAAGACCGTGGCGCAGCAGCACGTCGAAATCGCCGCCCTTGTGGATGGTGGCGTTGATCTCGTGCTGGCAGCAGGGAACGGAGAAAATGTGCTTCACGCCCTTTTCGACGGCGTACCAGAGGGCGTAGTCCGTGGCGGTGTCGCAGGCGTGGAGCGTGACGACCATATCCACATGGGTGTCCGCGAGCGTGTCGCGCGTGACGTCGCTCACGACGAAGCGCAGGCCGTCGTAGCCGTACTTTTGCGCGATGGCGTTGCAATGCTCCACCACATCCTCCTTGAGGTCGTAGCCGAGGATGGTCGCCTTCACGCCGCGCTTGACGGTGAAGTAATAGTAGAGAATGAACGTGAGGTACGATTTGCCGCAGCCGAAGTCGAGAATGGTGATCTCCTGCTGCTCCGAGGCGCGGAAGGCGTCGTCCACCAGCTCGATGAAGCGGTTGATCTGCTTGTACTTATCATACTTCGCCTTGACGATGCGGAGGTCCGGCGTAAACACGCCGAGGTCGACGAGCGCGGGAATGTTCTCGCCCTCGGCAAGGATGTATTCCTTTCGGCGGTCATGCGCCTTCGGCGCAGCGGTGCGCTGCGCCTCGCCTTTCGCGGTGCATTTGTAGCTGCCGTTCGTTTTGCGGATGTACTGGCGCGTCTCCGTCTCGGTGCAGAGCGCGGCCTGAAGATAAAGACCGTCCAGCTCCTGCGCGAACAGCCCGGGCAGCTCGCCCTTCGTCACGTTGCGGTGCGTGACCTTCTGCCCATGCTGGTATTCGAGCTGAAAAAACGCCTTGCCGCGCAGTGACAGCGGGCGGATGGTCACCCTGGAGCAGCCGATGCGCGCGAGCGGCTGAGAAAGCACGGCCTTGGTGAGCGTGTCGAGCCGCGCGGTGAGGTCGTCCAACACAATGCTCATGCGCCGAACCTCTCTTTCAGGGCAAGATGCGCGGCGTAGAGCTCGTTTTTGCTGTAGGTGTTGTTGTCGTCCTTCAAAAGCAGCTTGATGGCATCCTTGGCGGTGCAGTCGCAGCGCACCATGCAGTCCACCAGCAGCGCCTCGGGCGAGGAGACGTGCTCGACCTCGGTGATGAGATAATCCTCCTCCACCTCGCAGAGCAGGACGTATTCGCCCTTATCGTAGCTGCCCTTGGCGAGCAGTTGATCGCGCACCTCGGCGGGCGTGCCGCGGAAGGTCATCTCGTGGAGCTTTGTCATGTCGTTGCACAGGCACAGCCGCACGCCGGCGTGCTCCGAGATAAAAAACTCCACCGCGTCCATGATGCGCTTGGGGCTTTCGTAAAAGCAGTAGGTGCGCGTGTCGCCGCGGCGCATCATGGCGAGCGCACGGCGGCGGTCGGCAGCCTCCCGCGGGAAGAAGCCGAAGAAAAAGAAGGTCGAAAGGTCGAAGCCCGAGATAGACAGCGCCGTGACCGCGGCGCAGCAGCCGGGCACGCCGACCACGCGGATGCCCGCGTCGATGGCGGCACGAATGAGCTCGTTGCCGGGGTCGGAGATGCAGGGTGTGCCCGCGTCGGTGATGACGGCGACGCTCTTGCCCTGCCGGAGCTGCTCGATGAACCACTTGGCCTTGCCGTATTCGTTGAACTTGTGGTTGGCGGAGAGCTGGTTGCCGCGGATGCCGAGCTTGTTGAGCAGCACGACGCTGCGGCGGGTGTCCTCTGCCGCGATGATGTCCGCCGTCTCTAAAATCTGACGGCCGCGCTCGGTCATGTCGCGCGCGTTGCCGATGGGTGTCGCCACGATGTAGAGCGTGCCGACGGTGTTCATTTCGTCCATAGCGTTCTCCTCTTAGAATAGCATGACCTGGTCGGGGTCGTCGCCCTGCCCGATGGCGCGCAGCTGCTCGGCGTTCTTCTCGCTCAGCGCGTCGGAGACTGCCATTTTGCGCAGAATGTTGTGCACCGTTTTGTCGAACTCCGTTCCCTCGCGGTAGTCGGCGGGGAAAATGAAGTCTACACGCCCGTCCTGCAAAAGCTTTTCCACGCCCGCGCGGTTGCTCTTCTGATAGACCGCGACGGCCTGTCCGCCGTAGGCGCGCATCATCTTCATGCACGGCACGTCGGAAAGTCCGTCGCCGACGTAGACCATGTTGGTGAACGGCACGCGCTTGGAATCGTCCGGCATGGAGTCGTTGAGCTCCTTGTCGCGGGCGATGTCAAGAATGCCCTTGTTGATGCGGTAGACGAACTGCGTCTTGTTCGTGAAGTTGACGTCCAGCTTCGGCCAGGCGGCGAGGCCGCTTTCGTCGTAATAGAACTCGCAGGCGTAGATCTGCTTGAACTCATGGGCGATGCCGCTGCCCTCGATGATCTCGCGCAGACCGGAGGAGATGACGTAGTGCTCCACGTCCACGCCGAGGTCCGCGCCGTAGGCGGTGATGCGGGCGAACCATTCGCGCACGCCGGGAAACAGCTCGATGGCCTCGCCCGAGCGGACCAGATAATCGCGGTCGAGACGGATGCCCTGCGCGGCGCACTCGCGGATCATGGTGTACATATAGGCGAGCAGGCCGTCCATTTTGTTCTCATAGCCGAAGCCGTTGGCCTTGGCCCAGAACTCCGAGGGCGTGTAGCCGAGGGATGGAATGAAGGTGTAATCCTCCATATCGGTGGTGCAGAGGGTCTTATCAAAGTCGTAAAGGAACGCGACGATAGGGCGTTTGGTCATGGTGTCCTCCTGTGAAAAAAGCGGCTCGGAGAGAGCCGCTCTTTTGAAGTGCGTTTTATTCTTCGCCGTGGTAGTTGCGGCCGAACTTGAGGTCGCTGAGCTTGATGGCGCGGGTCGCGGAATCGAGGAAGGGATTGCCCTCCTCCGGGCTTTCCTCCAGCTCCTCGGGCGCTTCCTCGGCCTCCGGCTCGACCTCCGCCGCCTTCGTGAGGTCGGGGAGCTTGAAGGAATCCATGATGCTCTTTTCGATCTCGCTGACGTCGGCGGCGCTCTTGGCGAGCTCCAGCGGAGCCGCGGGGGCGAGGTCCGCTTCGGGAAGCTCCTCAAGGAGCTTCATTTCACGCTCGTAAAGCTCGCGCACGCGGGCGAGGAAGTCCGCGGTCTCGGCCTTGGCGGCGGTCAGGCGGCGCTCCTCCTGCGCGACTTCGTCGCGCAGCGCGCCGATCTTGCGGTTGGCCTCGCTTTCGGCGTTTTCGAGCAGGGACTTTTTCTTCTCCTCCGCCTCGGCGACCATGCTGTCGGCCATCTTCTGCGCGGTCAGCAGCGCGGCGCGCATGGCGTCCTCGGTCGAGCGGTATTCCTCGACCTTGTCCACGAGCACCTTCATCTTCGCCTTGAGCGCGGCGTTTTCCTTGTAAAGCGAGGTATAGTCGTCGGTCAGCTCGTCAAGGAACTCATCGACCATGGCCATGTTATAGCCGCCCATGACGGCCTTGGCGAATGCGTGGTTGGAAACCTCCTGCGGTGTCAGCATCGTGCAGCCCTCCGTCTCTTATAAGTACAGTCCGTTGTTTTCCAGCTCGTCGATCAGGTCGCCCATGATATCGACGTGGTAGGGCGTGATGATGTAGGTGTTGGCCGCGACCTTCTTGATCTTGCCCTCGCCCGCGTAGGCGACGCCGGAGAGGAAGTCGATCAGGCGGCGGGCAATGTCCTTGTTCGTGGATTCGAGATTGATGACCACCGTGCGCTTTTCCTTCAGGTGGTCGGCGATCTCGCTGGCATTCTCAAAGCGCTCGGGCTTGACGAGCACGACCTTGAGCTGCGTCGTCGCGTGGATGTTGACGACCTTGTTGCGGCGATCCTCGTCGCGGTCGCGCTCGCGGCGGCTGGGCCGCTCGTCGGCAAAGGCGCCCGTGTCGCGGGAGCCGAGATCGGCGAATTCGTCTTCGTATTCTTCGTCCTCATCCTCGTAGGGATGCGCCCATTTCTTCAGATCGTCAATGAGTCCCATGGAAAAAACCTCCCTGTATCAAAGCGTATAGTGGCGCGCGCCGAAGATCGCCGTGCCGACGCGCACCATCGTCGCGCCGCAGCGGACGGCGTCCTCATAATCGCCGCTCATGCCCATAGATAATATATCAAGCTTATTATCATACAAACTCGCGTTGATGTCAACATAAAGCGCATGAACTTTTTCAAAGTAGGGCACGCTCCCGTGCTCGCTCTCGGCGACCGGCGGAATGGTCATCAGCCCGCGCAGCACGACGTGGGAGAGGCTCTTGGCCCTTTCGGCGGCGGCGCGGACCTCGGAGACGGCAAAGCCGCTCTTGGCCTCCTCCCCGCCGACGTTGACCTCAAGGAGAATGGGTTGGACGATGCCGAGCTTTTCGGCCTGCCGGTCGATATCCTCAAGCAGCTCATAGGAGCCGACAGATTCGATGAGCGCGACCTTGCCGACGACCTGCTTCACCTTGTTGCGCTGGAGATGACCGATGAAGTGCAGAGGCGCGCCGTCGTAGGCGTTCTCCGCGAGCTTCTGCGTCATCTCCTGCACGCGGTTCTCGCCGAGCGCGTCGATGCCCGCGGCGATGGCCTCGCGGCAGGCCGCGGCGTCGTTCATCTTGCTCGCGCCGACAAGCGTGATGTCCTCGGGCCTGTGCCCGGCGGAGAGCGCCGCGGCGGCAATGTTTTCCCGTACCTGCTGAATGTTTTCCCGAATGCTCATGTTCATTCGACCACCTTTCCATCGTATAGATCGTTTGCCGAGACGATCGCCTCGTCGCCGGCGCGCAGCGTGTAGAGCTGGCGCAGGCTTTCACTGGTCGTTTCGATGCCGACGGGCCGGACAAGGCAGTAATCCTCGCCCTGCCAGAGGACCTCCACCGGCTTGCGGTAGGCGCGCAGCCCCACAAGGCAGTAGACGCCGCTGCTGCCGTCCGCGTCCACGCGGAGGGCATTTTTGGGGATGCGCAGTCCCTCGTAGCGCGCGAGGATCAGCTCAACGTTCTGCGCACGCAGGAGCGTGACATAGGCCAGATGGCTGCCGCCGCGCAGGACGACGATCACGCGGCCGTTCTCCTCACGCCCGATGCGCTCGACGGTGACGTCAAGATCGAAGTCCACGCCGGTCGCGGCGCGCAGGCTGAGGGTCTGTCCCTTTTGCAGCCGCGCGGCGTCTGCGGCGCTCAGCACGGTGACGAAGCGCCACTCCTCGCCGGCAATCAGCCGGCCCACGGTCGAGCTTGCCGCCTCCGGGGCGATGGCGTCGTACTGCGCGACGGTCATATTCTCCAGCGCCGCGGGGGTGAGAACGGCCTCGTAGCCGTCGGCGACGGCGCTGTAGGTGCCGGCAAACGGCGCGCGGATGGTCTGCGTGCCGCCCTCCAGGCGGCCGGAGAGCGTACTGATCTCGGCATTGAGCGCGTCGATGCGCACATCCAGATCGTCCGTGCCCGCGTAGGCGTATTCGCGCTTGAGGACTGTCGTGCGCAGCTCCTCGCCGGAGGACTCGACGCTCGTCCAGCTTCCGGCGGCAAGGGAAGCGCGCAGCGCAAAGAGGTCCTCGCGGATGTCGCCGTCGAGCTTGAGCGCGGTCTCGGCGTCGCGGGACGCCTCGCGCGCGTAGCGCAGCTGCTCGAGCCGGGATCGGAGCGCGCGGAGCTGACGGTGGTCGTTCAGCGCGCTCTCGCTGCGGTAGACCGTTGCGAGCGTGCCGCCCGCGTTCACGCGTTCACCCTCGGCGCGCTCGAGCTCCAGAAGCGTTTCACTGCACGCGATCACCTGCTCGTCGCGCGCGAAATAGCCGGTCGCGGCGATGGCGTCCTCGCTGGAGTAGGCGTAGACGAGCGTGGTGGTCTGCGGGTCGACGAAGTAGCGGTAAACCTGCACGCTGAAGTAGGCGGCCACCGCGAGAAACAGGAAAACAAAGATCAGTTTTGTCGATAGGGATCGGGATCTCATAGGCACCTCGGGAGGCTCAGGTCATTCCTCCCCGGTCTCGTCCGCCTCGTGCAGGTCGATGGGGCTCAGCGGCGCGATGGTCGAGATCGCGTGCTTGTAGATCATCTGCTGCCGACCCTCGCTCAAAAGAACGACGGTGAAGCTGTCAAAGCCGGTCACGCTGCCGCGCATCTGGAAGCCGTTGACGAGGAACACGGTCAGCGGCACGCCCTGCTTGCGGGCCTTGGTGAGGAAAATGTCCTGAAGATTGGCTGTCTTTTTCATGTTGGATGTACCCTTTCTTTTTATTCGGGCGGCGGTTTTATGGGTGCCGTCCGTATAAAATCAGGATACGCCAAGGTTCGTGAGAATTTCTGTCGAAAATTGTAAAGCGGCGGGAAGATCGCGGGAATTTTTCCGGTAGAACCAGTGAATGTCCCTGTTCCGCCGCAGCCAGGTGAGCTGGCGCTTGGCGTACTGCCGCGAGCGGAGCTTGATCTCGGCGACGGCCTCGTCCTGCGTGCATTCGCCCGCGAGACAGCCCAGACACTCCTTATAGCCGATGGCCTGCATCGCCGTCGCCGTGCGCGGCACGCCGCTCTCGACCAGAGCGCGCACCTCGTCGAACAGACCCTGTGCGACCATCCGGTCCACGCGGAGGTCGATGATGCGCTTCATCTCCTCGCGGTCGGCGTAGGCAAGACCGAGGTAGACGGGCTCGTAGCGCGGCGGGACGAGCCGGGTGTCGGCATTGTGCCGCGACATGGTCTTCCCTGTCTCGCGGTAGACCTCGAGCGCGCGGATGACGCGCTTTTTGTCGTTCGGGTGCAGCACGGCGGCGCTTTCCGCATCAATGGAGCGCAGCTCGGCGAAGAGGACCTCGCCGCCCTCGTCATCCCAGCGCCGCTCCAGAAGCCTGCGCGTCTCTCCGCCGGTCGTGCCGGGAGCGTAACCGTGTCCGCGCAGGAGCGCGTCGAGGTACAGCCCCGTGCCGCCGACAAGAATGGGCAGCTTGCCGCGCGCGAGGATGCCGTCCACACATTCGGCGGCGTCTGCGGCGTAGCGCGCCACGGAGTAATCCTCGCGCGGGTCGATCACGCCGACCATGTGGTGCGGCACGCCCCGCGTCTCCGCCTCCGTCGGTGCGGCGGTGCCGATGACCATGCCGCGGTAGAGCTGCATGGAATCGCAGGAGACGACCTCGCCGCCGAGTCTTTCGGCCAGTGCGACGCCGAGTCCGGTCTTTCCGCAGCCGGTCGGGCCGACAATGCAAACTACCTTGGGCGGCATGACGTCTCCTTTCCGCGCTCAGGCGCGCTTGAACATTTTTTCCAGCTCGTATTTGGTGAGCTTGACGGCCACGGGTCGTCCATGCGGGCAGAATCGGACCTCGCCCGACTGCACCTTATCCACCAGCACGCGAAGCTCGCGCTGGTCGCTTTTCCAGCCGCCCTTGATGGCGGCCTTGCAGGCCATGGTGTGCAGCAGCGCGTCGCGGGCGCTCTCGGGGTCGGCGTGGTGCGTCTCGACGAGGCGGCCCGCAAGGTCCTCAAGACTTGCCGCGGCGTCCTCGGCGGGAATGTCGGCGGGCAGGGCGCGGATCAAAATCGCGCCGTCGCCGAACTCCTCGCAGGCAAAGCCGAACTCGCGCAGCAGCGCGAGCTGCCCGACAAGCGCGGTGTACTCCGCCGCGGCGAACTGCGCGACCACAGGAGTCAGCAGCTCCTGCGACATGATGGGCTCAAGATTCGCCTTGAAGCGGTCGAAATTCACGCGCTCGTGCGCGGCGTGCTTGTCGATGAGCCAAACGGTTTTCTCCGCGTCCTCGCAGACGATGTAGGTGTCGAGCACCTCGCCCGCGATGCGCCACGGTATGACCGACTCCGGCTCGATCGCCGTCTGCTCCGGCTCGGCGTGCGCGGTCTCGAGCGTGGTCTGCACGGCGAAAACGGGTGCGGCGGGCGCTTCCGCCTTTGCCGCTTCATCGCGCGGCGGCATGAAGGCGGCCTCGACCATCTTCGGAAGGATGTGCCCGTCCTCCGGCTTTTTCGCCGGGGGAGCCGGTGTGCGGCGGACGAAGTCGCTGACGCTCACGCGTCCGCCCAGCTCACTCGAGGCGGACGTGACGGCGATGAACGGCGCGTCCCTTTTGGGCGGCTCCGGCCTTTTGACCTCGTTCTGCGCGCGCCACTCCTGCGCTGTCATGCTGCGGTAAAACTCCTGCGGCTTGGGAGCCTGCGCGGCCGGTCTCGGCGATGTGTGCAGCGGCTCGGGCGCGCCGTCGCGGTCGAGAGCGTCGGACGCAGCGTGGTACACAAGGTCGAAGACCTGCTTTTCGTTGAGGAATTTCACGACCGTCTTGGCGGGGTGGACGTTCACGTCCACCATGTCCGCCGGCAGCGTGACGTTCAGCACGCAGCCGGGGAATTTGCCCTTCATCAGGCGGTTTGCGTAGGCTTCCTCCACCGCAGCGGTGAGGAGCTGGGACTTGATGAAGCGGCCGTTGACGAAAAAGGTCTGCATCCCTCGCGTGCCGCGGCCCGCGAGGGGCTTGGTCACAAAGCCGTCAACGGCGAGCTGACCGTCGCGCCCGTGGACCTCGACCAGCGCGAGGGCAAAATCGCGGCCCAGCGCGGCGTAGACGGCGCTGAGGGGCTTGCCGTCGCCCGGGGTGTGCAGCTCCTCCCTGCCGTCCTTGATGAGACGGAAGGAAATATCGGGGTGCGAGAGCGCGATGTGCGCGGCAAGGCCCGCAATGGCGGTCGCCTCGGCGCGGTCCTGCTTCATGAACTTCAGCCGCGCGGGCGTGTTGTAAAAAAGGTCGCGCACGATGATGCTCGTGCCCTCGGGACAGCCCGCGGGCTCGACGGAGAGCGGCTTGCCGCCGTCGAGATGCAGCGTCGCGCCGCTCGCGGCGCCCGTCTGACGCGAGAAAATATCCAGGTGAGAAACGGACGCGATGGCGGCGAGCGCTTCGCCGCGGAAGCCGAGCGTGCCGATGGCGGCCAGATCGGCGGCGGTGCGGAGCTTGCTCGTCGCGTGGCGCAGAAAGGCGGTGGGCAGCTCGTCGGGCGCGATGCCGCAGCCGTCGTCCGTGACGCGCAGATAGGTCAGCCCGCCGTTTTGCAGCTCGACGGTGACGTTCCTCGCGCCCGCGTCGATGGCGTTTTCCAAAAGCTCCTTGACAACGCTCGCGGGACGCTCGACGACCTCGCCGGCGGCAATGAGATTGGCGATATGGGGGGATAGCTGTTCGATGTGCGGCATGGTATTCTCCTTATCCGACGATGGCCCAGAGAGCCAGCGCGTTGACGGTCGCGTGGAGCAGGATGGACGTCCAGAGCGTGCCGGAGTGGTCGAACGCCCACGCGAAGACGAGGCCGGGCACGAGGTATTGCAGCATGAGGATGAGATAGCTCCAGTCCCACGAGGAGAGGGCGAAGGTCCATACGTGCATGAACGCGAAGAGCACGCAGGAGATGACGTAGGCGGCGACGCGGCTCTTTTCCTTCAGGCAGCCGAACACGAGACCGCGGAAAAGGACCTCCTCGACAAAGGGGGCGAGAAAGACGATGATGAGCGCCGTCAGGCGCGGCGCGGCGTTGATGGACGCGGCGATGGTCATGTCGTTGAGGTTGGTGCGGCTGTTGAAGAGCACGTTCGCCACGCGGTAGAAGAGCTCGTTCGCGCCGTAAAAGACCAGAAGGCCCATGCAGAACGTCGTCATCGCGCGGCTCACGCCGCCGAGGAAGCGGCTCGTCGTGTGCGCGAGGAACGAGTGAAAGAGCAGCAGTACGATGGCGAAGAGCACATAGTAGTAGATGATGTTCGCCAGCGAGTCGCTGATCTTCGTGTCGAGCAGGACCTCGACAATGCCAAAGAGCTTGTTGGCCAGCAGCGGCAGCACGAGCAGATAGACGATAAAGAAGATCGTTCCCGCGACGCGCTCGGTCTGGTTCATGTGGGAGGTAGCGGCTTTTTTTGCCATGTGGATAGACCCTTTCTGTCTGTTTCGGGGTTAGTTCGGGAGCTTCTTTTTCAGGTCGTAGAGCAGCTGCATCGCCTCGATGGGCGACATGGTGTCCGGCTGGGCGCGGCGCAGCGCGTCGAGCACCTCGGCTTCGCCGATGGCGTCAAGGCTCACCTGCTCACGCTCCTCGCGCGGCGGGATATAGCTGCCGCCGGCTTCCAGCTCCTCCAGTATTTTCTTCGCGCGGGAGACGACCTCCTTCGGCAGTCCCGCGAGCTTAGCGACCTCGATGCCGTAGCTGCGGTCGGCTCCGCCGGGAATGATCTTGCGGAGGAACACAAGGTCCTCCCCGCGCTTTTTGATGGCGATGTTGTAGTTTTTCACGCCCGCGAGCGCGCCTTCCAGCTCGGTGAGCTCGTGGTAATGGGTGGCGAAGAGCGTTTTCGCGCCGAGCCTTTTGCGGTCGGCGCAGAACTCGAGCACCGCGCGGGCGATGCTCATGCCGTCGAAGGTCGAGGTGCCGCGGCCGATCTCGTCTAAGATCAGCAGCGAGTGTGCCGTCGCCTGCCGCAGGATTTCCGCGACCTCGCTCATTTCGACCATGAAGGTGGACTGGCCGCCGGCCAGGTCGTCGCTCGCGCCGATACGGGTGAAGATGCGGTCCACTACACCGATGCGGGCGGCGCGGGCGGGAACGAACGAGCCGATCTGCGCCATGAGCGTGATGAGCGCGACCTGACGCATATAGGTGGATTTACCTGCCATATTGGGGCCTGTGATGATGGCGACGCGGTTTTCCTTTTCGCCCATGTAGGTGTCGTTCGGCACAAAGAGAGCGTCCTTCAGTACGCGCTCGACGACCGGATGGCGGCCGTCGTGGATCTCGATCACGCCGGAATCGTCCACCACCGGGCAGCAGTAGCTGTTCTTGACCGCGACGACGGCAAGCGACGCGAGCGTGTCAAGCTCCGCGACCGCGGCGGCGGTCTTCTGGATGCGCTCGGCGCCCGCGCAGATCTCGTCGCGCAGGGTGGAGAAGAGCTCGTATTCGAGCGCGTTGTCACGCTCCCCCGCGGTCAGGATCTCCTGCTCTAAGTCCTTGAGCTCCTGCGTGATGTAGCGCTCGCCGTTGACGAGCGTCTGCTTGCGGATGTAGGTGTCGGGCACCTGATCCTTGAAGGAATTGGAGACCTCGATGTAGTAGCCGAAGACCTTGTTGTAGCCGATCTTCAGCGTGCGGATGCCGGTGCGTTCCTTTTCCTTCGTTTCAATGGAGGCGAGCAGCCCCTTGCCGCCGGAGAGAATGTCGTGCAGGCGGTCGACCTCGGCGTTGAAGCCTTTGCGGATGAAGCCGCCCTCGCGCACGGAGAACGGCGGCTCGTCCACGATGGTCTCGGCGATGCGCGCGGCGATGTCCGCGAGCGGGTCAAGCTCCTGCGAAAGCTCGCCGAGCCGGCCTGTGGTGAAGTGCGCGAGCTGCTCGCGCACGGCGGCGAGCTGCTCGATGGAATTACGCAGCGAGACGAGGTCGCGCCCGCCCGCCGTGCCGTAGACGATGCGGCCGATGAGCCGCTCCATGTCGCTGATGCCGGAGAGGGCGAGGACCAGCTCCTCGCGCGCCATTGTGTCATTCACCAGCGCGCCGACGGCGTTTGAGCGGCGTGTGATGGCAGCGACCTCGCGCAGGGGACGCTCCAGCCAGGAACGCAGACAGCGCGCGCCCATGGCGGTTTTCGTTTTGTCAAGTACCCAAAGCAGACTCCCGCGCTTTTCCTTGCCGCGGATGGTCTCCGTCAGCTCCAGATTGCGGCGGGCGGAGAGGTCCAGCTCCATGAAGCGGCCCTGCTCGTAGTATTCAAGATCGCTGATGTAGGATAGGTCGCTCTTCTGCGTTTCGTGCAGATAGCTCAGAAGACCGCCGAGCGCGAGCACCGCGGCGGGGTTGCTGCGCGGGAGCGAGGCATAGGCATCTTCACCGTACTGCGCGAGCACAGCCTTCTCCGCAGCCTTGAGGTCAAAGCGCGCCTCGCCGCGCTCCACGCGGCAGGAGAGCCTGTCGGCAAGCAGGGCTTTCAGCTCCTCGTCCGCATACGCGCCCGCGCTCAGCACCGCTTCGGCGGGCGAGAAGCGCGCAAGCTCATTGCACAGATGCTCCGCACGGTCCGCGCCGGAAAAGGCGGTGACGTGCGTGTGGCCTGTGGACATATCGCAGAACGCGACGCCCGCGTTCTGCTCGTCGAGGAACACGCCGCACAGGAAGTTGCCGCGCCGGTCGTCCAGACACGCGCTGTCGATCACCGTGCCGGGAGTGACGACGCGGATGATGTCGCGCTTGACGAGCCCCTTGGCGAGTGCAGGGTCCTCGGTCTGCTCGCAGATGGCGACCTTATAGCCCTTGGCGATGAGCCGCGCGATGTAGCCGTCGCTCGAATGGTACGGGATGCCGCACATCGGCGTCTGCTCCTCGGCGGATTTTCCGCGGTCGCGCGTGGTGAGAACGAGATCCAGCTCGCGCGCGGCGAGCTTCGCGTCCTCGTTGAACATCTCGTAGAAGTCGCCGAGACGGAAAAAGAGGATGGAATCCTTATTCTGCTCCTTGATCTCAAGATATTGGCGCATCATCGGCGTGAGGTCTGCCATGTTCGTTGCTCACTTTCTAAAAAATCAGATCGTAAAGGTCGTTCCGGTCGCCATGTAGGCGAGGCGGTCGCCCAGCGTTTCGTGCAGCCAGGCGTAAGCGTCGTCGCCGGTGCAGTGGCCGGTGACATAGCGTGTCGCTTTCCGCGCGCGCAGGCGCTCGCCCACCGCATCCACAAGGGCCCTCGGTTCGCTCTGACCGAGCGAGGGATTGTAGAGATGGAAGCCCGCGAACACATAGTCCGGCGCGCGGCCCAGAATGTCCTCCGCGCGGTTGATGATGTTGATGATGCCGCTGTGGGCGCAGCCGGCGAAGAGGACGGTTTTGCCGTGCTCCGTTACCAGCAGGTCCTGCTCGTGGCGGAAGGCGTCGCGGGGATAGTCCCCGCCGACCTTTTCGCGCAGCGTGGCGTTCGCCTCGCTCAGGAGCTCGTGCGTCCGGATGCCAGAGAAGAGCGTCAGCTCGTCGTCGAGCTTTGTCACACCCTCGGCCATCACGAAGCGGTCGGCGTACTCGTGCAGCTTGGGATCGAGACCGATGAAGGCGCATTTCGTCGGCGTCACGACATAGTAATCACCGAAGGCCTCCTTCTGAAGATAGACCTTCGCGGTGCGGTTGCCCCGCAGGAAGGTCAGCAGGCCGCCGCAGTGGTCGTTGTGCGCGTGGGAAAGAAAGGCGATATCGACCTGTGCGAGGTCGATGCCGAGCGCCCTGGCGTTTTCCCAGAAAGCGTCACTCGCGCCGGAGTCGAAGAGAATTTTATGCTTTGCTGTTTCAATGTAGAGCGAAAGCCCGTGCTCGCAGCGGAGCGCATCGCAGGTGGTTTTATTTTCCAGTAAGGTGGTGATCTTCATATCGTTTCCTCCGCAGCTCCGTAGAGCGCCCAGGTGTTGCTGCCCGAAATTTTTGCTGTGGTGAACGTTCCGATAAGACTCTTGTCGCCCTTCATGCGCACGAGGCGGTTGCCCTCGGTGCGCGCGGAGAGCGGCCAGTCCGCGTCGTCGCTCTCGCCCTCGACCAGCACGCGCACAGTCCTGCCGATGTAGGCGGCGTGCTTCTCCGCGCTGATGGCGTTCTGGGCGTTGCAGAGCGCGTCGAACCACTTCTGCTTTTCCTCGTGCGGCGTGGGATCGTCCAGCTTTGCGGCGGGCGTGCCCGGGCGGGGAGAGAAGATAAATGTAAAGAGCGCGTCGAAATGGACTTCGTTGATCAGACTTACGGTGTCCATCGCCTCCGCCTCGGTCTCGCCGGGGAAGCCGATGATGATGTCGCTCGTGAGCACGAGGTCGGGCATGACCCTGCGGGCATAGCGGATCAGCTCAAGGTAGCCCGCGCGGGTATAGGGGCGGTTCATCGCGCGCAGCACGCGGTCATTGCCGCTTTGGACGGGCAGGTGCAGCTGATGCGTCACATGGCGGCTCGCCGCCATCGTGTCGAAGAGCTTGGGCGTCGCGTCCTTGGGCTGGCTGGACATGAAGCGTACCCAGTAGTCGCCGTCGATCCGGTCGATCTCCGCGAGAAGGTCGGCAAAATCATAGCCCGTGCCGAGATCCTTGCCGTAGCTGTTGACGTTCTGGCCGAGCAGTGTGATCTCTTTATAGCCCGCCGCGACCAGCTCGCGGACCTCGCGCACGATCTGCTCCGGCTCGCGGCTGCGTTCGCGGCCGCGGACGTAGGGCACGATGCAGTACGAGCAGAAGTTGTTGCAGCCGTACATGATGCTCACCCACGCGCTCACGCCGCCGACGCGGTAGATGGGGATGTCCTCTGCGATGCGGCCCGGCTCGTCGTCGATGGAAAAGACGCGGCCGCGCTCGGTGTAGGCGCGGTACAAGAGCTCGGGGAAGCGCCACTCGGCCTGCGGACCGAGCACGAGATCGACGTGGCGGTAGCTGGTTTTCACCTTTTCCGCCACGCGCGGCTGCTGTGCCATGCACCCGCACAGGCAGATGATCTGGTCGGGATTCGCCGCCTTGGTGTGCGTGAGCTGGCCGAGCATCCCGTAAACGGTTTTCTCCGCGTTTTCGCGGATGGCGCAGGTGTTCATCAGCACGAGGTCGGCGCGCTTCGTGTCGTCGGTGAACTCGCAGCCCATCTCGCGCAGCATTCCCATCAGCCGCTCGCCATCCGCCACGTTCTGCTGGCAGCCGTAGGTGTGGACGTAGGCCAGCGGCTTCGTCGTGCGCCGCTCGTGCAGCGCGCGCACCTTATCCATATATTCCTTTTGCCGCGCCGTTTCCTCGGCGCTGACCAATACCTTTTCACGTTCCAAGGGGCTATCCTCCCGGTTGATATACTTTAACTGATAAATTATAACACGGAGCGCGCGCCCTGACAAGATGAAGCGAAAATTTTGTCGTGCCGGCGCGAAGGGCGTTTTGCTGCATTTTTCGGAAACCGCGGAGATTTTTACACAAAGTTTGTGCGTCCCGCCCTTGCAATCGCGGCACGGGCATATTATAATCTTTCATTGAGGATATCTATTATTTTTGTAAAGAAAGAAGGGTCCGTCTATGAACCTCTGGCATGATGTTGCGCCCCACCGCGTGCGCCCCGAGGACTTCCTCGCCGTCATCGAGATCGAAAAGGGCAGCAAGAACAAATACGAAATGGATAAGGAGACCGGCGCCCTGCGCCTCGACCGTATCCTTTATACCTCCACACACTATCCGGCGAACTACGGCTTCATCCCCCGCACCTGGGCGGACGACGGCGACCCGCTGGACGTGCTGGTGCTCTGCTCGGAGTGCATCCGTCCGCTGAGCCTCGTTGAGTGCTACCCCATCGGCGTCATCACGATGGAGGACGGCGGCTCGCTCGACGAGAAGATCATTGCCATTCCCTTCCAGGACCCGACCTACAACACCTATCAGGACATTTCCGAGCTGCCCGACCACGTCGCCAGCGAGATCAAGCACTTCTTCCGCGTCTATAAAAGCCTTGAGGGCAAGGAGACTGTGGTGAGCGACGTGCTCGGCCGCGACGAGGCCGTGAAGATCATCATCAAGTGCCAGAACGCCTACATCGAGAAATACTGCCGCTGAAAGCGGAACAGAAAAGAAGGCCTCTTGAAAAGAGACCTTCTTTTCTTATGCTTCGGGAAGAGAATCGTCCTCGTCGATCCACTGCCGCACGGGCACGACCTCGAACTCCGTCTCCGTGCGGCGGATGACGACCTTTTCCAGCCCCGCGTTGATGATCTGGCGGCGGCACATGGCACAGCTCGTCGCGTCGTGCAGCAGCTTGCCCGTACGCGCGTCGCGGCCCACAAGATAGATGGTGCCGCCGACCATGTCGCGCCGGGACGCCGAGATGATGGCGTTCGCCTCGGCGTGGACGCTGCGGCAGAGCTCGTAGCGCTCGCCGCGCGGGACCTGCAGCTCCTCGCGTGTGCAGAAGCCGAGATCGACGCAGTTTTTCCGCCCGCGGGGCGCGCCGTTGTAGCCGGTGGAAATGATCTCGTCGTTTTTGACGATGATGGCACCGTAGACCCGCCGCAGGCAGGTCGCGCGTTCGAGCACCGTTTCGGCAATGTCGAGGTAATAGTTTTCCTTGCTGATGCGCGGCATGGCGAATCCTCCTTGTAATTTTTTCTAAAAATATTGCTAAATGTTATCAAAACTCGTGCCTGCAGCTGAGCGGTCGTTTATCCGTCCTCTTAGATTCCTTGTAGATCAAAGGCCGGCGTATACTCCTCTTTCGCGCTGGAAAGCTCCTGACAGAAGCCGTCCGTGATGCCGCAGTCGGTCATGTACCGCACCGCCGCGCGGTACTCCGCGTGGTTCAATCGCTGCGCGAGCGCTCCGCTCGCGCCGGGCTGCGGCGTGTACTGGCTCATAAGGGAAAAAAGCACCGTGTGCGGCGGAAAGTGCGCGGATACATAGTCGATGACCGCCTTGGTGTTCTCGAGCTGGCCGGGCAGGACGAGGTGGCGGATGATGACGCCGGACTTCATCAAGCCGTCGTCTCCGATCCGGTAGGGCCCCACCTGCCGCAGCATCTCGTCGATGGCCGCGGCGGCGACGGGAAAGTAATCGCCCGCGCAGCTCAGCTCCCGTGCGGGCTTTTCCAGCGCGTACTTGAGGTCGGGCAGATAGATCTGCACCCTGCCCTCCAGCGTTCTGAGTGTTTCCACGCGCTCATAGCCGCCGCTGTTCCACACCACCGGCACGGGCAGCGGCTCGGCCAGAGCCTCGCATACCCATGGCGTAAAATGCGTGGGAGAGACCAGGTCGATGCAGTGCGCGCCCTGCGCGATGAGCTCGAAGAAAATCTCCCGCAGCCGCGCGGGGGAAAGGACCTTGCCGAAATTCTCGTGGCTGATCTTACCGTTCTGGCAGAACACGCAGCCGAGATTGCAGCCGGAGAAGAAGACGCAGCCCGCGCCGTTCGTGCCGCTGAGCACCGGCTCCTCCCATTGGTGGAGCATGGCCTTTGCCGCTACGATGCCTGCGGGCATGGCGCAGACTCCCCCGCCGCGCGTCTCCGTGCGCTCCGCGCCGCAGCGGCGCGGACAGATATTGCAGAGCATCAGTCGCCCGTCCCCCGTCCGTTGAAGTCGGGGCCGAGGTCGCCGGCCATCCAATGGCGGCGGCACAGACCGATATACTGGTCGTTTGCGCCGAGCACGACCTGCTCGCCCTCCTTGAGGACTTTGCCGTTCGCGTCGAAGCGGGCGTTGAACGCCGCCTTCTTGCCGCACCAGCAGATCGTTTTGACCTCCTCGAGCTTGTCCGCCATCACGAGCAGCTCATAGCTGCCGGGAAACAGCTCGCCGCGGAAGTCCGCGCGCAGACCGTAACACATCACGGGGATGCCGCAGTCGTCCACCAGATGGACGAGATACATGACCTCCTCGCGCGTGAGGAACTGCGCCTCGTCGACGATGATGCAGGCGTTCTTCTTCAGCTCGTCCTCACTCATCTCGCGCATTTCGTGGAAGTAGACGCAGGGGAACTCCAGCCCGATGCGTGAGTGGACCATGTGGTCGCCGTCGCGCGTGTCGAGCTGCGGCTTGACGAGCAGCGTCTGCTGCCCGCGCTCCTCATAGTTGAAGCGCGCCATAAGCGCGTTCGCGGTCTTGCTCGAGCCCATCGCGCCGTACTTAAAGTAAAGCTGTGCCATGATCGGTTCCTCCCTGTTGTGCGGCGAGCCATCGGACCGCCGTGTCGAAGTAGTATCGGAATGCCGAGGGGATCGCTGCCGCTTGCAGCGCCGCGCTGTCCGCCCAGAGAAATTCATTGTTCTCGCCCTCTGCCGCGGCAAGATAGCCGTGCATATCCCATTCCACATGGGAAAAAATATGCTTTGCTGCACCGACCGGCGTGAGCGTCCGCGCCGTAAGCCCCCATTGCGCGAGCGTGATGGCCGCCCCGGCCTCGTCAAGATTCCCGGGGACATTCGGAAGCTCCCACAGTCCCGCGAGCAGCCCCTTGGCGGGACGCTTGCGCAGGGCGAGCCTGCCGTCCCGCACGAGCAGGAACACAGTCCGCTCCTCGACCCTGCGCGGTTTTTTCGCCGCGCGCACGGGGAGCACATCGGTCATGCCGTTTTGGTACGCCGCGCAGAAGGCGCGGGCGGGGCATTTTTCGCACAGCGGCGCGCCGTTCGGCAGGCAAACCGTCGCGCCGAGATCCATCATCGCCTGGTTCCATTCGCCGGGACGCTCGCAGTCGATGCTTTCGGTGAGCATGGCGCGAAAACGCTTGCGCACCCTGGCGTCCATGATGTCCTCCGCGATGCCGCCGACCCGGGCGGCGACGCGCAGGAGATTGCCGTCCACCGCAGGCTCCGGCTCGCCGAAGGCGATGGAGGCGATGGCGCTCGCCGTATAGTCGCCGACGCCGGGGAGGCGCAGAAGCTCCTCGCGCGTGCGGGGAAATTCCCCGCCGCAGTCGTTTACGAGAACCTGCGCCGCACGGTGCAGGTTCCGTGCGCGGGAGTAGTAGCCCAGACCCTCCCAGAGCTTGAAAAGCCGCTCCTCGCCCACTGCCGCGAGCGCGTACACGTCGGGCAGCTCTGCCATAAAGCGGGCATAGTATTCCAGCACCGCCTGCACGCGCGTCTGCTGCAGCATGATCTCCGACACCCAGATGCGGTAAGGGTCGCGGATGCCGCGCCACGGCAGGACGCGCTTGTGGATATCGTACCACGTCAGCAGGGGCGCGGTGAGGGCGTTGAGTCGTTCCTGTTCGTTCATGCTTCTCCTATCGGTCAAAAGCGTGCGGCGAAGCCGCAGCGGCGGCAGAGCTCCTCGCTCGGACAGCGGCGCGAAAAGCCCTCGCGCAGCGCGCACGCACGTTCGCTTTGCAGAATTTCCGCAAGCGGCTGCGTGAACAGATTCCCCAGCGCGATGTCGCCCTCGTGATCGAGACAGCACGGCACCGCCGTGCCGTCGGCGAGCACGCCGAGCTGGTCGCGCAGGCCGTAGCAGAACTGTGTGCCGCGCTCCTGCGCGCTAAGGTCGGGCCAGTCGAATTTTTTCGCGCGCTCAAGGTACAAATTGTCCCGCAGGCGGAAGCTGCCGCCGCGCGGCTCGGGCCACTCGCCCGGACATTTTTCGTGAAGAAAGGCTTCGATCACGCCATTGCGCGTCTCCGCGCCGCCCTCATTCCACAGCCGCAGCGCGACGATGACGCCCCGCGCAGCGGCGCGGGCGGCAAAGCTCCAGACCTCCTCCAGATACTGCCGCTCGCGCTCCTGTGCGCCGTCGTTCCCTTCAAAGCTGTGGAGCGAGACGCTCACCTTATGGAGCGTCCGTGCGGCGAGCAGCGTTTCCGTTTGCCGCGTGAGGAGCGTCCCGTTCGTCGTGATGCAGACCTTCCTCTCCCGCGCCGCAGCGAGGGCGAGCAGTTCCGCAAGCTGCGGGTGGCTCAGCGGCTCGCCCATCACATGCAGATACACATATTCTACCTGCCCCGTGAGGCGCTCGAGCACGAGGTCGAACTCGGCGGGCGTCATCGTGCGCGGCGCTCGCTTTGTGCCGGGACAGAACGAGCAGCGCAGGTTGCAGCGGTTCGTGATCTCAATGTACGCTTTTTTCAGCATCCGCGCCCGTCCTCCCTTTATTTTTCTCAGTATAGCACAATGCCGCGCCCTTGCCAATACGGAGTTTTTCTGTTACAATGGCGGCACCCGAGCAAAGGAGTCTTTCCCATGAAGATCACATTCATCGCCCACAGCGCGTTTCTCGTTGAGTGGGACAAGTTTTATACGCTGTTCGACTACGTTTATGAGCCGGACTACACCGGTACGCTGCCGCCGCTCGATCCCCAAAAGCCGCTGCTGGTCTTTTCCAGCCACAGCCATGAGGACCATTTTGACGGGAAGGTGTTCGGCCTGCTGGAGCAATATCCGCTCACGCAGTTTTTTGTCTCGCGCGACACGCGCCTGACCGAGCGCCGCCGCAAGTGGCTGGGCATCTCCGACGAGGCCTTTGCCCGCACGACCGTTCTGCGGCCCGACAGCATTCTGCTCACGGAGGCCGCGGGCGAGGAGCTGAGCGTCCGCGCCATCAAGTCCACCGACATCGGCAACGCCTATCTGCTCCGCGCCGAGGGCAAAATGGTCTACCACGGCGGCGACCTGAACTGGTGGCATTGGGAGAGCGAGGGCAAGGCCTACTGCAATAATATGGCCGTCCATTACAAGGCCGCCATGGAAAAGCTCGCCTCCGCCGTGCGCGACGAGGCGGCGGACAACGGCATCGCGCCCGCAATCACGGCGGCGATGGCGCCGCTCGATCCGCGTCTGGGCGAGGAGGCCGAGGGGCTCGGGCTGGAGTGGCTGTTGAAGAACGTCGAGGTCCTCCATGCCTTCCCCATGCACCTGTGGAAAAGGTTCGAGACCATCGACCGCTTCCGTGCGGCATATCCCGCGCTCGCTGCGCGCGTCGTGCGCATCACAGCGGACGGAGAGAGCTTCGAGGTCTGAGCGATACAAAAAAACGGAACGGTAAGCACCGCTTACCGTTCCGTTTTATCTTCAGGCTGTCAGCAGATAGCTGCCCGAGGCGGGCGCTTCGCTGAGAATGGGCACCAGCTCGGCGTCATACGGCTCCAGAGCCGCGGTGAGCGCGGGGAGCTGCTCCGCCGTCGTTTCCACATAGATGCGGTCGAAGGCCGCGGCAAGCGCGGCGAGGTCCTGCCCCGCCGTCTCGTTTCCACCGGCGAGCACGGTCGCCGCGTCGAGCTGCACGGAAAGGCGGACGCCGTATGCCTCCGTCCCGCTGCGAAGCTCCTCCGCGAGCTGCGCGAGCGCGGCGCTCTTGGAGAGTGTGCGCGCGGATTCGTCGATGTTGTTGAGCCGTCCGCGGGTGGGATAGCCGAACTCGTCAAAAAGCAGCTCGTCAAAGCCAAGCTCCGCGCATTCGCGCGCGACGGAGACGATGTACTGCCGCGCGGCGGGCTTTTCCGGCGCCAAATAAAAGGTGCTGTCGGGATCGTACCAGATGTAGCCGGCGTAGTTGAGCTGCAGCACACCGGCGTCGGCCATGTGGGCAAAGGAATAGAGGCTGTCGTGCGTGGCGTTGATGCGGGCGATGGTGTAGACCTCGCTCCCGGTCAGCGCCTCAATGACGGCATTCGCGCCGCTGCCGCCCTTGACGGCATTGACGTCGATGGCTTCCTGCAGGGCGGAGGCGTACAGCAGCTCGCCCCGCGCGTTTTTCACGCGCAGCGCGACGGCGTTTACGCCCTCGGGGACCGCGGTGAGAGCCGCGTCCGCGTTGCCGCGCAGCACGCTCTCACTCAGCTCGGCGCCGTGAAGCTCCGTAAGCTCCGGCTTGGCCGGCGGCTCGGGCTCGTCGATGATGACGTCGGGGCTATCGTCGGGAGCATCCGGCGTCCGGCTCGCGCCGTCGGGCGCGGAGGGGTCGGACGGCTTCTCGGTCTGCTTCCACGGCAGGTCAAAGCGGATGCTGCCGTCGGAGCCGTACACCGCGTAGCGCTGCAGGACCAGAAAACCGACCGCCGCGAGCAGGATCAGGCACAGCAGAACGATCAGAACGATCCGTCCCGCGCCGCCCTTGCCGTGGTAGCTGCGGTATCCCTTTGTCGATGGCATCCGTCTCACCTGCCTTTCAAGCTGTACGGACATTTTACAAGCATGGAAAAAGAAAATCAACAGAAATTCGTAAATTCCTGTTGATTTTCGTCGAATTTTCCGGTTTCAGCCCTCGATGGCGTCCAGCAGACCGACGCGGCGCTCGTGGCGGCCGCCCTCAAATTCGGTGGAGAGGAAGCCCTCAACGATGCGCTCGGCCATATTTTTGCCGATCATGCCGGCACCCATGGCGAGCATATTGGCGTTGTTGTGGCGGCGGGTCATCTCCGCGCTCAGCGGCTCGCTGCACAGCGCGCAGCGGATGTCCCTGACCTTGTTGGCGGCGATGGAAATGCCGATGCCGGTGGTACAGATGACGATGCCGCGCTCGCACTCGCCGCTCTGGACCTTGCGGGCCGCGGCCTCGCCGAAGATGGGATAGTCGCAGCTGTCGGTGGAATAGGTGCCGCAGTCCACGACCTCGTGGCCCTTGGACTCCAGATATGCCTTGATGTGCTCCTTGAGGGCGTAGCCGCCGTGATCGCAGCCGAGAGAAATTTTCATCGTTCGTTCTCCTATCGTTAAATTTTGTGGAAAATGGGCTTTTTCCGGTCGTAGGTCGCAAAGTAGCGCAGGCCGCAGTCCTTGAGCAGCTCCTGCCGCGCCTCCATCGCGCAGGAGATGTACTCCGGCGTGTGGGCGTCGCTGCCGAGCGTGATGAGCTCGCCGCCGAGCTCGTGGTAGAGTCTGAGCCATTTGCCGTCCGGCAGGGGGAGATGGCCGCGGTTGGTGTTGCACTCGATGCCGAGTCCCTTTTCGATGGCGTGGCGCATCACATGGCGCAGCTGCTCCTCGTAGCGGTCGAAATCCAACTCCACGCCGCGCAGCTCCTTCGCCCAGCGCAGCGGGAGGGTGATGTGTCCGAGAACCTGAAAGCGGCCCCAATCGATCAGCTTTTCCATCTCCTCAAAGTAGCTCTCGCAGGCGGCATACCACACCGCGGGAGCGGTGCTCGTGATCCAGGTGAGGTCGTTGACCTCGCCCGAGGCCGTGCGGTAGCAGTGGACCGAGCCGATGGTGAAGTCCAGCGGAGGCGCGTCGTCCAGAAAGCTGTCTGCCACGTCGGGAGCAAAGGAGCATTCGCCCAGCTCCGCGCCCATGTGCAGCTTGATGCGACCGCCGACGGCCTCCTGCGCCTCACGGAACTGCGCGAGCATGGGAGCCCAGTCGTAGCTGTGCTTTTCCTTGGGCGGCTCATTCCAGCGGTCCCACGGCAGGGGCTCGATGTGGTCGGTGAAACACAGGTCGTCTACACCCAGCCGCACCGCGGCCTCCGCCATCTCGCGCATGGTGTTGTGCCCGTCGGGCGAGACGGTGGAATGGCAATGGTAATCGGTGATAAAATGTCCGTTTCTCATAGCTTGAATTTCCCGAAGAAGCTCTTGCGCTGCTCATAGTTGCTCTCGCCGAGCGTGTCGCTGAACTTGCGCAGCGCCTCCTTCTGCTCGCGGTTGAGGTTGCGCGGGGTCTCGATGTAAACGGTCACATACTGGTCGCCGCGCGCGCGGCCGTTCAGGCCGGGGATGCCCTTGCCCTTGAGACGGAAGGTCGTGCCGCTCTGCGTTCCCTCGGGGATGGAATACTTCACCTTGCCGTCGATGGTCGGAATCTCCAGCTCCGCGCCGAGCACCGCCTGCGTGAAGGTGATGGGCGCCTCGCACAGCACGCTTGTGCCCTCGCGGCGGAAGATCTCGTGCGGACGCACGGCGATGACAATCAGCAGATCGCCCGCCGGGCCGCCGTTCCTGCCGGCGTTGCCCTGCCCGCGCAGGGAGATGGTCTGCCCGTTGTCGATGCCCGCGGGAATGGTGACCTTGAGCGTCTTGCGGCGGCGGAGCTGGCCGCTGCCGTGACAGGCCTTGCAGGGCTGGTGGATGATCCTGCCCTTGCCGCCGCAGCGCCCGCAGGGCGCGGAGGTGGACATGAAGCCGAGCGGCGTCTGGCGGCGCTGCTGCACCATGCCGGTGCCGCGGCAGTCGGGACAGACCTCGGCGGTCGTGCCCTTTTCACAGCCGGTGCCGCGGCAGGTGTCGCACTGCTCGACGCGCTCGATGCTGATCTCCTTTTCGCAGCCGAAGGCGGCCTCCTCAAAGCTGATGGTGACGCTCGTGCGCAGGCTCTCGCCGCGCTGCGGCGCGTTGGGATTCGCCCGTGTGCCGCCGAAGCCGCCGCCGAAAAAGCTGCCGAAGATGTCGCCGAGGTCGCCGAAGTCGAAGCCGCCCGCGCCGTAGGCTCCGCCGCCCGTACCCGCGCCGTAGCCCGGGTCCACGCCGGCAAAGCCGAACTGGTCGTAGCGCGCCTTCTTCTCGGGATCGGAGAGCACCTCGTTGGCCTCGTTGACCTCCTTGAACTTCTCCTCGGCTTCCTTATCGCCGGGGTTCATGTCGGGGTGGTACTTGCGCGCCAGCTTTTTGTATGCTTTTTTGATCTCTTCCTCGGAAGCGCCCTTGGAGACGCCGAGGACCTCATAATAGTCTCTTTTATTCTCAGCCATAGACTATGCTCCTAAAAACGCCGCAATCGGGGGCAGTAGAATACTGTCCCCGCTGCGTTGGTTGGTCTATTTTACTTCTTGTTCTCGTCGTCGTCAACCACCTTGTAGTCGGCGTCGTAATACTGCTGACCGTCGGGGCCGGTCTGAGCGCCGCCCTGAGCGCCGCCCATGTCGGGGCCTGCGCCCTGCGCGCCCTGCGGGTTCGCCTGATGGTAGAGCTTCTCGCTCATCGCGTAGAAGAGCTGCGTGAGCTCCTCGGTCGCGGCCTTGATGGCGTCGGTGTCGTCGCCCTTGAGGGTCTCCTTGAGCTTGTCGATGCCCGCCTGGACCTTGCTCTTCTCGTCCGCGGGGATCTTGTCGCCCACCTCGCCGAGGGTCTTCTCGCTCTGGTAGACCATCTGGTCGGCCTGATTGCGGACCTCGACCTTCTCCTTGACCTTGGCGTCCTCGGCGGCATACTGCTCCGCTTCCTTGACGGCCTTCTCAATGTCCTCCTTGCTCATGTTGGTGGAGGAGGTGATGGTGATGTGCTGCTCCTTGCCGGTGCCGAGATCCTTCGCGCTGACGTTCACGATGCCGTTCGCGTCGATGTCAAAGGTGACCTCGATCTGCGGCACGCCGCGGCGCGCCGGAGCGATGCCGTCGAGGTGGAAGCGGCCGAGGCTCTTATTGGCGGCGGCCATCTCACGCTCGCCCTGCAGGACGTTGACCTCAACGCTGGTCTGGTTGTCGGCGGCGGTGGAGAAGATCTGGCTCTTCTTCACGGGGATGGTGGTGTTGCGGTCGATGAGCTTGGTGCACACGCCGCCCATCGTCTCGATGCCGAGGCTCAGCGGGGTGACATCGAGCAGCAGCAGGCCCTTGACGTCGCCGGTCAGCACGCCCGCCTGAAGAGCCGCGCCCATGGCGACGCACTCGTCGGGGTTGATGCCCTTGAAGCCTTCCTTACCGGTGAGCTTCTTGACCATTTCCTGCACGGCGGGGATACGGCTGGAGCCGCCCACCATCAGGACCTTGTGAATATCGTTTCCGGTAAGACCGGCGTCGCTCATGGCCTGCTTGACGGGGCCGGCGGTCGCTTCGACCAGATGCGCGGTCAGCTCGTTGAACTTCGCGCGGGTGAGGGTGAGGTCGAGGTGCTTCGGGCCGGTGGCGTCGGCGGTGATATAGGGCAGGTTGATGTTGGTGGAGGTCACGCCGGACAGCTCGATCTTGGCCTTCTCGGCGGCTTCCTTCAGGCGCTGCATGGCGACCTTGTCGCCGCTGAGGTCCACGCCGTCGGTGCGCTTGAACTCGCTGACCATCCACTTCATGATGCACTCGTCGAAGTCGTCGCCGCCGAGACGGTTGTTGCCGGCGGTGGCAAGAACTTCGATCACGCCGTCGTCGATGTCGAGGATGGAGACATCGAACGTGCCGCCGCCGAGGTCGTAGACCATGACCTTCTGGCTCTGCTCCTTATCCACGCCGTAGGCGAGGGCGGCAGCGGTCGGCTCGTTGATGATACGCTTGACCTCAAGACCGGCGATCTTGCCGGCGTCCTTGGTGGCCTGACGCTGAGAGTCGGTGAAGTACGCGGGAACGGTGATGACCGCTTCGGTGACGGTCTGGCCCAGATAGGCCTCGGCGTCGCTCTTGAGCTTCTGCAGGATCATTGCGCTGATCTCCTGCGGGGTGTAGGCCTTGCCGTCGATGGTGACCTTGTGATCTGTGCCCATCTCACGCTTGATGGAGGAGATGGTGCGGTCGGGGTTGGTGATGGCCTGACGCTTGGCGACCTGACCGACCATACGCTCGCCGGTCTTGGAAAACGCGACGACGGACGGCGTGGTGCGGTTGCCCTCCGCGTTGGGGATAACGACGGCTTCGCCGCCTTCCATAACGGCAACGCAGCTATTGGTAGTACCTAAATCAATACCGATGACTTTAGACATAATTTTGTCCTCCTGAATCTATCTTAATTTTATTTGTATGCGATTTTAATTGGCGACCTTGACGATCGCGAAGCGCAGGACCTTGTCGCCGAGCATGAAGCCCTGCTGCAGGACCTCGACCACGGTATTTTCGCCGCAGCTCTCGTCCTCAATGTGCATCACGGCGTTGTGCCGCTCGGGATCAAATTCCTTGCCCACGCAGTCGATCGGCGTGACGCCGAGCTTGGTGAGCGCTTCTTTATACTGGTTGAAGATCATCTCGAGCCCCTTCTTGTGGGGATCGTCGTCCTCCGCGCCGAACTGGGCGAGGCCGCGCTCGAGATTATCGTACACCGGAAGCATGCCCTTGATGGTGTCGATCTTCGCGTTGGCGTAGATGCCTTCCTTTTCCTTGGCGGTGCGCTTGCGGTAGTTATCGTATTCGGCGGCGAGCCGCAGATATTGGTCATGCTCCTCGGCAAGCTGCTTGGCAAGGCCCTCCATCTTCTCCATCTGCTCGCGCGTGACGGTGAAGGTCTCGGCCTTCGCCTCCTCCTTCTTATCCTCGGGGGGAAGCTCCTTTTCCTCGGCAGCCGCGGCCTGCGGCTCCTTTTCGGGGGTCTCGGGCTGTGCGTTCTGCTTATCCTTCTTCGGCATTTCTTACTCCTTCTCTTCCTTGGGCGGAAGCTCGCTTTTTCCGAACATCCGCGTCAGACTGTCTGCAAAGTAGCTCAACCGTGCGGTCACGGTGGCGTAATCCATTCTTGTGGGGCCGACCACACCGACCAGCCCGCGCATCCCGCCGCCGATGTCATAGCTGGCGACGACGACGCTCGTGTCGCGCAGTGCCTCGTTGACGTTTTCCGGCCCGATGAGGATCTTCAGCGGGGTGTCGTCCTCGGGGACCGGGAGATTTTCCTTGTTGTCCACAAAGAACGTCATCAGGTCGTGCGCTTTATCGAGGTCGCGGTACTCGGGCATCTTCAGAATCTGGCTCGCGCCGGTGGTGAACACGTCCTTTTTGGCGGCCTCCTCCAGAATTTCGGCGGCATAGCCGACCGTCGCGGAGAGCACCAGAAACAGCTCCGGCGCGATCTGATCGGAAAGCCCCATGAGCTTCGCGCTCATCTCCTCGCGGGACTGCTTGGTGAAGTGCGTGTTGAGCAGAGCGCTCAGATCGGTGAGCCGCGCGCGGTCAAACGCGAGCGGCGAGCGCTGCAGCTGGGACTTCACGCGGCTGTTGTCCGTCATCACGACGGTGATGAAGCTCGTATCGTCCACGCCCAGCAGCTCGAAGCGCTTGACGGTCACGCCGCTTTTGCCCTCGGCGACCGCATAGGCGGGATAATCGACGATGGAGGATGCCATCTGCCCGGCCTGCGAGATCATGCTGCCCGCGGCGGACATTTTGTCCTGCAATGTTTCGTTGATCTCCTCCGCTTCCGCCTCGGAGACCTCGCGCCGCTCCATTAGCTCGTTGACATACAGCCGGTAGCCCTTGGGGGACGGCACGCGGCCGGCGGAGGTGTGCGGCTGCTCAAGGTAGCCCAGATCGGACAGCTCGGCAAGCTCATTGCGCACGGTGGCGGAGGAAACGCTCCCGCCCATCTCCTGCGCGATGGCCTTCGAGCCGACCGGCTCGGCGGAGGCAATGTAATCCTCGATCACACGCTTGAGTATCTGCTTTTTGCGTGCGCTCAGCTCCATGCCTCCGACCCTCTCTCATAGATTTAGCACTCCTTATCCCCGAGTGCTAAACGCAGTGTACCACCAGTGTATGCCAATGTCAATAGGGCGGCGTGTAAACAGTTTGTGAACTAAGGGCGGATAAAAGAAGAAGAGGAAAACCGTTTCCGGTTTTCCTCTTCCTTTTTGCAATAGGATGCCTTATTCAGCCTTCGGAGCCTCCGCGGCCTTCGCGGCGGCGGCAGCCTCGGCAGCAGCCTTGGCGGCAGCGGCCTTCTTCTCGGCCATGGCCTTCTGCGCGGCCTTGAACTTCTCCTTCTCCTCGGGAGTAGGAATGGGTTCGATGGCGTTCTTCGGGCAGGCCTTGGCGCACATGGTGCAGTTGCGGCACTTGGTGTAGTCGATGACAGCCACGTTGTTCACAACATGGATGGCGTCGAACTTGCAGGTGCGCTCGCACATACCGCAGGCGATGCAGGAGTTGGCGCAGACCTTGGTGACGGCGGGACCCTTGTTCTTGTTCGCGCAGTTGACGAACACCTTCTGCTTGTAGGGGACCTCGACGATCAGCTTGCGCGGGCAGGCCTCACGGCAGGCACCGCAGTTGGTGCACTTTTCCTTGTCAACCTCGGCAACGCCCTTGTCGTTGATGTGCAGAGCGTCGAACTGGCAGGCGGCAACGCAGGAGCCGAAGCCCAGGCAGCCGAAGGAGCAGGCGGTCGGGCCGCCGGCGACCTTGAGTGCGCCCACGCAGTCGGCAATGCCGACGTACTCGAAGTTTTTCACAGCGGCATCGCCGCCGTTGCAGATGACGTGAGCGACCATCTTCTCACCGCTGGGCGCTTCCATGCCCATGATCGCGGCGATCTTGGCAGCGCCCTCCGCGCCGGCGGGCGCGCAGGCGGTGACGGGAGCCTTGCCGGCGAGGATCGCTTCCGCGCAGCCGGCGCAGCCGGGGTAGCCGCAGCCGCCGCAGTTCGCGCCGGCCAGGCACTCCTGGATCTTGGGCAGACGCTCGTCGACCTTGACCTCAAAGACCTTTGCGGCGACCGAGAGGATCAGGCCGAACACGATCGCGATCGCGCCCAGAACGAGGACAGCAAAAATGATATTTTCCATATTCCATTACCCTCCTTACACGGGCCAGACCTGCAGGCCGGAGAAGCCCATGAATGCCAGGGCGATCAGACCTGCGGTGATCAGCGCGATGGGGAAGCCTTCAAAGCACTTGGGATAGTCGGCGAACTGCACGCGCTCACGGATGGTGGAGAACAGGTAGATCGCCAGCAGGAAGCCGAGGCCGCCGGTGATGCCGTAGACCACAGATGCGATGAAGGTGTAGTCGTTCTGCACGTTCAGCAGCACCACGCCGAGCACGGCGCAGTTGGTGGTGATGAGCGGCAGATACACGCCCAGAGCCGTGTACAGAGACGGCATGGCCTTCTTGAGGAACATCTCGATGAACTGCACGAGACCGGCGATGACGAGAATGAACGCCACGGTCTGCATATAGCCGAGGTCCAGCGCGATGAGCAGCTTGTTCACGCCGAAGCAGACGGCGGAGGCGATGCCCATGACGAAGGTGACCGCGAGACCCATGCCGATGGCGGTGTCACTCTTCTTGGAGACGCCGAGGAACGGGCAGATACCGAGGAACTGCGCGAAGATGAAGTTATTGGTCAGGATCGCGCCGAGGGAAATGGCAAGCAAGGACGTGATACTCATTTAGTTGCCCTCCTTTTCGTTCTTTTCCGCGGCCTTCTTCTCGCTCCTGGCGAGCGCCCACTGCATCACGGCGATGAGCGTGCCGAGGCACAGGAAGCCACCGACGGGCAGCACGAGCATCAGGGCCGGCGTGTAGGACGCGGGCATGATCTGAATGCCCATCAGGGTGCCGGCGCCGAGCAGCTCGCGCACCGTGCACATGATGACCAGAACGACGGTGTAGCCGATGCCCTGGCAGATGCCGTCCACTGCGGAGGCGGCGACGGAGTTCTTGCTGGCGAAGGCCTCGGCACGGCCGAGCACGATGCAGTTGACGACGATCAGCGGAATGAACACGCCGAGGCTCTTGGCGATGTCGGGGAAGAACGCCTGCAGGCACAGGTCAACGATGGTGACGAAGCCCGCGATGACGACGATGTAGCACGCGATACGCACTTCATTGGGGATGATCTTGCGCAGGAGCGAAATAAAGATGTTGGAGAGCGTCAGGATAATGAGGACGGAAATGCCCATGCCGACGCCGTTGGAGATGCTGGTGGTGATGGCCATGGTGGAGCACATACCGAGGACCTGCACCAGAACGGGGTTTTGATAGATAAGACCGTCTTTGAGCTGTTTCTTAAAATTCATTGATCTCGTCCCCCTTTCTTAAGCCATGGCTTCCGCGGCGGCCAGAGCGGCATTCGCGCCCTTGGTGATGCCCTTGGTGGTCACGGTCGCGCCGGAAACGGCGTCGATGTTGGTCTTGACGACGAGCGAGCCCGCGCCGGACTTGCCGACGAACTGATCGAGCGCGCCGGTGCCGGCGGTGGTCGCCTCATTGGCGATGACCTTCGTGCCGATGCCGCTCGTTTCGGCGGCGTCGACCACGGAGATGCCCGTGATAGCCAGGTCGGCGTCCACGCCGACGATCATTTCGATGTCGCCCTGCGAGCCGCCGGCGACGATCTTGAACGCATAGCCGGCGTCCTCGCCGTTCACGACGACGCGGTAGGCCTCGGTGAGCTTGCCGCTCTGCGTCTTGGCGGCGTCGATAGCGGCCTGCGGGATCTCCTCGATGGGCGGGAACTCGCAGTCGGGCGAGCTGACGACCGCCGCGAGAGCGACCTCGGTGTTCGCCTTGTTGATGGCTGCGATCTTGTCCTCGGTGAGCGCGTTGGTCGCGCCGAGCAGCGCCGCGACGACCAGAGAAATGGCGGTCAGCGTGCCGGCGACCTTGAGAATGAATTTACCTTCGATCTTCATTATTTTGCCGCCTCCTTCTTGGCTTTCTTGTCAACGCCGAAGCGGGTGGGCTTGGTGTATTTGTCGATGATCCAGGTGCAGCAGTTCATGATCAGGATGGAGTAGCACACGCCCTCGGGATAGGAGCCGAAGTAGCGGATGAACACCGTGATCAGGCCGCAGC
>OGNB01000305.1_pt1 | contig 39905 bp, 41 predicted proteins | sample 1573301 | NCBI WGS metagenome assembly OGNB01 (sample SAMEA2581914, study PRJEB24529) | metagenome | biome: Human gut stool | place: China | collected 2011
CGAGCGTGATGACCGTGCCTGCGCCAACTAACATGTCGGGGCAGTTTTCCGCGACCGCCTTGATCGAATCCGCAGCCGCCGCCGTGCGGAACGTGATTTCCATCACGTCCACGCCGCCGGTCAGCAAAGCCTTCGCCGTCGCGACCGCATCTTTTGCGTCGTCCAATACGACAACCGGCACGATTGCCGCTTCTCTTATCTGACACAATACATTTCTGTCATTTATATACACCATACTTGTAGCTTCCTCATAAAATGTCGTTATCATTTTCAAAGTTTTATCAAGGTCTGTTCCACTCGGCTATACACGCCCTTAAACATTGATCCGTGAAAATATCTCCTGTCTATAAGTTTCCGCATCATGTAAAATTTTCTCTTCATCCAACGTAAGAACTTCTCGATTTCTCATAACAACCTTTCCGTTGATGATTGAGTCTGTAACATCGCTGGCGCGAACACCTTCAACAAGCACATTGATCAAACTGCTGGTTGGCCAGATATGCGGCTGCATCACATTTATTAAAATAATATCAGCAAGATAGCCTTCCTGAATGCGTCCAATCCGGTCTTCCATGCGAGCAGCCCGTGCGCCACCCCAAATCAGCATGTTTAAGAGTTCCTTTATCGTCAAAACAACCGGATCAAATATTGCAAGTCCCTGTGATGCCTGCACTGTAAAACGCAGCAGGCGTAGTTCTTCAAACAAATCCAGATTACAGCCAGATGCTCCGTCGCTGCCAATTCCAATGGAAATTCCTCGGTTCAGCAGCGCTGGCGTTTTTGGAATCCCATGATTGCCAAGATTTGCTCGCGGGCAGTGGCATAGCCGTGCGCCGCACTGTGCTAAAAGATCCATGTCTCGTTCAGAGAGCAGAACATTGTGTGCACAGACAAGTCGTTCGTTTGCAAGCCCAAACTGCTCCAGCACCTCAATGGGACGTTTTTTGAAATTCTGCAAGCAATAACTGATCTCATCTTTGTGTTCAGCCAAATGAGCATGCACACCCACACCGAGTTCGGCCGACCTTGCAGCAATTGCTTCCAACAGTGCCGGACTGCAACTCATAATCTGCCGCATCGCATACCATACCTGCAGTCTCCCATCTCCCGCACCATTATAGTCGCGGTACAGAGCCTCTGTTCGCGAAATGCATTCATTCGCGGTCTGTTGCCAGGATGCCGGGATAAACGCGCCCTGATCCATTGTTGATCTTGTCAGCACAGCACGAATGCCAGATTCAATGGCAGCCTCGGCCACAGAATGCATATGGTTTCCGCCTGCCTCAATCCCTGTTGTAATTCCGGATTTAATCTGTTGAAGATACGTTAATTTACCGGAAATGTAGCATTCTCGCTCTGTCAGCGAGCTTTCAAACGGAACCAGTATCCTGGTCCATACCATCGGATACTCATCCGCCAATCTGCCTCGCAACAGATACTGGCAGGCATGAACATGGCTATCCACTAGTCCCGGCATTGCAAGTTTCCCGTTGCCTCTTATAATAGTATCAGAAGCAAACAGACACTGCGAATCATTCCCCACAGCTACAATCTTATTGTCACAGATCGCAATATACTGATCATCAGCAATATCGTACTGCGGAGTCAAAACACGAACGTTCCTTACCAGAATGTCACATTTTTGCATTTTGCTTTCTCCCTCTATGATCTCTGTACCAAACTCAAAGCCAATCGCATTCCAGAATTTGTGGCAGTATTTGAGCAATTGGTTTAACAAAGATCAAGTCTTCCATTAAACCCTTTCCGATTGACGACGAAGCAGCGTTACAATAATTACAGAACTGATCATCATAAGGCCCTCTACGGTATATTTCAGCCATGTGCTCGCCTCCATCATGATCATTCCATTTGTTACCAAAGTCACCAGAACTGCTGCTAAAAGTGTTCCGGGAACATTGAATATTCCCTTTTTCAGGAACGTTCCACCCATTACAGTAACCATAACCGCCAAAAGCTGGTAGCTCTCTGCCATATTGGGTCCTGCTCCATTTGACATTGAGGCCTGAATAATACCGCTGATTCCACACATGGTTGCAGACATAATAAAGGCAATCAGTTTATACTTTTTTGTCTGAATACCCATATAATCACATGCCGTTTGGTTTGATCCAATTGCGAACAAAATCTTCCCAAGTTTTGTAAATTCAAGCAAGAACAGGATGATCGCACCAACACACACCAAAACAACAAACGGCATGGGAAAAATGCCAAACAAATAATGCTGTCCAAGATATGTATAGACATCGCTATCCCAGACGCGATAAAGCGTTGTACCATCAGTGATCCAGTACGCGATTCCTTTTACAACCAACGACGAACTTAGCGTCGCAAGAAAAGCTGGAATGCCTACAGTTAAATGCAAAAAGGCATTAAAAGCTCCCATTAAAGTAGCGGCAAGAATCCCCACAAACATGGCGCCAACATAATTGTTAAGAATTCTGGAGTCAAGGAGTACCGACATAGTACATGCGGCAATCGTCATTGCAGATCCAGCGGAAAAATCCACTTCCCCTGTTGCCATGACACACGTCAGACCACAGCCTGCAATTGCAGCAAGGCAGGCATTGCTTAAGATGCCCAGAAGATTATTTGCACGTAAAAAATTTGGCTGCATCAGACCAAAAAACAGAGTCATTGATGCGGTTAAGATCAGCAACCACCAGCGACCGAATACATTTACGGATGTACGAGCCAGCGGCCTGTTTTGTGCAGTTGAATGAGCTTCGTTCACAATACACAACCTCCTTAAATGTCAAATTTGACTTTTGGCAGTCCTTCCTGCCGAATCGTCGCAATGATTCCGATTGCAGTCATGAAAACAAGACCTTCAACAAGGCTCTTGATATAAATGGAACTGCCGATTGTACCATATACGCCATTTGTAATTATTGTTGTCAAAAGGATTCCGACGACGCAGCCCGGAACATTATATTTTCCAGGTGTTTTATACGTTGCGCCAAGTAAACAGCAAATCTGTGCTGGAAGCTGCAAATCTATTCCCATCTGAACGGATGTCTGAAAGTTTCTGGATGAGTGCAGAATTCCGCCAATACCGGCTAAAAGCGCTCCAATTGCAAAGGAGAGCACCTGCATTCTGACGACCGGAATTCCGACATTTTTTGCCGCTGACCGATTCGCGCCTGTAGCATAGATATAACGGCCTGTTTTCGTATGCTCGAGGAAAATATAGCACGCAACACAGATTACCAGAAAAATCAGGCAGCAATACGGAATAACATTTCGAATTTTTCCCTGACCCAGCAGCTTATATGTTTCGCCCCAATTGTTAGAATAAAAGATTGTATTATTTGTTAGAAACGAAATTGCTCCGCTCAACAACGATCGGATAGCCATGGTTCCGACAAATGCCGGTACCCCAATTCTAACTGTGATAAAGGCGTTAAGCAGTCCCACAAGCACGGCCGCTGCAAGTGCAATCAATACTGCCGGAATATACCAGTTTGGGCTGGCGTTGGCCATAATTGCGCCAAGAACAGCCGCTGAAAAGCCAGCTGTAGCTCCAATGGACAAGTCGAAATTTCCTGTTGTCAGTTCCATCATAAGTCCAAGTGCAATAATGCCCTGTATAGATGCCGTTGACAAAATTGATGTTATTCCAAAGGAGGAAAAAACATTTGGATTCAACACATAAAATAAAAGAGCCAACCCTAAACCCACCAAAAGCAGGAAATGGCAGAGTATCCATTGCCCTACCGTTTCCGGTTTTTTGCAATCATGTCCCTGTTTTGAAAGAGCATTCTCAACCTTCCTCATAGTTTTCTCCCCCTGACTGCAGTTTCTACAATTCTCTTTTTATCGAACTCGTCACGTTCAAAATGATCTACGCAGTCTCCATTTGCAAAAACATAAAGCCTGTCGCACACTGCAAACAACTCGTCCAGTTCTGACGAAACCATCATAATGCATAGATTTTTCTCCTGCGTTAATGTCCGCAGCTTTTGATAGACCTGATATTTGGCCCCGATGTCCATGCCTGTTGTCGGCTCATCAATAATCATCAATTTGATCCCCTTTAGCGCAACAGACCTTCCTATGATGATCTTCTGCATGTTTCCGCCGCTGAGAGAAATGATTGGCTGAGAAACGTTTCTGTATTTCACGCTGTTGTCAGAAAGAACCTGCTCTGCAAATGCATTGCTCTTTTTCCTGTCAATGATTTTCAAGAATCGGTTCGACAGTAATTCATCCAAAAAGAGATTGCAGATATTGTCTGTTAGAGAAAGCCCACGGAATAAGCCATCCATTCGCTTTTCTGGCGTTAAGATCATGCCTTCCTGAATCATCTGCCGTGGCTTCGGCTTGGTGATTTCTTTACCGTTGAAAATATAATGAATATTTTTAGAATATCGAAGGCCGAACAAACATTGCATGCATTCCGTTCGTCCAGCTCCAACGAGACCATAAAATCCAACGACTTCGCCCGGGTATGCTTTAACTGAAATATTATGTACTTTTCCTCCGTAATGAATTTCTTCCACCTCAAGCAGCGGCTGCTTGTCCTTAGTCGGTGTTTGTGAAATTATTAACGGCTTAATTTTATCCTGACGCAGCATCGCATCGATACACATTTCCTGCGTCAACTCGTTCGACGGAGCAAACAGAACATTTTGTCCATCTGTGAAAACAGCAATCTTATCGGCAATTTCATAGACTTCTTCGAATTTATGAGAAATGAAAATAATAGCGATTTCTCGTTCTGATTTAATACGCTGAATGAATTGCAAAAACGGTTCAATTTCTCCTTGCCCGAGTGATGCCGTTGGCTCATCCAGAATCAGAATTTTGGGGTTGGTGCGTAAGGCGCGCATGATTTCAATAAGCTGTTGTTCCCCTGCGCCCATCTGCTCAACCGGCGTATTCAGGTCAACGTTCAGCCCAAGGTCGTGCTTGATTTGCTCGGCCAACGAGTTTAGTCCTTTTCCGTCAATCAGTCCACTGCGGCACGGCTCATGTCCCAGGCAAATGTTCTGAGCGCCTGTCAACATACCCACAAGATTTCTCTCCTGATAGACCATACTAATTCCACGCGATATAGAATCAGCCGGTGTCTGAAACCGGACTTCTTCTCCTTCTACAGCAATGCTTCCCTTGTCCGGATGATAAATACCAGTCAGCATTTTGCAAAACGTGCTCTTGCCCGCGCCGTTTTCTCCTACAATCGCCAGGATTTCATGCTTATCCAGTGATAAAGATATGTCTTTATTTGCAGCAACATCGCCGAAGTATTTCGTTAATCCTTTCACTTCCAAAACAGCTTGTTTCATAATCATTCTCCCATATCAAGCTTGCAAAGGGGCTACCTCAAAGTTCCTTCTTGAGGTAGCCCCGAGTTGTTAACCTTCGTAAGCTTCAACCATGTAAATTCCAGGACCATCCGTCCAGTCCCACCATGCCGCTTCACCTGTAACGGAGGCATCATAGTAGTCAAATGCGCAATGAATCGATGTACCAATTGCAGGGACATTGTCTTTTGTCACAATGCTTCCCTCTGTGTAAATCGCATTTCCTGCCTTATCAAGAAGGCATCCCGGATCCCCCGGGTTCATGCCTTCAATTTGAATCTGGCGAACAAGCTCCGACACTTGATGTGCAAACAGCTCCATCGGTTGTGCATAGCTATACTTAAGCGGAGAGTCATCGCGGATATACGCCCAGCTCTGTTTGCCGCCATCAATACCGATCACAAAGCATTTTTCACCGTTCGGGTCACCATTTGCCTTGATAACTTCTGCAGCGCCCATTGCGCCGTTGTCGCCATAAGAGAAAATGCAGTTAATCTCATCACCATATTTTTGCAGCCACGTGCGAGCCATTTCCTGACCTGCCATCATGGAACTTCCAAGAGACGTCAGCAGCGCAGATACGTCATCTGTAACAACAAGCTTCATGTTGGGGCGGAACTCGCCTTCCAGATAGCCAATAACAGGGAACATACGCTCACTCGATGCGAGCTGGCTGTCGCAGCGAATCGCAGCAATGTCAAGATCCCAGTTGTAGTCAATGCCCACACGATACAGCAACTGCATTGTTGCAACAGAGCCTGGAATGCCAATATCCGTGATAATGCCCTGGTCAATTGATCCAATAATGCTGTAAACGCCAATTTCCATCTCTCTTGCCGTCTTGTAGAGGTCTACGTGCGTTTCCACCGACATTGGGTTAATTAGAACGATTGCATGGACGTTTTGGTTGATCAGGCTCATAAACGCATCGTTGTAGTTCGCCTCTGTTTCATAATAGACAGGCACGTAGTCCCAACCACGATGTGCGCACTCGATCTGAAGCTGGTGATCAATTCTCTTGATTGATTCCGCAGAAACATCTTTTGTGATGGCTCCCATACGGAACGTTTCGCCTTCCGCAAGGGTTTTGGGTCTGACAAAGGCATCAAACGAATCCGAACTAACTTTTGTAGCCTCAGTTGCTTCGGTTGCCTCAGTTGCTTCCGTTTCACGCTCTTCGGCTGAAGTCACCGGACTGCCTTGGCTGTCATCGCTTGCCGCTTCTTTTCCAGCACAGCCCATCAGCGATACCAGAAGCATTACGGCTACCATCAAACACGCAATTGTTCTTTTCATTTTTTCCTCCTGTTTTTCTGCTTTAAGCAGTTATTGATTGTATTATCACTTGCGGAGATTTTCGCATCTCAGTTCCACTCACTCCAGGAGCGCCGGAAAATAAATGCGCGGAACCCGTGCGGAAATTGCACATGTTACATCGCCCGGCGCTGTCTGATTCACACCGCCAAGTTCCATCGCGCTGACTTCATTTTCCCCATCCACGCCAAGTAAAATTGCGTAATCGCCTTCTTTTACGTCTGGCACATTGCTGATATCTGCCATAAAGTAGTCCATGCATATTTTCCCGATAACCGGAGCGTAAACGCCGTTCAAAAGAACTCTCGAACGATTCGAGTAATTCTGTTTGTAGCCGTCTGCATATCCTGCTGCTATAACGGCAATCTTTATCGCTTTTTCAGTGCGATACATGCGATCATAACTGACGCTCTCTCCCTGCGGTACATCATGGATTTGTAAAACGCGCGCACGCCAGCAAATTGCCGGCAGAAGTCCGAGCCGTTTGCGATATTCGTCGGAAATACATTGACCCAAAACAGTCATGCCAGTCCGTACCATATCCAGTTCCATTTCCGGATGTGTAAGAAACGCGGAAGTGCTGCAGCAATGGCGCAGTCCCAGCGAAAACCCAAGATGTTCCATGCGTTCGCAAAAGCTTACAAATGTAGAATATTGCGTTTGCGTAAAAGCTTGGTCATCCAAATTCTCAGATCCGGCGCAAGCAAAATGCGTATACACCCCTTCGATCTTTAATGAAGGCATTTTAAAAATACGCCCTGCTTCTTCGCAAGCATTCTCTACAGAGAATGTCCGGCAGCGAATGCCGGTTCGGTTCAGGCCTGTATCGACCTTCACATGGCACAAGACCGACTGACCACTTCGCTCACATTCCCGCTGTATCTGTTCTGCATAAGAAACAGAGCTTATTGTCAGTGTAAATTCATTTTGACAAACCGTATTTATCTCGTTCGGATCGACGGGACCAAGGAGCAATACTGGCGTCCGGAGACCTGTGCGCCGAATCATCAGCGCCTCTTGTAACGTTGCCACTGCAAACATATCCGCATTCCTACATGCAATCGCGCATTGCTCGATACCATGTCCATACGCATTTGCCTTCAGAACAACCATCAGTTTGCATCCTTTTTTGATTGTTGCCCGTACTAATTCAAGATTGTTTCTAATGTGATTCAAATTGACCTGTGCATAATTTCGATAGTATTCGCCCATGTATTCAAGCCCCATCATCTTACATTGTGTTTGATTTCTTTGTTGTTTTCAGAATTTTTTTATGTTCATAATATACAACGCTTTCTTTTCCTTGTCAATATTATTTTCATAATTTTCGTTAAAATTCTTACTTTATTTTTGTTCTACGACATGCTATTATAATAGTAACTACATATATTGACTTTGGAGGATTATGACGTGGGAGACTTTGCAATGAATTATTGCTCTATGCAGCCTTGGATTCATCAGATTTTGGACCTGTTGGAAGCGCATTTCGGATCTAGCGTTGAATTTGTAGTTCATGATCTAACATTGAATTATGAGCATACCATTGTCGATATTCGAAACGGAGAAATTACAGGTAGGCAGATTGGCGATACTGGAGATATTCTTGGCCTGCAGGTCCTCCGTGGAACAGAAAATAATTCTGATGATAATTTTTATCAGAATATCTCTTTCACAAAGGATGGACGGACTGTTCGTTCCTCCACGCTATTTTTGCGCGATACGCAAGGAACGCCTACTGTTTGCATTGCCATTAATGAAGATATTACAAAATATACCGAATTCGAGCGTGTGCTACAAAGCAAAATGCAAATTCCTTCTGACGCTTCAACAAACGCAAGCCTCGGTAAGGGGAACGTAAATGACATGCTGGATTATTTGATCAGCCAAGCACAACTCTCAATCGGAAAGAACACTGCTCTGATGACGAAGGAAGATAAAATTGCATATATCCATTTTCTTGACGAGCATGGCGCTTTTTTAATTACAAAATCCGGTCAGCGCATCTGTGAAGCACTCAGTATTTCAAAATACACGTTATATAATTATCTTGAAATTTCAAGAGAAGTTGCTAAAAAAAATTGATCGTATCAGTACACGGGTTGCCAAAATACAGCCGCACCCCCTGACCCAGATTCTGACCCAAGTGTGCGTGAAAACGTGTGGACGCAGTAGACAGAACCTCGCAAAATCCCACACTTTTCGCTGTCAGAACGGATGTATTAGACGCAAAACCGCCTAATATCACAAGCCGATCGCAGCTGGCAGTCATGAGGTCAGCGGTTCGATCCCGCTTATCTCCACCAAAAAGGCTTGTTTTCGTTTGAAAACGAGCCTTTTTCATAACCTTTTTGATGCTTTTGACATATCGCCGTTATTTTGCGCCCCCAGCGGTTGTACCCACTTCAGCCATACCCCCGCAAAAATTGAATAAAAAGTTCGTAAAGAGCTGCTAAATTGGGCATTTATGCGGAAACGTGAATGTCCATTTTTTATTGCCAAAATTCCGCATATCGATGTGATTTTCATGCAAATACAAGTCAATTTCTCCTACTTTTACGGTGAAGAATCCGAGCAGTTCAGCTACTTCCGGATTCCGAGATTGTTGGTGCGCAACAAGAAATTCAAGACGCTCTCCACCGACGCAAAGCTGCTTTACGGCCTGATACACCCTAAGGTTTTGTTTCGCTTTTCTTCCATCATCCGCAGCCGTTTTTTGGTGCTGTCCGGCTGCTCCAGAAGCAGGCGCATATAGGTTTTTGCTTCTTCGGTGGTAAAGCCAATGTCGTGCAGCGTCAGAATGGTACTGAGCCACTCCAAATCTTCGTCATCGTATTGCCATACACCCATCACTTTTTTGACTGCGTCGCACAGTCCCCAGCTCTCATACTCCTGCAAGATGGAAACCGGGATATTGTAGCACTCGCTTGCTTCCTGCTGCGTCATCCGATCAACTCCCGAACATAAAAAGTACAGGCACCCTCTCTGGATGCCTGTATTGTATAACGCTTTTTCTGCTATGTCGAATACCCATTTTGAGAAAACATAAATGCTTAAATCGCATTTTTGAGAAAGTCGAGAAATTGATCCGCCGCCGGTGAGCAGGTCTGATCCTTCTTCCACGCCAACACCGTTCCGGTTTCCAGCTTTGGAGAAAGCGGCACAAATTCCAGCGCATCAGAGAGATTTCCAAAATCATAGCACAGCGCCGCGCCCACACCGTTTTTTACCATGTTTGCCGCATTCAAAATCAGGTTAAATGTGGCTGCAACTTCGATTTTGTCGTATGTATCGCCGAACCACCCCGCAAGCTCGTTGCGGACGCTTTCGCGGCTGCTAAGAAGAAGCGGAACACCCAACAAATCGTTCGGCGTGACCGTGCTTTTCCGTGCCAGCGGATGCTCCTTTGGCAGCAGTACGCCCCAACGGTCCTTTTGCGGCGTTCGCAGAAAAGCATATCGGCCAATGTCCACCGGCTCGGTCAGAAGCCCCATGTCCAGCAGCCCCTTTTCAATGCGCTCCTTCACATCGTCGGCGTTGGCGCTGTAAATACGGAACTGCACTTGACGGTGCAGCCTGCGGAACGCACGAATGTGTTCCGAGAGAAAGGTCATGCCCACGGATTCGCCACAGCCGATAGCGATCTCGCCCGTCAGTTCCGCATCGAGATGCTGCAGCTCCCGTTCGGCCTTGTCCGCCAACTCCACGATCTCCTGCGCACGACGGCGCAGCAGCATCCCGTCATCCGTCAGGACAACACGGTACTGACTGCGGCGAAAGAGCTTGACGCCGAGTTCCTCCTCCAGCTGCATGAGCTGGCGGGAAAGGGTCGGCTGCGTCACATGCAGGAGCGCCGCCGCTTTTGTGATATTTTCCTCCCGCGCCACCGCGAGAAAATAGCGTAAGACGCGCAGTTCCATACGATCACCTCGGGAAAATCATAGCGCAAGGCAGGCATTTTTACAAGGCAAATATGCTCCATCCGTTTTTTTGTAGCCTCATCGGAAGATTTCGTTATCGCGCCGTGCCTTTCTTCGGCACAAAAAAACCGCGCATATCGGCATGCTCCAGCTCCAGCAGCTTCACCTTTTTGTCAATGCCCCCGGCGTAGCCCGTGAGACTCCCGTTCGTGCCGACGACCCGGTGACAGGGAATGATGATGGATATCTCATTGTGCCCCACCGCACCGCCGATGGCCTGCGCGGACATTCGGGGAAGCTTCTGTTTTTCTGCGAGTCTGCGCGCGATCTCGCCGTAGGTCATAGTCTTTCCGTAAGGAATTTGCAGGAGAATCTCCCACACGGACCGCCGGAATGCAGAGCCAACGGGGTGCAGCGGCGGCAGAAAGTCCGGCTCCTTTCCGGTAAAATAAATGTCCAGCCAGCGCTTCGCCTCAAGCAGAACCGGCAGTTCTCGTTCCTCTCGCTCCGGAGACAGTCCGCGCGCAAAATATTTCTGCCCATCGAACCACAAGCCGGTCAGTCCGATCTCGTCCGCCGCCAGCAGGATACCGCCAAGCGGCGAATCGTAATGCTGTATAAATGTCACGCTATCATCCTCCGTTTTTCGGTTTGTAATCCTGCATTTCCGGGATCGCACCGCCGGCCACGGCCCAGAGATACAGGCTTGCCACGCTTCCATACGGGCTGAACCGTCTGCGATATCTTTCGAACCGTTCGCGGTCAATTTCCCGGTGGTGATAGACCATACGAAGCCCGCGCCGGATTGCAAGGTCGTCGTAGCTGAAGATATCCGGTCGCTGCAAGCAAAAGAGCAGAATCATCTCCGCCGTCCAGACGCCGATTCCTTTGAGGCTGCTGAGCGCCCGGATCGCGTCTTCATCGTTCATGCGCGCTACCTCGTCCAGGCGGAACGCGCCTGTGTGGATCTTTTCGGCAAAATCCGTGATATATTCTGCCTTACGGAACGTCATACCAAGCGCCTGCAATGCAGGAACGCCTGCGTTCAGAATGGTCTCGGCATGGACTTCACCCAGCGTATCTTGTATTCGCTGCCAAATGGTCCCCTGCGCTTTCGTGGAGATTTGCTGGCCGATGATGTGGTGAACAACGGATGAGAAAAGGTCCGGATCCACGGCGCGGTCGATATGCCCGATGCGGTCCATGACGGCGCCAAGCCGCTTGTCTTTCTGCCGCAAATAGGAAAGCTCTCGTTCTCCGTATGCAAAATACATGTTTCTCACCCTCCTGCGTGCCGTTCAAATTGCGATATTATTATGATATCCGAAGCCCTCTAGCTGTATATTCTCGCAGGAGATCACGCCGAGGTACAACAGCATGCGACCGGATGCCAACGTAGGAAACACCCAACTGATTATACACCCCAGCCGGTTTCTGCACAAGCATCTTGCGGAAAAACGCCGCCGCACTACGTGCCCTTCCGTTTCCCGACAAGGCGGCTACATACAAGAAGCGCTGTGGTTGTAATCAACGCACACAAAACGGCCATCGCGCAGCCGCTCGACACGCTCCCCTGCTCAAACTCGCGGTTAATATACGTTGAAACGCCCAAGGTATTCGGCGGCGCGATGAGGCTCGCCGTCACAAGCTCACGGAAGGCGATGATGAAGATCATCATCCACCCGGCAAAAATGCCGCGCGAAATCATCGGAAGCGTGACGCGCTGGAACACATACGAAGGTGTGCCGCCAAAGACCCGTCCTGCCTGCAAAAGATTGTCATTGATCTGGGTAAGGGCGGAGGTCACATACTGCACCGTGTAGGGAAGATACAGAACCACGTAGGCCAGCACCATGATCCAGATCGTGTTATAAATCGGAAGCACCTTGTAAGCCCAGTTCCAAAACAGCATGAGCCCGATGACCAGCACAATGCTCGGCAGCATTTCGGGAAGCAGACTGATTCCTTCCAGCGCCTTTTTGAAAAAGCCCCTCGATTTGCGCACAGCGACCACGACCGCCGTACCGATCACGGAGCAGATCGACGCAGAGGATACGGCAAGAAACAGGCTCTTCCAGATGGAAGAAAGCGCCTCCGGCGTCTGCAAAAGCTCTTTGTAGTGGTCCAGCGTGAAGTTTCCGGCCGCTAACCCGTAGCCCCGGAGCCTGATGAGAGACGTGGCGATGATCGAAAAATACGGCACGCCGATCGCAACCAGCACAACGAGAAGCACCCACAGCCATGCGGCAATTTGTCCGACGGTCGACAGCTTCATCTGTGCCGGACGACTTCTGGCCTCCTCCTTGACTTCCTCTGTTATTTTCTTATAATGGTGTTATGTTAATTAACTACCATTTGAATTTGCGAAATGATTCAAAGAGCAAGCGATACTTGCGCAAAAGCAAGCAGTTCTTGGTTTACAAAAATTGCGATATTTCATACAATCAGACAGGAGAGAAACAATATGACACTTGCTGAAAAACTGACACAGGCGCGAAAAGCGGCCGGACTGACGCAGGCAGACAGCGCCGAAAAGCTGAATGTATCCCGGCAGGCCGTCTCCCTCTGGGAGAGCGGACAGTCGCGGCCTTCCACGGATAAACTGTCTGCGCTGGCAAAAATCTATACCGTGTCGCTGGATTGGCTGTGCAGCGGCACAGATGAGCCTGTCCCTGACAAGCTGACAGCATATACATGTCCGGAATCGGAACCAGCAGAACAGGCAAAACAGCGGAAGAAAAGCATAGCAAAATGGGCCGCTATTGTGCTGGCGCTGTTCGCTTTGATCGCAGCTATTTTCATATGGACGCACACTGGAAGCCAAGACAATTGCATTCCGATCGACGATATTCAAAGGAGAGTGGTGGAGCCGAACGCAGCGACAGAATTTGATTTAGAGTGGTGATTGAAGGTGAAGAAACGATTTGAAAGCAAAAAAATTCTTTTCTCTGCTGCTGGTCCTCGTGATCTGCTTAAATAGTGTCAGTATGACCGCTATGGCCGCAGAGTCAGAGCCGCACACGAAAGCGAATGTTGCCCGCGCAACGGGACGGTTCAGCATGGATGTCCCCGGTGGAGCGCTCGTAAAAGCGAGCAGTAGTTTCCCGCTGGAAGCAGGAGAGACCGTGACAATCAAGGCAACATATACACCGTTTTCTGCAAGCGTAGATTTTGGCCTGATCGCACCGGACGGATATTTCTATTATCTCAATTCCGACGACGGAAGCTTTAATGAGACAATCAAAGTTGACGAACGTGGAAACTATACTTTTGCGGTGCAGAATAATTCGTCCAAGGCAGTCAGCGTGTCCGGATATGTGAATTATTAAAAGAAAGAGATATTTATAAAACGAATTGTGAGTCTGTGCTTGACGTTGGTAATGGTGTTCTCGCTTCCTACAATGGCATTTGCAACATCTTCCTCTGTCAGGAACATCAATGATGATGCAGTTGTCTTCCTGGATATTCTTACTAGTTTCCAGAGCTATGATCCACATTCCATGTGTGCTTCTTATAAGGAGAATCAATATGTGCACAAAAATAAAGGCGCTTTTGTAACACTCGAGAAGAGTGTTCTCATGTATGACATGGAATTATGGCCGCAAACAGACTATGCTGGCACATCCGTTAGCAGGATTGCCTATAAAGTTACGCTGTGGGAGAATGGCGAGGCATGATAGGAAAAGTTAACATGTCGTTGAAAATATCCATTATCGCATCACTATTGATCATTGGAATAACAAATTTTTTGGGTACGAACGAATGGTTAACCCTTGGCCAATTAGTTAGAATTTGCAGTTTACTGGCAGGGACCGTTGTCGGTGCGTCAATCTATGCAGTTCGCACTATTAAAAAAGCTGATAGAGAAAGTTGAGAAAATGAGCGGCACTTTTGCGCAGAGCAAGAGTGCCGCTTATCTTGATATTTTGTTGCCAATTGTATATTTGCGGAACAAGCTTTGATATAACCGACACATTTCGCTTGCTAGCGCGTTTCAAAATCCTCCAGATGCACCACGCGCAGCGCCTCGCGTACTCTGGTCTGAATGTCCTTCGTATCTTTTCTCGCGCGCAGGCCGAACGCAACGTTTTCAAACACCGTCATATGCGGCCAGAGCGCAAAATCCTGAAACACAAAGCCAAGGCCTCGCTTTTCCGGCGGCAGATTGATTCGCTTCTCCCGGGAAAATACGCACGTGCCGTCAAAATAGATCTCGCCATCATCCGGCGTTTCCAGCCCCGCGATCATCCGCAAAAGCGTCGTCTTTCCGCAGCCAGAGGGACCGAGCAGCGTCGTGAAGCTGCCGCTGTCAATCGTGAGAGATGTCGGCCGTATGACCTGCTTTTTCTCAAAGCGCTTCGTAATTCCATGCAGACGTATTTCCATACCGTTCCTCTTTTCTGTACGTGGGCCAGTATACCAGAGCCATGTAAAGTCGGTATGCAGCGGAATGTAAAATGATTGTAAGAAAAAGGCTGCCACCCAAAATTTGGGTGGCAGCCTTTTTTCGAAACCAGCAGCGGTTCATTTATGCGTTGTAGGTGCTCGCGGCGGTATTGCCGCCGTGGCCGGTCCAGTTGGTGTGGAAGAACTGCCCTCTGGGGCTATCGAGCCGCTCATAGGTATGTGCACCGAAATAGTCGCGCTGCGCCTGCAAAAGGTTTGCGGGCAGGCGGTCGGTGGTGTAGCCGTCAAAATAGCTGAGCGCTGCCGTCATCGCGGGCGCTGGAACGCCGTACTGCACGGCTGCCGCTGCGACTTTACGCCATGCGGGAATGAGCGTTTCCATCGTGCCCTTGAAATACGGGTCAAGCAGCAGGTTCGACAGCTCAGGATTGTTGTCATACGCTTCCTTGATTTTGCCGAGGAAGACCGAGCGGATGATGCAGCCGCCGCGCCACATGAGGGCAATGCCGCCGTAGTTGAGGTTCCAGTCGTAGGTCTTGGCCGCCGTGCGCATGAGGGTGTAGCCCTGCGCGTAGGAGATGATCTTGGAGGCATAGAGCGCCTGCCGGATGGCTTCGACCATCTCTTGCTTGTCGCCGGTAAACGCCGGAATCGTGCGGGCGTACTCCTTGGATGCTTCGACGCGCTCCGACTTCATCGCGGACAGGCATCTTGCGAAGACCGCTTCTCCAATGAGCGTCAGCGGCACGCCCTCGTCCAGCGCCGCGATACCCGTCCATTTTCCGGTACCCTTCTGACCGGCAGTGTCGAGAATCTTTTCCACAATGGGCTCGCCGTCGGTGTCCTTGTACGCGAGAATGTCGCGGGTGATTTCAATTAAATAAGAATCGAGCTCGGTTTTGTTCCACGCGGCGAAGACCTCGTGCATTTCATCATCCGACATCCCAAGCAAATCGCGCATCAGCTGATAGGCCTCGCAGATGAGCTGCATGTCGCCGTACTCGATGCCATTGTGGACCATTTTCACAAAGTGACCAGCACCGTTTTCGCCGACCCAGTCACAGCACGGCGAGCCGTCTTCGACTTTCGCGCAGATGGCCTGGAAAATCGGCTTCACATACGGCCATGCAGCGGGGCTTCCGCCCGGCATCATGCTGGGACCTTTTAAAGCGCCCTCTTCGCCGCCGGAGACGCCGGTGCCGATGTAGAGTTTGCCCTTGGATTCGACGTATGCGGTTCTGCGAATCGTGTCCGGAAAATGTGAGTTACCGCCGTCAATTAAAATATCGCCATCCTCGAGGAGTGGCAAAAGCTGCTCGATCATGTCGTCAACCGCATTGCCCGCTTTCACCATCATGAAGACCTTGCGCGGCTTTTCCAGATTCGCGACCAGCTCTTCAAGGCTATGGCAGCCGATGATGTTCTTGCCCGCGGCTCTGCCGGAGACAAACTTGTCCACTTTTTCCGTCGTCCGGTTGAAAACCGCCACCGTGAAGCCCTTCGACTCCATGTTCATGACGAGGTTCTCCCCCATCACGGCAAGGCCGATGAGGCCAATATCTGCTTTTTGTTTCATAGTCACCTCTATCGCGCCCGGTTACTTCACTCTGTAGCCGCAGTCCGTTCCGGACAGCTCCCGGATCACATTATCGACCGCGAGCATGCCCATCCGCTTTGTGGCGTCCACGGTGTGCGAGCCCGTATGCGGCAGCAAAATTGCGTTGGGTGCCGTCAGAAGCGGAGAGTCTTTCAGCGGCTCCTGCTCAAATGCATCGAATGCCGCTGCCGCAAGCTTGCCGCTTTGCAGCGCTTCCGCCGCCGCCGCCTCATCGACCAGTCCACCCCGGGCAGCGTTGATGAGGATCGCGCCATCCTTCATGGAGAAGATGCGCTCTCTGGAAATAATGTTCTTTGTCGACTCCATATACGGCACATGCACCGAAACGATGTCGCAGTTTTTCACGATGAAATCAATATCCGCCGTAAGGACGTTGTGCTCCTTTGCGTAGGCCTCGTTCATAAACGGGTCATACGCGTAAGTCGTCATGCCGATCCCGTTTGTGAGCCTGCCAAGTTGCTTGCCGATCGCGCCGTAGCCGATGATACCAACTGTTTTTCCGAACAGCTCCATTCCGTTGATGGGGGCCCACGCGCCGCCTCTCACCTGTCCGTCCTGCACGGTGATGCGCCGCGCGCAGTCCAGCATCAGGCCCAGCGCAAGCTCCGCGACCGATACGGCCATCACGCCCGGCGTGTACGTGACCGTAATGCCGGCCTTTGACGCCGCTGCGGTATCTACCTTGTCATAGCCGACGCCCCATCTGGAGATGACCTTCAGCTGCGGGCAGTTTTCTATGACCTTTGCCGTGACATTGTCAAGGCCCGCCACATAGCCGTCGCAGCCGTCCAACAGCGCGATCAACTCGTCCTCTGTAAAGGGCTTTTCGGGCTTGACTGCCTTTACCTCAGCAAATTGTTCCAGTTTTTCTCTCGCCTCATCGTTCACACTGTTTTTGAACGATCTCGGCGTTACCAGTATTTTCATTTCAGTTCCTTTCTGACCAGATGCAGCGCAAAGCCCGCGAGCTCATGGTCCAGATAGACGATCTTTTTCCCGTTCTCGTCCCATTCCGTTGTCGCCGGGTCGAAGCGCAGCCCCTTTTCCTCCAGATACGCGACCGCCGCGTCAATATCCGGCGTTCCGATCGCAATGTGTCCGTTCGTACCAAGATAGCCGCCCTTGATGACCTCGATGACGTTTCCCGTGATGTAAGACTTCGCGCCCTCCTGCGAGGAAATGCCGAACGCGGTCTGCATGAGCTGCGTAATGTCCCTTGCCTCGGCCTCTCCCGCCGTATTCATGGCGATGTGCGCGATGCAAAATTTCGGTTGCTTTCCCATAGCTTCGCGCCCCTATCGCTGCACGCGCGCGCCCGCGCCCGCCATCAGCGCCTCAACTTCCTTTTTAGACGCCATCGACGTATCGCCCGGAGTCGTCATGGCCAGAGCGCCATGTGCCGCGCCATAGTCTACCGCGCGCTGCGCATCCTGCGTCGTCATCAGGCCGTAGATAAAGCCCGCTGCAAAGGAGTCTCCACCGCCGACGCGGTCGAGGATTTCCAGATCGTTGTACTTCTGCGACAGGTAAACTTCGCCATCGCACCAGCACATTGCGCCCCAGTCGTTTCTCGTCGCGGTCTTCACGGTCCGAAGCGTCGTCGCCACAGCCTTGAAATTGGGGTATGTCTTTGCGGCCTCGCTCACCATTCGCTTGTAGCCCTCGAGGTTCAGCGATTTGAGGTCCTTGTCGTTTCCTTCGATTTCGAAGCCGAGACAGGCCGTAAAGTCCTCCTCGTTTCCGATCATAACGTCAACATACTTCGCGATCTCGCGGTTGACCTCCTGCGCCCGCGCCTTGCCGCCGATGGATTTCCACATGGACGGCCGGTAGTTGAGATCGTACGAGACGATCGTCCCGTATTTCTTCGCGGTCTTGATGGCCTCAATGACGGCTTCGTTCGTCTTTTCGGAAATTGCGGCGTAAATGCCGCCGGTATGGAACCAGCGCGCGCCAAGGGTTCCGAAAATATAGTCAAAATCGTAGTCCTGCGCGCCCAGATGCGACACAGCAGTATTCGCCCGGTCGGAGCAGCCGACTGCGCCCCGGATGCCGAAGCCCCGCTCGGTAAAATTGATGGCGTTTCTCGAGCTTCTTCCGATTCCGTCAAAGTCCAGCCAGCGAATGAGCGACGTGTCGACCCCGCCCTGGCTGACCATGTCCTCCAGAAGCCTTCCCACTTCGTTGTTCGTAAACGCCGTAATGACCGAGGTCTTCATGCCGAAGCATTTCCGAAGGCCTCTTGCGACGTTGTACTCGCCGCCGCCTTCCCAGGCTGCAAAGTGCCGCGCTGTTTTGATTCTGCCCTCGCCCGGATCGAGCCGGAGCAGGATCTCGCCCATGGAAACCTCGTCAAAGGTGTAGGTGCCTTGCTGTTTTAATTGTAATTCCACGTTTTTTCCTTCTTTACACGCTTTACACGGATCTCTTTTTCTTCGTCTTTCTGGTATCCACGTACACAACCACCAGCACCAGCACACCGAGAATGACCTGCTGCCAGAACGAGTTGATGCCGTTGAGGTTCAGACCGTTTCGCAGGACCGCGACCACCAGCGCACCGATGACCGCACCAAAGATCGTGCCCTCGCCGCCTGCCATGCTCACGCCGCCGACGACGGAAGCGAAAATACCTTCAAACTCGTAGCCCTCGCCGGTGTTCGCCTGAATGGACACCATGCGGCAGAGCATGACGATACCTGCCATACCGGCCATCAGACCGGTGATGCTCTGCGCCAGCAGCTTCACCTTCTGCACGTTGATACCGGACATCTTCGCCGTCTCGGCGTTGCTGCCCACAGCGTAGACGCTTCTGCCGAATACGGTGTGCCGCAGGACAAAGTTCAGAGCGATCGCCATCACCAGCACCAGATAGACCGGAACCGGGATACCAAGGAACTTGCCGTTGCCGATATAAGTCAGCGTCGTAAGCGCTTCGTCGGAAATCGTGCCGCGCAGGGTGATGGTCGCACCGTTGTTCAGAAGCTTCAGCGCACCTCTGTAGACCCACTGGCCGCCAAGGGTCGCAATAAATGGAATGAGATCGAGCTTCGTAATGAGAAGACCGTTGATGAGGCCGCACACCGCGCCGACCAGAACGCCGAGAATCAGGGCCACCGGAACGGGCAAGTTCAGATACGTCATGGCCATGCAGGCGATGCCGCCGGTCAGGCCCACGATGGAGCCCGCCGAAAGATCGATGCCGTCGATGATGATGGCAAAGCTCATGCCCATGGCAAGGAGCATATACACAGACGCGCTCAGCAGGATCTGTGTGAAGTTTGCCATGCTTCTAAAGCTTGGCGTAATGATGAACAGAATGATCATCGACGCCGCAAAAATACCGATGGGGCCCAGCCCGGATAATTTCTTTTGATTCAATAATTTATTCATGATTCCATTTCCTTTTTACGAAAGCTTTCCGGTTGCGTATTTCATGATGATTTCAGAGTCCGCGTCCTTCCGGTCGAGCACTGCGGTCACACGGCCGTCTTTAAAGACGGCGACGCGGTCGCTCATGCCGAGGATCTCCGGAAGGTCCGAAGAGATCATGATGATCGCGATGCCCTGATCGGACAGATCGTTCATGAGAGAATAAATTTCATACTTCGCGCCGACATCAATGCCGCGGGTCGGCTCGTCGAAGACCATCACCTTTGCCGTTCGCGTCAGCCACTTGCCGATGATGACCTTCTGCTGGTTGCCGCCGGAGAGGTTCATGACCTTCTGGTCGATGGAGGGCGTGCGGATATTGAGCTTCTTGCAGTATTCCTGCGCGTTGCTCTTCGCCTTTGCCTCCTGCATCCTGCCGCGCTTGGAAAACTTCCGCAGGGAGGCCATCGTGATGTTTTCCTCCACGCTCAGTCCAAGCGCCGCGCCGTCAAACTTTCGGTTTTCCGTCATATACACGAAGCCCGCCGCGATGGCCTCGGAGGGATTATTGAAGGTATACTCTTTGCCTTCGATCTTCACGTGCTTCTCGTCTGCATCGTCCGCGCCGAACAGCGCGCGAAGCGTCTCCGTCCGGCCTGCGCCGACAAGACCCGCAATGCCGAGGATCTCGCCCTTTCTGACGTCCAGGTGCTTCACGTCAAGCTTTGTGCCCTGGCGGATGTTGTCTGCTTCAAAGACGACCTCGCCGATCGTTCTTTTATATGTAGGATAGATGTTGGATAATTCTCTGCCGACCATCAGGCTGATGATCTCGTTATCGTTCGTATCCTTGTAGTCCATGGTTTTTACGCGCGTGCCGTCCCGCATGACCGTGATCCGGTCGGCAATTACGGGAAGCTCCTCGAGCCGGTGGGAAATATAGATGATTCCCACGCCCTTTTTCTTCAGCGCAAAAATAATTTTGAACAGCCGTTCAATTTCGTTTTCGGTCAGGGACGAGGTCGGCTCGTCAAACACGACGATCCTGCATCCCTTGGAGGTGACCTTTGTGATCTCCACCATCTGCTGATCTGCAATCGACAGATCCTTCATCGGCGTATCGGACGGAATCCGCAGACCTACCGCTTCTTCCATCAGCCGGGCTGCTTCCTCGTGGGCAAAGCGGTCGTCGATGACGCCGTGCTTATTTTTGATGCAGCCAAGAAAAATATTATTCGCGATGTCCAGATGCGGACAGACGCTCAGCTCCTGGAACACAACGCCGATGCCCTTGCTCAGCGCGTCCGCGGGGCCGTTGATTTTTGTCGGAACGCCGTCGATGACGATCTGGCCGCCATCGGGCTGATGGATCCCGTAGAGGGTCTTGATCAGCGTCGACTTTCCTGCGCCGTTCTCTCCCACAAGCGCGTGTACCTCGCCCGCTTTCAAATCGATGGAAAATCCATTCAGCGCCTTTACGCCGGGAAAGGACTTCGAAATATTTCGCATTTCTAACAACATTGCCATTTGGTACACCTTTCATGCACTATGGGGGGATAATCCCCCCATAGCAGCTAAATTATCGTCCGGGTTTCTACGCTTTCGTTCGCTCAGTTCAGGTGCTCCAGCGGGAAGAGGATGGCCTGCATGTCCTCGTCGTCCAGCTTGTCTCTCGGGACGATGGTGCAGCCGGTGTCGACCATGCCGTGCTCGAGCTCCACGCCGTTGGCCGCGTCAGCCGCTGCCTTGTACGCCATGTAGCCCATCTGGTACGGCTGCTGGACGGTCAGGAAGTTGATCACGCCGTCTTCCATCAGAGAAACGGTGTTCTTGTTCGCGTCGAAGCCGCCGACAAAGATATCCTCTCTGCCGAGCTGGATGAGCGCGGTGCCAACGCCCGCAGTACGGTTCTCGTCAACGGCGAAGATGCCCTTGATATCGGGGTTTGCCGTGATGGCATCGACGCACTGGGTCGTGCAGAGGTTGATATCCGCTTCGCTGTAGAGGGTGCCGAGGACCTCGATGTTCGGATAGGCTTCTTTCATTCTCGCCTCAAAGCCCGTCACACGGTCGGCAACGGAAGCCTTCGCGGGAGAATCGGAGAAGATGTAGACCTGGCCCTCTTCGCCCATGAGCGCAGCGAGCTCGTCTGCTGCCATCGCGCCGGCGGCGACGTTATCGGTCATGAACGACTGGAGATAGTCCTCCGTGGGGATGGCGGTATCGGCGATGATCAGCGGGATACCGGCCTTCTGGATCTCCTGGCAAGCGGAGACAAGCGCGTCGCCGCTCACAGGGGCAAGGACAATCGCGTCCGGCTTGGAGTTGATGACGTCCATCACGGTTTCGATCTGAACGCCGGCCTCTTCCTTGGACGGATAGACGACTCTCGGCGTCATGCCAAGCTCGGTCGCCGCGTTTTCAAAGCCCGCCTGAACGATGCTCCAGTAGTCCGCAACGCCCTTGGGGATGAACACGATGTCAAGGCTCTTTGCCTCTTCGGTTGCAGGGGCTTCCTCAGCTTCAGAGGTTTCTTCTGCCGTTTCAGCAGCAGCGGGCTCGGCGGCCGTTTCTTCGGCTGCGGGCGCAGCTGTTTCGGTTTTCGCGGGCGAGCTGCACGCGGCAAGTGCCAGCAGCATGGCTGCTGCAAGCAGGATGGATAACACTTTCTTCATAATTTTTCCTCCTAAGTATATTTAATTATGCACTGCATAATTAAGACAAGGTTACAGGCTAGATCAGCCCTTTTTGTTGATTGCTCCGTCCGGCAAAATCGCGTGCACGCCGCGCACGCCGTTGACGATCTGCGTCACATGCTCGTCGACAACAAGGCTTGCCATCGCGAGCGCCTCCTGGAATGTCATATCATAAAGCTTCCCAATGAGATTTGCCATCTCCGTGAGCGCCTCATACGCCGCATTGGTCAGATCCACATCAAAGCCAAACGTGACCCATGCATCCTGGGTTCTTAAAATTGGATTTCGGATTGTCTCGTGTACAATTTGGAATGTCAAATCTACCTTGTCCAGCGTACACTCGATGGCCGTTCCGCCCAATTCACCGTCGCCCTGTAAGGCATGCCCGTCTCCCACATAGAAATAGGCGCCCTCGCACATGACAGGAAGATAAATCGTGCTTCCTGCCGTGGCCAGCTTGCAGTCCAGATTGCCGCCGACATTCCGCGGCGGGTGCGTCGAGTGAATGCCGGGCTGTTCCGGCGCGAGCCCCACAACCCCAAGGAACGGACAAATGGCGACGACATGTCCCTGATTGCTGACCGCACGCCGCGTCTCATTGTCGATGTCCCAGTTCAGGAAATACTCCGGAAGCTCGGAAATGTTCAGCCGCTTCATGTGGTCCTTATCCGCAAAGCCAACGCGGCTCCAGCCCCAATTGGCCGTCCGGCACTCGTTGATTCTGACCGCCAGCGTATCGCCTGGCTTCGCGCCTTCGACGTAGATCGGCCCGATCAGGCAGTGCCCCGCGTCCCGCTGCGCATCCTTCCCTTCAAAGAAGCTGCCCGCGCCCGTCTTGGGAACCGGCGGTTTTCCTAGGTGCCAGTCGCCATCTAACACGTTGCAGATCACGCTGTCTCCGTCCGCGATGCGCGCGACCGGAGCCTTACTGCAATCAAACGAGCCGGTGATATTCTTTCTCTCACAATCCAACGTAACAACCATATTGACTCCTCTTTATAACCGGAACATCGTTTTGCAGAGCTTCGTTCCCGACGCTGTCTTGAAGATTTTTTCCAGAACCTTCGACGCAACCGACTCGTCCGAATGCTCATACAGATTGACGAGAAAATCTGCCTCGATCAGAATCTGCAGGTCGATCCCCTGAATATTGGAATAGGTGTGGTGATGGGCGATCAGATATTTGACTCTCTCGATGATATCCTCCGGAAACCGGAGCTCCTTGAGCATGGTCTCCGCCTCGCCAGGACCAAGCTCCTGCTGGAGCCTGCCGTTCGACGCGTGATACAGCTCCTCCGCCTTTTTGATGCCGATGTCGTGCGTGTAGGCCGCCGTCTCCAGAATGAACATGGTCTTCTCGTCCAGCTTTTCCTGTCTGCCGATATAGGCGGCGTAGCTGTGTACCTTTGTGAAGTGCTGGATGCGCTCGGGCTGCCCCTCGTACATCTCGACCATCTTCAGAAATACGTTGTCCAGATTCTCTCTTGTCATATCACGATTCCTTTCGGCAATCGATTGCCAAAATTTTAAAAAAGAAACGCAACCGACGGCTTGCGGTTTGAAATGTTCTTGCAATCGATTGCATCCATAGTGTACTACGCTGGTTTTTCTTTGTCAACAAAATTCGCCCCTTCATTTTGCATAAAGATTTTTCAATTTTTTCAGCACTATGCTGTTTTTCCGATTCTCCGCGCGAATTTTCGCCAGGATTTTAGAAACGTCTGAAATCTTTTTATAAAATCGATTGCAAAGAATTCAAATATCCGAAATATTTCTCTTGTCGAATCTACCCCGATATGATATAGTGGATGCAAATCGCAAGAATTTCCAGAGCAAGATGTCCACCCGGCCGTGTGTTTGCTCCATAGCACCCGCGCAAAGCAAACCACCCAACCAGCATTCCAGCTTTTACGCTGCATCTCAAGCCGCAGGGACGTTTGAAGCCCCTTGCAGCAGACAGGACAGAATTTATGACAATTTATGACATTGCAACCGCTGCGGGCGTTTCCGCGAGCACCGTTTCGCGCGTCATCAACCACAAAAGCGGCATTCGGAAAGAAACCCGCGAAAAAATTGAAAAGCTGATCGAGGAGTACAACTATTCCCCGAACGTCGCGGCGCGGGGGCTTGTGATGCAGTCGTCGAAGATGATTGGAATTCTTCTGGTCGATATCCGTGTCGTGCACCATATCGACAACGCCTTCGCCATTGAGCAGGAGCTTGCAAAGCGGGGATACTGCTCTATCATCATGAGTACCGGCGCGGACGAGGCAAACATCGGCTCGTGAATCCGGCAGCTCGAGCAGCGGCGCGTGGAGGGCATTGCGCTCATCGGCTCGATGTTCATGGCAAAGAGCACCTATCACACGATCAAAACCTATCTGCCGAACATTCCGGTCGTCATCATCAACGGCTACATTGACCTTCCGAACGTCACGGGAATCATCGCCGACGAGGAAAGCGGCGTAACAGACTGCGTGGCGCTTCTGGCAAGGAAGGGCCGGAAGAACATCGTCTATGTAAATGATGCGGACTCCCCCGCAAACCGCAACAAACGAAAGGGCTTTCTGGCGGGGGTCCGCGCGCTCGGCTATCCGCAGAACAAAATCTATGAAGCGGCAACCAGCTACACCTCCGGCTATGAGATCACGAAGGAGATCCTCCGCGAGGACCCGTCTGTCGACGGCATCATCTATTCTGTTGACCTCACCGCGACCGGCGGCCTGCGTGCGCTGCTCGACAGCGGCCGCAAGGTTCCCGAAGATATCAGCGTCATCGGCGTCGACAACAGTATCTATGCAAAAATTTCCTATCCGCAGCTGACCTCTCTGGATAATAACGCGGAGTCTCAGAGCAAGCTTGCGGTCGATCTTCTGATCAAGGCGCTGAACGACGAGCCGCATGAAAGAAGCGTCCTGCTGAAAACCCACATTGTCGAGCGGGAAACAACATAACTGCGCTCTGTCTAAAAAACGTTCCCATTTGCGCAAAAATACGCTGCCGGCAATCGCCGGCAGCGTATTTCGTTTTGCAGGGAGCCATGCAGCCCCTGTTTGATTTTTTAGCCCTTGACCAGTTCGCGCGCGACTTCTTCCACGTGCTCGGCGCTCAGGCCAAACTGCTTGAGAAGCGCGGCGGCAGGGCCGGAATGGCCGAACTCGTCATTGACGCCGATGCGGCGCAGCTTCGTCGGGCACTTTTCGCTGAGCACAGCCGCGACTGCCTCGCCGAGGCCGCCGATGATGTTGTGCTCTTCGCAGGTGATGACCTTGCCGCATTCCTTGGCCGCCTTGAGAACAATCTCCTCGTCGAGCGGCTTGATGGTGCAGATGTTGATAACGCGGGCGTGAATGCCCTCTTTCGCGAGATTCTCCGCAGCCGTCAAAGCTTCCGCAACCATAAGGCCCGTTGCGATGATGGCGACGTCATTACCCTCTGTGAGCTGCTCGCCCTTACCGATCTGGAAGGTGTAGCTCTGCGCGTCGTGGAATACCGGCGTTGCCAGACGGCCGAGGCGGATATAAACGGGGCCTTCATACGCGTAGGCTGCCTTTACGGCGGCTCTTGCCTCTACATCGTCGCTCGGTGACAGGACCGTCATGCCGGGGATCGAGCGCATCAGCGCAAAATCCTCGCAGCACTGGTGGCTCGCGCCGTCTTCGCCGACGGAGATGCCGCCGTGCGTCGCCGCGATTTTCACGTTCAGGTGCGGGTAGCCCACGGAGTTGCGGATCTGCTCAAAAGCTCTGCCCGCGGCAAACATCGCAAAGCTGCTGGCAAAGGGAACAAGACCCATCGTGGATAAACCGGCTGCCACGCCGATCATGTTGCACTCGGCAATGCCGCAGTTGAAATGGCGCTCGGGTAACGCCTTTTTGAAGGTTCCGGTTTTTGTTGCAGCGGCAAGGTCCGCATCCAGCACGACCAGATCGTCCGCGCCGTTCTGGGCCAGCTCCACGAGCGCATTGCCGTAGCTGTCACGGGTCGCGATTTTTTTCACTTCACTCATTTCGCTGCCTCCAGTTCTGCCATGGCCGCATTCAATTCCTCCATAGCCTGTTTGTATTCTTCGTCATTGGGCGCTTTGCCGTGCCAGCCGACCTGATTTTCCATGAAGCTCACGCCCTTGCCCTTGGTGGTGTGCATCAGGATGCAGGTAGGCTTGCCGGTGCAGGCATGGAAGGCCTCAAACGCCTTTTCGATCTGGTCAAAGTCGTGGCCGTCGATGGAGATCGTCTGGAAGCCGAAGGCCTTTGCCTTCTCGTCCACAGGTGCGGTATTCATCACATCGCAGGTGCGGCCGTCAATCTGCAGGCCGTTGAGATCGATGATCATGCAGAAGTTATCGAGCTTGTAATGGGCTGCAAAGAGCATTGCCTCCCAGACCTCGCCCTCAGCGATCTCGCCATCGCCGAGAAGCGTATAGACGTTCACGTCCTGATGCAGATACTTTGCGCCCTTGGCCATGCCCGCCGCGGCGGAAATGCCCTGTCCAAGGCTGCCGGTGGACATATCCACGCCGGGAACCGTGTTCATGTTGGGGTGGCCCTGCAGGTAGCTGTCAATGTGCCGCAGCGTAGGCAGATCCTCGACCGGGAAAAAGCCGCGATAGGCAAGCGCGGCATAAAGGCCCGGCGCGGTATGGCCCTTGGAGAGGACAAAGCGGTCGCGCTTCGGATCTTTGGGGTTCTTCGGGTCGATCCGCAGTTCCCGGTTATACAGGTAAGCAAACAGGTCCGCAGCGGACAGGCTTCCGCCGGGATGGCCGGCCTTGGCTCCATGGGTGGACTCGATCACGCCCATACGGACCTGGCAGGCTTTTTTCTTTAATGCAAGCTTCATTTCCTCTGTCAAAGAAACGCACCTTCCTTTATTTCCGTTGATTTTTGTTTTTTCTTGCAAACAAGTAACGCCTCAAGCGCATTTTGTCAGTTTGTATTTTACTACAAAATTCCGTTCTGCGCAAGCTTGAATATGGCGGCGCTGTGTAAAGTCCCGTCGCGCCAGGTAAATTTTTTAAATACCCGTCCGAGATACCTTACAGCCAGCATCCGCTTTCCCCCGGCGCGGACGGAGGCTCCCTTGACATATGAAGGGCTTGTCCTATAATGTATGAAGTTGGATTGGAACATACGGATGGATGGGGGACTGTGTATGGGAGACAATTATTTTCTGCTGACAAATTTACTTTCTGAGGACGAACGCAAGGTGATCACCAGCATCACTGCACACATTGAGCGCGGCGAAAAGCGCGCGGGCATTCAGCAGATCGCCGCCGAGAACTATCTCTCCACGGCAAGCATCATCAAAATGTGCAAGCGCCTCGGCTTCGACGGCTACAGTGAGCTCTATTACCACCTCAGCCGTCAGCTGACCGGCACGGACAAACGGACGGAGGACACGCTCGGAAGCTTCGTCGACAATTACTCAGACGAGCTTGTCAGCCGCTTCTGCGAGCTGCTGCGCGCACGCCGGAAGGGCAAAATCTTTACAACCGGCGAGGGCTTTTCCAATATTGTCGGCACGTATATCGTCCAGCGTATGTCCATCTGCGGCTTTATGGCCTTCAGCAACGTCCATTTTTACGACTACATGATCTTTCAGGAGGCGCAGAAGAGCGCGGACGCGGACGAGCGCGACATCATGTTTGCCGTCAGCCAGAGCGGCGAAACGGAGCCTGTTTTAAACGACGTGCGGCACGCAAAGCAGCACGGGCAGAAAATTATTTCCTTCACGCGCCGCAGCGACTCCACGCTCGCGCAGCTCTCCGACCTTGTCTTTGTCGTCGACGGGGCAAAGCAGACGCTGGCGGGCAGTCTTCCGAATCCGTTTTTCGGGCACATCATTCTGATTTTCGAGGAGCTGATGGCAAGGTTCTTCTCTCAGGCGCAATAAATACTTTTTTTACGAAAGCGGAAAATTTTTTCTCCAAAGGATGTGTTATAATCAAGCTGCGGCAGAAAGAACCGGAATTCGCCGCGAAACCTGCTCCGGCGCTTCCGCCCGGAAACCGCTGCGAAGCAGAGCAATGAATATATGGAGGATCAATCAATGAAGAAGAGTCTTGCACTTCTGCTTGCGCTTGTCATGCTGCTCGGCATTCTGGCCGGCTGCGCCGCAAGCAGCACCACCGAACCAGCTGACAGCAGCGCAGAAACCGCCGCTCCTGCCGAGACCACACAAACCGAAGAACCCGCCGCCGCGTCCACCGAAACCGAGGAACCGGCCGCAAAGTCCATCGAAACCCTGAAGGTCGCCTTCGTTCCCTCCCGCGAGCCGCAGGAGATCATCACCGCGACCGAGCCCCTCAAGGAGCTTCTGAAGACGGAGCTCGCCAAAGAAGGCTACGACGTCGGCGAAGTTGAGATCACCGTCGGCACCACCTATGAGGCAGTCGGCGAAGGCCTCGAGGCCGGCACCATCGACGTTGGCCTCATTCCCGGCGGCACGTACGTTCTGTATGATGACGGCGCGGAGGTCATCCTGACCGCGACCCGCGACGGCCTCAGCAAGGACTCCGACGACGCCAAGGACTGGAACGACGGTCAGCCCACTGAGGCTTCCGATAAGCAGGCTGTCTCCTATCGCGCGCTGTTCATCGCTGGCCCGTCTGAAAAGGGTCAGGAGCTGGCCGCCAAGGTCAACGCTGGGGATGAGCTGACGTGGGACGACCTCAACAGCGCCAACTGGAGCGTCATGGGCACGTCCTCCCCGGCCGGCTACATCTACCCCGCTCTGTGGCTCCAGGACCGCTACGGCAAGGGCATTTCCGACCTCAGCAGCGCCGTCCAGTCCGACTCCTACGCGAGCGCATTCGCCCGCCTGGCCTCCGGTCAGGTCGATATCCTTGTGACCTACGCCGACGCGAGACGCGACTATGCCGAGCGCTGGAACTCCGAGTTTGGCCGCGAGGGCTCCATCTGGGAAGAGACGAACGTCATCGGCGTGACCGCCCCGATCTACAACGACACCATCTCCGTCAGCAAGAACTCCGAAATTATGGACGCTGACCTGATCGCCGCTCTTCAGGACGCTTTCATCAACATCGGCAACACCGAAGAAGGCAAGGCCGTCATCGCCATCTACAGCCACAACGGCTATCAGAAAGCGCAGGCTTCCGACTATGACAACGAGCGCGCCGCGCAGAAGCTCATTCAGGAGCTGACCGCAGCGGGCTGATCCATCGAACTTTCCCAACGCGGGGAGGACTTGCACGGCAGATACCTTCCGCTGTGCGGTCTTCCCCGCGCTTTTTATCATCAGGGGTCCAGCCGAAACCTGTCAGCAGGTATCGTCCGCGCTGCCGGGCTTCCGCTGCACCCCGGAAATGAGGACGCTTTATGATCATATTTGACCACGTATCCAAGGTATATCCCAACGGCACGGTCGGCCTCGACGACGTGAGCCTGCGCATTGAAGACGGCGAGTTTGTCGCGATCATCGGCCGCTCCGGCGCAGGAAAATCGACGCTCCTGCGCGCCGTGAACCGGATGCACCAGATCACGTCTGGGAGCCTTACCGTAAACGGTACCGACGTGACCGGGCTTTCCGGCAAACCCCTTCGCAAGTTCCGGCGCGGAATCGGCATGGTATTCCAGTCCTTTAATCTCGTCACGCGCACGAGCGTCATCAAAAACGTGCTTTCTGCCTGCGTGCCGGACATGCCGTTCTGGCGGGTGATTCTGGGCGCATTCCGGAGGGAAGATAAAATCCGGGCGCTCGAGTCCCTTGACAAGGTCGGCATTCTGGACAAGGCCTATATGCGCGCTGACCAACTCTCCGGCGGCCAGCAGCAGCGCGTCGCGCTGGCGCGCACCCTGACGCAGAACCCGCACATCATTCTGGCAGACGAGCCCGTCGCCGCGCTTGACCCCGTGACGGCCAAACAGGTCATGGAAGACTTTGTACACATCAATCAGGAGCTTGGCATTTCGATTTTGCTGAACATCCACCACGTGGAGCTGGCGCTCGAGTACGCCGACCGCATCATCGGCATCCGCGCCGGTAAAATCATCTACGACGGGCCGTCAAAGCAGGTCGATCAGGCGGTTCTGGACGCGATCTACGGGGAGGATGCTTCCTCGGAGGCTGCCGTATGAGCCTGTATGACCGCATCCTCCGCCCCCGGCGCTACACGCTTTCCGATGGAACCGTCGTTATGGAAAAGCGCAGCCGCGCGCCGCTGGTGATTCTGATTCTGGTGGTTCTGACGGCCGTGTCTGTCCGGATCACGGGCTTCAACTTCTCGGTCCTTGTGAAAAAAGGCAGCAAGTTCTTTGACATTCTCAAGGCAATGTTCCCGCCCAATACCGCGTATTTAGGAAAGATCTGGCAGCCGCTGCTGGACACAATCAAAATGTCCTTCCTCGGCTCTTTTATTGGCGCGGTACTTGCCATTCCGTTTGCCATCGCCGCGGCAAGCAACATTGTAACGAACCGCGTTGCGGTCTTTCTCGTGCGTTTGTTTTTGAGCCTTGTTCGGACGCTTCCGACGCTTGTCTGCGCGCTGATTGCAACCTACATCTTTGGCCTCGGCACCATGGCCGGTACCTGCGCCATCGCGGTCTTCACATTTGCCTACGTCGGAAAGCAGCTCTTTGAGATCATCGAAACGGTCGACATGGGCCCCTATGAGGCGATGGAGGCGCTTGGTGCAACGAAGCTCCGCGCGTTTGTCACGGCAGTCTTCCCGCAGGTGCTGCCGACGTATCTGTCGGTATCGCTGTTCTGCCTCGAGGGTAACGTGCGCTACGCGTCGATCCTCGGCTATGTCGGCGCGGGCGGCCTTGGCCTTATCATGAACGAAAAAATCGGCTGGCGCGAATATGACAGCCTCGGCATGATCCTCATTGTGCTGTTTGTCACTGTCATGATCATCGAAGCGGTCAGCCACGCGCTGCGCAAGCGCCTGACGTAGGGAGGGGACGGCAATGAACGAAAAAATTCAAAAGGCCTATGCCTCCGCACCCAAAACGTGGCTCTGGCAGCTGCTGGCGGCGTTCTGCGTCGCGTGTCTGCTTGCCTGGTCCGGCTCGGCCGTCCGGGTGAGTAATCCAACCGGAAACGGGCTGGAGGTCGCGGGAAACATTCTCTCCGGCATTTTCCACCCATCGGCGAAGCTTCTATTCACGCTCGGTACAGACGGCGTGCCGTACCTTCTGTTAGAGACGTTCTGCATCGCATTCCTGGGCACGATCGTCGGCGCGGTCATTTCGCTTCCCCTGTCGTTCCTGTCTGCCAGCAATCTGGTCCCCAAGGCCGTGGCTCTCATCGGACGCGTTCTCATTGCGGCCATCCGCACGATCCCGGCCTTTGTCTATGGCCTGATGTTCATCCGCGTCACGGGTCCCGGCCCATTTGCGGGACTTCTCACAATGTCCCTGTGCTCGATCGGCATGGTGTCCAAAATGTTCATCGAGAGCATTGAGGACCTCGACAAGCGGATTCTGGAATCTCTCGACGCGGCAGGCTGCACGACGTTCCAGAAGATCCGCTACGGCATTTTGCCGCAGCTGACTGCGGACTTTACCTCCACGATCATCTACCGCTTCGATATGAACCTGCGCGACGCGACAGTCCTCGGTCTTGTCGGCGCGGGCGGCATCGGTGCGCCCTTGATTTTCGCCATGAGTTCGTACCGCTGGAACGAGGTCGGCGCGATTTTGCTGGGGCTTATTGTGCTGGTGCTCATCATCGAATGGATTTCGGCAAAAATCCGCGTCAAGCTGGCTCGGGGGTAAGGCGATGCAGGAACGAAAGCTGACGATTTACTTTACCTCCGATCTTCACAGCTACATCTACCCCACCGACTACCGCAGCCAGACAGAAAAAGATCTTGGCCTTTTCAAATGCGCCAGCCGGTTCCAAAAGGACGGCGACACGCTCATCATCGACGGCGGAGATCTGCTGCAAGGCTCGTCGTTTGGAGCCTATTGCCACGATACGATCGGCAGCGCTGAGAAATTTGCCGAGATCATGAACCGCTGCGGCTACGACTATGTGACACTCGGGAACCACGATTTCAACTACGGCATGGCATATCTGGACAGCTATCTTGATGCGCTGCACGCCAGATGCGTCTGCCAGAATGTTCGCCGGGCCGATGGCTCCACTCGCTTCCCCGCGCGGGTACATACGCTCGAAAACGGGCTTCGCGTCGGCATTGTCGGTATTGTGACCGACTACGTGAACATCTGGGAGCGGCCGGAGCACCTGTCCGGCATTACGATCGAAGACCCACTTCCGGCGGCGGCCAGTGCGCTCGCGCTGCTAAAAGGCAACGTCGATCTCACGGTGTGCGTCTATCACGGCGGCTTTGAGCGTGACCTTGCAAGCGGCCGGACGCTTTCGGCTACGCGCGAGAATGTCGCGTATCGGATTTGTCAGGAGCTAGGCTTTGATATTCTCCTGACCGGCCACCAGCATATGTCCGTGCCCGGGCAGATGGTGCAGGGTACCTTTGTCGTCCAGCCGTCTGACAAGGGGCAGGAATTTTTGAAGGTGGAAGCCGCCGTATCGGATGACGGCGCGCAATTTTCCAGCCGGACGATCCATGCGGCAGGCCCCTGCCGCCCGGAATGGCTCGCAGAATTTTCCGGCATGGAGCGCGGCGCGCAGGACTGGCTCGACGAGGTCGTGGGGCACCTGCCGGAGCCGATGACGATCGATACTCCGCTGCATATGGCTGCTTACGGAAACCCGCTAGCCGATCTGTTTAACACCGTACAGCTTCTGGCGAGCGGCGCGCAGATTTCCGTCACAAGTCTTGCAAACGACCCGGCGGGACTTCCGCAGACCGTGCGGCGCAGAGACATTCTGAACGCGTACCCGTACACGAATACGCTCACTGTGATGCAAATCACGGGCGCGGTTCTGCGCCGGGCGATGGAGCGCAGCGCGGAATACTTCACAAAGGGCGAAGACGGCTCGCTTGCCATCTCAGACGCCTTTTTGAAGCCGAAAGTCGAGCATTACAACTACGACTACTACGCGGGCGTGCACTATGTCTTTGATTCCTCCAGACCCGTCGGTCACCGCGTGACAGAGGTCAGCGTAAACGGAGCGCCCGTCGCGGACGAAGACGTTTTTACCGCCTGCCTCAGCAGCTACCGCGCCAGCGGCACCGGAGGCTACGACTGCTACTCCAGCTGCCCGGTGCTGCGCGAAATTGGGACGGAAATGTCCGACCTGCTGCTGGACTTTTTCAAGGACCCGTCCGCACCGCAGCGCATCGTTCCCTGTGATTTCCGCGTCATCTAAAAAAATCTCAAGCGCCGGAGAGGATGTTCTGTATCCCCTCCGGCGCTTTTTTAGGTCGCAAATGCAGCTGTACTTCCCATTGACAAGTGCGTCCGCGTTTCGTATAATTCCGATGTAAATCATCTAATATATATCATATCATCTTTTTTGACAGAAAGGGTGCGGGCAATGGCTCCGAAAAACAAGTTTACGAAGGAAGAGATGGTCGCGGCAGCGCTGCGCGTCGTGCGGGCAAAGGGCGCGGACGGTCTGACCGCCAAAACAATCGCCGACGAGCTCGGCACATCCACGCAGCCGATCTTCACCGCCTTCGGCTCCATGGGCGACATCCGGCAGGCGGTCTATGCTGCCGCCGTGCGCGTGTATGACGACTATACCAGCGCCGGTCTGCGGGAGACCATTCCGTTTCTCGGCGTTGGAACGCAGTACATCCGCTTCGCGCGGGAGGAGCCCGAGCTCTACCGGCTTTTGTTTCTGACAAAATCGCAGGAATTTGGCGCCATGCAGGCCATGCGGCATTTGCAGGCGCTCGTCCGCCCGACGGTAATTGCCGTGTACCACATCACGGAAGACGAGGCGGATTTCTATTTCCGCAATCTCTGGCTGGTGGTACACAGCCTGTCAACGCTGATCGTGACCGGCGACTGCCCGTATCAGGACCAGGAAATCGGCCAGATCCTGACCGGCTTCAGCTTAAGCACCTGCAAGGCCATCAAGGAAATTCCGGGCTTTGCAGCGGGAACGTATGACCGGGACACAATTTTCCGCGCGCTGGTCAGCCGGGACGCAGCAAGGCTTTGATCCAAAACAGAAAACGGCAGAACGGTTCACTCCCGAATCGTCCTGCCGTTTTGTTTTCTTATTCCGTAAGCTCGCCGCGTAAGCTTTTCTGCATCTGCGATTTCACAAACGCCATATCGTCCGAGATGGACATCAGGTAGTAGCTCTTGGCAAGGGCAGCCTCCGTCGTCATGTCCCGGCCGTTGACCGCGCCGACTCTTCGCAGCGCCGAGCTTGCCGCATAGGTCCCGAGGCTCACCGCGCCCTGGCTGCACTGCGAGCATACGGTGATGATCGTGCCGTTCTGATACGCCCGTTCAATGATCGGCAGCAGCGCATTCTGCGCCGAGCCCGGAATATTGCCCGCGCCGAAGGTCTCGAGCACCACGCCCTTTAATTTGTCCGTCATCAGTGACGCAAAATAGTCGAACTGAATGCCCGGGAAAATTTTGATCACGCCGATGGGGAGCTCCTTAAACGGCTGAAAGCGGAACGCTTCCTCGCTCGCCGGGCGAAGGACCCGTTTTTTGTACTCGATCTGAATGCCGGCATGGGCCAGCGGCGCATCGTTCGGCGACTCGAAGGCCTCAAACTGGTCGGACGAGCGCTTCGTGCTCCGGTTGCCGCGCAAAAGAACGCCGTTAAAGTAGATGCAGACCTCGTGTACCTGCCCGGAGGCGGCAATGAGAAGGGAGCTTATGATGTTGTCGCGTCCGTCGCTTCGGATTTGCCCCAGCGGAATCTGCGAGCCGGTAAAAATGACGGGCTTTGAGAGGTTTTCCAGCATGAAGGAAATCGCCGACGCGGAGTACGCCATCGTGTCCGTGCCGTGGAGGACGACGAAGCCGTCATAATCTTCGTACCGCTCAGCAATGGCGCTTCCGATCTGGTTCCATTCGCGGACTGTAATGTCTGAGGAATCGAGCAGCGGGTCAAACTCCACCACGTCCCACGCGGGCATATCCGCCCAGTACAGATCCGGGATGGCACGGAGCAGATCCAGAAACGCGCCGCTCGAGGGAACGTAGCCTTTTTCGCTTGGCACCATGCCGATGGTGCCGCCGGTGTAGAGGATGCAGATGCGCTTTTTCATAAGAGCCGCTTCCTTTCTTCTTTATACGCCTTTCATCGTAAGGCTGATGCGCTTGCGCTTTTCGTCGACTTCCAGCACCTTGACTTTTACCACATCGCCGACCGAAACGACCTCCGACGGGTGACGGATATATTTGTTGCAGACCTGCGAAATATGCACCAAGCCGTCCTGATGCACGCCGATATCCACAAAAACGCCGAAGTCGATGACGTTGCGCACCGTGCCGCTGAGCTCCATGCCGGGCTTCAGGTCCTTCAGCTCCAGAACATCCGTACGCAGAATCGGCGCGGGCAGCTCGTCTCTGGGGTCACGCCCGGGCTTCACGAGCTCCTTCACAATATCCTGCATCGTCGGAACGCCAATCTCACACGCCTGCGCCAGCTTCTCCTCGCCGTAGAGCTTCACGCGCGCAGGGAGCTCCTTCAGCTTCTCCGTTCCGACATCTGAGAGCTTCAAACCGCACAGCGTCAGCAGCTGCTCGGCCGCTTTATAAGACTCGGGATGCACGCCGGTATTATCCAGCACCTTGCCGCTCTCTGGCACGCGCAAAAAGCCTGCCGCCTGTTCAAACGCCTTAGGGCCTAATTTCGGCACTTTTTTCAGCTGCGCGCGCGCGGTAAAGGCGCCGTTTTCCTCGCGGTAGAGCACGATATTTTTGGCTGTCGCCCCGTTTAGGCCGGAGACCTGCCGGAGCAGCGGCTGGGACGCGGTGTTCACATCCACGCCGACCGCGTTGACGCAGCTTTCGACCACTGCGCCGAGTGCGCTGTCGAGCTCCTTTTCCGGCATATCGTGCTGATACTGCCCCACACCGATGGCCTTGGGGTCAATCTTCACGAGCTCTGCCAGCGGATCTTGCAGTCGTCTTGCAATCGACACCGCCGAGCGGAGGTTCACGTCGAACTGCGGAAATTCCTCGGCTGCCAGCTTTGAAGCCGAGTAAACCGACGCGCCCGCTTCATTGACGATCATATACGATACCCCGGGGCACTTCCGAATGAGCTCGACCGCCATCGCCTCCGTTTCGCGCGAGGCCGTGCCGTTGCCGATGGCCAGATGCTTCACGCCGTGCTTGTCGATGAGCCGCTTGAGGGTATCGATCGCCTCCTGCTTTTTGCGCTCGGAAAACGTCGGATAGACGACCGCAGTATCGAGCACCTTGCCCGTCGCGTCGATGACGGCCACCTTGCAGCCGTGCGCGTAGCCGGGGTCAAGTCCCATTGTGACAAAACCCTTGACGGGCGGCTGCATGAGAAGCGGCCGGAGGTTGAGCGCAAAGTTGTGAATGGCCGCCTCGTTTGCCGCGTCGGTCAGCATCGTCCGGAGCTCGCGCTCCATGCTGGGCGCAAGAAGCCGGTCGTAGCTGTCCTCCGCCGCCGCGGCCAGAAACGCCATCGCAGGCGAGCCGGGCTTTACGACGCGCTTTCTGATCAGCTGCATCGCCTCCGCGCGGTCCAAATCCAGCGCGACCTTCAAAAAGCCCTCCTTCTCGCCGCGGTTGAGCGCGAGCACCTGATGGCTCTGGAGTTTTGAGACGGGCTGATGGAAGTCGTAATAAAGCCGATAAACGGAATCCTCATCTTCCTTCGCGGCTTTGCTTTCGCACAGGGCGCTTTTCTGCATCCGCGCGCGCAGGCTCTTGCGAAGCTCCGCGTCATCGGAAATCCGCTCGGCGATAATGTCGCTCGCGCCGGAAAGCGCGTCTTCGATTGTCTCCACGCCCAAGTCGGGATTTAAGAAGTCCTTCGCCAGTTCCTCGGGCGCTTTCCCATTCCTGTCCTGCGCAAAAATCGCGTCCGCCAGCGGCTCGAGGCCTTTTTCCTTGGCGACGGTTGCGCGCGTGCGGCGCTTCTGCTTGTACGGCCGGTAGAGGTCCTCGACCTCGGCGAGCGTCGCGGCATTGTCGATCGCAAGCGAGAGCTCGTCCGTCAGCTTGCCCTGCGCCTCGATGGAGGCTTTTACTTCGTCCCGGCGCTGCTGCAAATTGCGCAGATACTGGAGTCTTGTCTCGAGCGTCCGAAGCGCCGTGTCGTCCATCGCACCGTGCGCCTCCTTGCGGTAGCGGGCAATAAAGGGAATGGTGTTGCCTTCATCCAAAAGCGTCACCACATTATTCACATATTCTTCCTTGCAGCCCAGCTCTTCGGCCAGCAGCTGTATGATTGTCTTCATTCGGTTCTCCTTTCGCCGCCGCGCCTCGGCAATTTGCCGGTTTTCCGCGCTGCGCGGACAGCGAAATTAGTATATCATAAAACCCGGAAATATGATATACTGGAAAAAACGAAAAAGCGAGGCTGCCATGAGATTTGATACGGTTCTGATTGACGTCGACGATACGCTCTTCGATTTCCGCAAAAGCTCCTTCGAGGCCTTGGTGAAGGCCTTTGCCGAAATCGGCGTCACATTCACCGAGGAAGATATGCTAAAGTACGAAGTCTTCAACGACCAGATGTGGAAGAGCTACGAGCTGGGCGAAATTGAAAAGGATTTTATCTATGCCGAGCGCTTCCGCCGCTATTTTGCGTCCATCGGCTTGGATGCCGACCCTGTGGCCATCAACCGGCGCTATCTTCTCGAGCTTGCCGAAGGACGGAACTTTATGCCGCACTGCAAAGAATTACTGCAGGCGCTGCACGGGAAATACCTCGTCGTCGTTGTCACAAACGGCGATACCTACGCGCAGGAGCGGCGGATTGAACGTTCCGGCATGGCGCAGTATTTTGATTACGTTTTCATCTCCGAGCAGCTCGGCACCAAAAAGCCCGAGAAGGATTTTTACGACAAGGTTTTCGCGCAAATCGGAGAAAGCCGCCGCAAAAGTGCTCTCATGGTCGGAGACAGTCTGTCGTCCGACATGCAGGGCGGCCGCAACGCCGGGATTCCCACCTGCTTCTACGGAACGCGCGAGAACGCCGACGAACGGTGCGACTATGTGATCGAAGATCTTCTCGATCTTCTTCCGATACTGGAAGGCAACTGAACATACGAAAGCCAGTCCGCACTTGCGGGCTGGCTTTTCAGCGTTTCTATCCGATTCTTGCGCCTATTTTCGACAAATGCGTAGGGGTCGATGCCCACATCGACCCGGCAGTATAAACCTTTTTTACGGAAATCTTCGGCGAATTCGAGGGTTTCTAATGGGGCGATGTAGGCATCGCCCCCTACGAACCTTCTGGAAGTGGTCCGAAAAGGCCGGCGTCCTTGATCTTATAAAAACGCGGGCTGCAAGTCCTCGTAGAGCTTTCCTGTGCGGTTATAACCCTGCGGGAGATACTGCACGGAGTGGATCGTTGGCTTCGGCAGGCCGAACCTGGGATTATAACCGAAGAGGTTCACGTACCGCTCCAGATCCTGCTCCTCTTGCTCCATCGCGGCAAGCAGCTCAAGCGTGGCGCGCGCATCGTCAATGGCCCTGTGCGTGTTCTGCGTCTTGAGCTGATACGCGTCGACGGCGTTGCAGAGCTTATGCGGAAACGGACGGCGGTCCTTGTAAACCGTGAGCGCATCTAACATCTTCGCGCCCTGGAGCACATCCGCCATGCCGAACTGCGCCAGGAAATAATACAAAAAGCACAGATCGAACTGCGCGTTATACGCAACGATCAACGTCCGCTCGCCGAACATCCGGGAGAACATTTCCGCCGCCTGCCGTTTGGAAATTCCATCGTCCAGCAGCATCCGCTCGGTAATGCCCGTGAGCTCGACGATCTTCTCGGGCAAATGCCGCCCCTCGGAGAGCCGGACGAACTCGTCCATCGTCTCCAGCTCGCAGAGCCCCGCTTCATCCTGCCCAGCTTTTAACACGGCCAATTCGATGATCTCGTCTTTCCTGCATGAAATGCCGGTCGTCTCCGTATCGAGCACCAGCACCGCGTCATATCGCGCAAAAATATGGTCCAGCATATGTTTCCTCCAAAATTTTCTTCGCCCATTGTAACACATCCTGCCGCAATTTTCGAGCCCTTGGAGAAAAAATGCCGCGCATCAGTGCCCTGCGACGCTCTCAATTTCCTGCAATTCGAAGCGGTATTCCTGCTTCGCATCCGGGTACTTCTTCTTATCGACCGGCTCTAATACTAATATCTTTTTAAAAAGGTTGATAATTTATCACGGTTGATGTATAATGAA
>OGNB01000338.1_pt1 | contig 37387 bp, 39 predicted proteins | sample 1573301 | NCBI WGS metagenome assembly OGNB01 (sample SAMEA2581914, study PRJEB24529) | metagenome | biome: Human gut stool | place: China | collected 2011
CCCTCACTGTTCACGGCAGTACAGAATATTGCAGCCGCGTGTTCGACAGCCGCGGCCGCACCTGCAAAGAGGTCGGCGCGATGCGGCAGTATCTGCAAAGCCACGCGCAGGACGAACTGCTGAAAATTTATCGCCGCGAGAACAAACGCCGCTTCGCGTGGATCCGCGCAGGGAAGATTTCGCAGGAAGCATTCTCCGCTTGGAGCAGGGAAGCGCAGAAAGAGAAAGAAAAGTGCGAGAACGGGGAAATCTCACAGGGGGAGTTTGAGAAGTGGCTGAAGCAGTTATATTCATCAGCCGGATGATGCGCAGACGTGTGGATTGCCGCTCAGAAAGCAGGTCAGGGCACTTGCAAGGGCATACGCATAGAGAGTTATATGCTCCATAGGCGGGCAAATGCGCAGGTCCATTTTCCCATATCCGTACTTTTTATATTTTCATCGCAGATATAAAAAGATTCCCAGTCTGTCGCGGGCTATATAGCTTGCGGGACCGCCGTTTTTCATATTGACAGTAGTGGTGTGCACGGAAATTCCAGAATGGCGTGCGCACCGCCGACGATCAGGCACTATATGTGCTTGCGGCGGTATTTCCGCCGTGACCTGTCCAGTTGGTATGGAAGAATTCGCCGCGCGGCGCGTCCAGACGCTCATAGGTATGTGCTCCAAAGTAATCGCGCTGCGCCTGTAGAAGATTCGCGGGCAGGCGGTCGGTGGTGTAGCCGTCAAAGTAACTTAGAGCCGCCGTCATAGCAGGTGCGGGAACACCATAGGAAACAGCCGCCGCTGCGACCTTGCGCCACGCAGGAATGAGCTTCTGCATGGTTTCCTTGAAATACGGGTCGAGCAGGAGGTTCGACAGCTCTGGATTCTTGTCATACGCTTCCTTGATTTTGCCGAGAAAGACTGAGCGGATGATGCAGCCACCGCGCCACATGAGGGCGATGCCGCCGTAGTTGAGATTCCAGCTGTAGGTCTTTGCTGCCATGCGCATGAGGGTGTAGCCCTGCGCGTAGGAAATGATCTTGGAGGCATAGAGTGCCTGCCGGATTGCCTCGACCATCTCGGCTTTATCGCCGGTAAACGCCGGAATCGTGCGGGCGTATTCTTTGGATGCTTCGACGCGCTCGGATTTCATGGCGGACAGGCATCTTGCGAAGACCGCTTCTCCGATCAGCGTCAGCGGAACGCCCTCGTCGAGCGCGGCAACGCCCGTCCACTTGCCCGTGCCCTTCTGACCGGCAGTGTCGAGAATTCTCTCGACGATGGGCTGTCCGTCGGTGTCCTTGTAGGCAAGAATATCGCGGGTGATCTCAATTAAGTACGAATCCAGCTCCGTCTTGTTCCACGCCGCAAAGATCTCATGCATCTCATCGTCGGACATCCCGAGAAGGTCGCGCATGAGCTGATACGCCTCGCAAATGAGCTGCATATCGCCGTACTCAATGCCGTTATGCACCATCTTAACGAAGTGGCCTGCACCGTTTTCACCCACCCAGTCGCAGCAGGGAGAGCCGTCCTCGACCTTCGCGCAAATCGACTGGAAAATAGGCTTCACATACGGCCACGCGGCGGGGCTGCCGCCGGGCATCATGCTGGGGCCTTTCAGTGCGCCTTCTTCGCCGCCGGACACGCCGGTGCCAATGTAGAGCTTGCCCTTGGATTCGACGTAAGCGGTTCTGCGGATGGTGTCCGGAAAGTGGGAGTTGCCGCCGTCAATTAAAATATCGCCGTCGTCGAGGAGCGGCAGGAGTTTTTCAATCATGTCGTCCACGGCCTGTCCCGCTTTGACCATCATAAAGACTTTGCGGGGCTTTTCCAGATTGTCCACCAGTTCTTCAAGGCTGTGGCAGCCGATGATATTCTTGCCGGCGGCTCTGCCGTTTACGAATTTGTCCACTTTTTCCGTCGTGCGGTTGAAGACCGCCACGGTGAAGCCCTTGGACTCCATGTTCATGACTAAGTTTTCGCCCATCACGGCAAGACCGATCAGACCGATGTTCGCTCTTTTCATCTCTGTACCCTCGCATTCCCTTTATAAATATCCCAGACCTGCTTTTCGTCCGCAGGCTCGGCGTAGTCATTGAGGCTAGATGCCGCCAGAACGCCGCTCGCCCAGCCGAATTGCAGGCATTTTTCCGCTTCCCAGCCGTTCAGCACGCCGTACAGCAGTCCGCCCGAAAAGCCGTCGCCGCCGCCGATGCGGTCAAGCACCTGAATCTCTCTGGGTTCTTCTACATACCATTTCCCGTCCGCCAGCAGGATCGCGCCCCAGAGGTGCTCGTTGGCGGAGAGGACCTGGCGAAGCGTCGTTGCGAACATCCTCGCGTTCGGATACTGTTCCTGCACCTGCGAGATCATGCCCTTGAACGATTCAATCTTGGAGGACAGATCTTTTCCGCCCGCTTCGGGGCCCTTGAAGCCGAGGCAAAGCTGGAAATCCTCCTCGTTGCCGATGAGCACGTCGGCCAGCGACGCAATCTCACTGAACGCCTTGGAGAGTTCCTCCTCACGGCCTTTCCAGAACGTGGCGCGGTAGTTAAGGTCGAAGGAGACGAGCGTACCGTACTGCTTCGCGGCCTTTGCCAGCGCAAGGCAGCACTCCGTTGTCTCATGGCTCATAGCCGCGATGAGGCCGGACAGGTGCAGGATTCCGACGCCCTCCTGACCGAAGATGCGCTCCACGTCAAAATCTTCGATAGAAAGTGTCCGACCAACTTCACCAGCACGGTCATTCCAGAGACGCGGTGCGCGCAGCCCAAAGCCGGAATCCGCAATGTTGAACTGGTGCCGATAGCCCCACGGCCCGCCCTGTTCGATATTCAGCCCCTCAAAGCGGATGTTTCGTGCGCGGAGCTGGCGTTTAATAAAGTCCGCCATCGGACTTCCCTTGACGAATTTGGTCAGGACAAGGCATTCCTGCCCAAGGCTCGACGCGACGTTCAGCACGTTCGACTCCGCGCTCGTCGCCTGCATATAAAACGTATTGCTGTTCTGCACCGCCATCCGCTCCGGCGGCGTGATGCGCACGCCCATGCTCGTCGGACACGCGAGGGCGTAGCGGTGGTATTGCTTTGTATCCATAGACTCCTCCTCAAATGCTGCGGTATTGCCTTAAATCGTTTCCGGGTCGGTGCGCTCCGACGTGTAGCTTTTGCGGAACGCTGCGGGTGACGCGCCCGCCGCGGCCCTGAACACCCGGTAAAAGTATTTCGGAGACTCAAAGCCTACCTGATAGGCGATCTCATTGACGCGCAGCTTCGAGCCGATCAGCAGCCGCTTGGATGCCTCCACGCGCAGGCGGTTGACGTAGCGGATCACGCTCATCCCTGTCTGCTGCCGAAAGCGCCGGGACAGGTAGGACTTGCTGATATGCTCCATTTGCGCCAACTGTTCCAGTGTGATCGGTTCGGTGTAGTGCGCATGGAGATACTGCACCACATACGCCAGTACGCCCTCGGCAGCCTTTGCCTCGCTCTGGCTGCGCAGCATCAGCATCAGCAGCGTTTTGATCTCCTGCTCCAGCAGCAGCGGCTCCGGCTTTTTACGCTTTGCCTCGCCGTAGATCATCTGGAACAGCCGACCGATCGCCTCATCCCGGTCATGGAGATGGATCGGCGATGGCAGGCGCAGCTCCGGCAGGTCGATCCACAGGCAGATCACCTCCCGCCTGCGTTCAGGGGTGATCTCCTCCTGGTGCTTCCATCCGGCGGGGTATGCAACCGCATCAAACAGGGAAACAGACAGCTGCATGCCGGATACCTCCAGCTCGCTTTTGCCATCGAGAAAGAACAAAAGTTCAATATAGGGGTGACTATGCCGGGTGTAGTTCCAGAGTGGGCTCTGATCGTCAAAGCGCTCGCAAAACCGCAAGATCGGTCTGCTGCAGGCAATTATATCAAAAAACTGCTCCATAGCCACTCCTTTCTTTCATTAAGGCGATCATACCACGCCGAGACCGACCTGCGCAAGCGGCAGTTCATTTTTGTGCACATTTTTTGCCCGATCGTGAGTGTGAAGCAGGTGCTCTCCATGTTATAGTCAGAGAAAGGAGGGAGCGACGATGGATACATTCAAAATCATTGGTGCGCTGCCAATGTCCGAGCGGATCGCGGTGCTCAAAAAGGAAATGCTGGACGAGTCGCGCTATGCCACCATTGAGCAGGCGCGTATCATCACAAAAAGCTACCGGCAGACGGAGGGACAGCCCCGCTGCATCCAGCGTGCGAAGGCGCTGAAGGCGGCGTTGGAGGAGATGACCATCCGCATCGAGCCGCATGAACGGATCGTGGGCAACCGAACGCCCGGCGTTCGGGGCGGCGTGGTATTTCCGGAGACCGGCGCGTCTTGGGTAGACCGGGAGTTTGAGACGCTCCCCACGCGGCCGCAGGATCGATTCCAGATCCATCAGGAGGATGTGGCGGAGTTCAGAAACGAGATCCTGCCCTATTGGCAGGGGAGTTCCCTGGAGGATCGGGTGCGCGAGGCTGTCGGTCCGCAGGTGGACGCCATCTCCAAGGTGGTCAAGATCAACCAGAAGGACCACTCGCAGGGGCATATTTGCCCTAATACCCGCAAATGGCTGGCACTTGGGCCGGATGGCATCCGCCGTCAGGCGCTCGACCACATGGCGGGCGCGGCGGGCAAGCAAAAGGACTTTTATGAGAGCGTGGTCGTGACGATGGAGGGCGCCTGCCGCTTCATCAGCCGTTACGCAGAGCTTGCCCGAAGTATGTACGAACAGACCGGCAGAGAAAATCTGCGCGAGGTCGCTGAGATCTGCAAAAAGCTCGCCGTTTCTCCGGCACAGACCTATCAGGAGGCGGTGCAGGCTGTCTGGTTTCTATATGTGATCTTGCAGATGGAGGGTAACGCCTCTTCGTTCTCGCCCGGACGGATGGATCAGTACCTGTATCCCTATTTTACCCACAGCCGCGCACATGGGATGACGCTGGAGGACGCGCTGGAGATCACGGAATGCCTGTGGCTGAAGTTCAACCAGCTTGTGTATCTGCGCAATTCCAACAGCGCCAAGTACTTTGCCGGCTTCCCGATCGGCTTCAACGTTGCCATCGGCGGACAGAAGCTCGACGGCTCTGACGCCTCTAACGAGCTGAGCTATCTGTTCTTGCAGGCGCAGGCGCATCTGCTGCTTCCGCAGCCGAACCTCTCTCTGCGCATTTATAACGGCTCGCCGCAGGAGCTTTTGGAGGCGGCGACCCGCGTCATTGCCATGGGCAGCGGTATGCCGCAGATCTTCAACGACGAGGCGGTCATTCCTGCGTTGGAGGCGCACGGCATCCACCACGAGGACGCCGTCAACTATGCGATCGTGGGCTGCGTGGAGCTGACGACCCACGGCAACACGCTGGCATGGAGCGACGCGGCCATGTTCAATCTCCTCAAAGCACTGGAGCTGACGCTGAATCACGGCGTCGACCAGCTCACCGGTGAAAAGACGGGCCTCGATCTCGGCGACCTGACCACTTTCAAGACCTTTGAGGAGCTGGAGACCGCCTACGCAAAGCAGATCGACCATTTCTCCGACCGCATGGTGACGTGCATCACACAGGTCGAAAAGCTGCATGAGCTGCTGCTGCCCACGCCGTTTCTGTCTGCGGTGATCGACGACTGCCTGAGCAAGGGGCAGGACGTGACGCAGGGCGGCGCGCGCTATAATTTCGCAGGCGTGCAGGCGATCCAGATCGCCAACGTTGCCGATTCGCTGGCTGCCATCAGGCTGCTTGTCTACGACGAAAAGAAGCTCTCCGCGCAGGAGCTGCTTCACGCACTGCAAACCAACTTTGAGGACGCGCCGCTTGTGCGCACGATGCTGCTGAACAAAGTGCCCAAATACGGCAACGACGTGCCGTGGGTGGATGAGCTCGGTGCGAAATGGGTCAATTACTTTGCCGACGGTCTGAGAAAATACCGAAATGGACGCGGCGGTATCTATCAGATGGGGCTGTACACCGTGTCCGCGCATGTGCCGATGGGTCAGAATGTGGCCGCCTCTGCCGACGGCCGGTACGCCAGAGATCCGCTGGCGGACGGCGGCGTGTCCGCCATGTACGGAAAGGACGTGAACGGCCCGACGGCACTGCTGCACTCCGTGTCCCGCCTTCCATTTGAAAAGGCGAGCAACGGCACGCTGCTGAACATGAAGTTTTTTCCGCAGTTTTTTAAAACGCAGACCGGCATCGTCAAATTCACGCAGCTTCTGCGGGCGGTCTGCCGGCTCGGCATCAGCCATATCCAGTTCAACGTGCTCAATGAGACAGATCTGAAGGACGCGCAGGCGCACCCGGAGAATTACCGTGGGCTGACCGTCCGTGTGGCGGGCTATACCGCCTACTTTACGGAGCTGGCGAGAGATCTTCAGGACGAGATCATTGCCCGCACCACCTATGAAGCTATATGAACGGGATCATTTTCGATTTGAAGCGCTTCGCCGTCCATGACGGCGCGGGGCTTCGCAGCACGCTGTTTCTCAAGGGCTGTCCGCTGCGCTGCCCGTGGTGCCAGAATCCGGAGGGCATCGCTCCGGAGCCTGCGCTCTGGCACAGCCCGCAGACGTGCGTGCGGTGCGGAGGCTGTGTGAACGCCTGCCCGGAGGGCGCGCTGATGCTTGGCGAGCGCATCCATGTGGACAGAACGCGCTGCGCGCTGTGCGGACGCTGCGTGGATGCCTGCCCCGCCGCCGCAATGTCTGTGCAGGGGCGCAGCATCGGCGCGCAGGAGGCCGCCGAGCTGCTGCTGCGCGACCATGTATTTTTCGGGGAGTGCGGCGGCGTGACGCTCTCCGGCGGCGAGGTGCTGATGCAGTGGCAGTTTGCCGCGCAGATGCTCGCACTCTGCAAGAACGCAGGCGTACATACCGCCGTTGAGTCCTGCCTGCTCGCCCCACCGCAGGCGATCGAGGCGCTGCTGCCGGTCACGGATCAGTTCCTTGTGGACATCAAATTTCGCGATCCCGCGCTGCACAAAAAGCATCTCGGCGCGGACAACCGGGCGATCCTGGAGAATTTTGAGCATCTGCTCGCGCAGGATGCCGACGTGCTCGTGCGCACGCCGCTCATCCCCGGCTATACGGCAACGGACGAGAATCTGCGCGCCATCGCGCGTTATCTGCGCCGAGTCGCGCCGCATACGCCGTGGGAGCTGCTGAATTTCAATCCCCTGTGCCGCGGAAAGTACGCGGCGTTGGAGAGGGACTACCCGGTCTCCGGCGGCAGTCTGACGCAGGCGGAGCTGCAGCGTTTTTATGACATCCTCGAGCAGGAGGGCATTACAAATATTGTAAAGGAGTGACTACTGTGCTTTCACGATTTCTCGAACAGGCGCAAAGCGACCGACCCGTGTACATCACGGATGTCCGCAAGGCGTTTCAGATCTATGGCTCTCGCCCGTTCCACATCCATGTGACGCTCTACGACGGCGGCATCCGCTGTTTTCCTTTGATGCTGCCGGAAACGGTCTCGCCGGAGGAGACGGAGTTTGTTCGCTCCTATGTCCATGCGATGCTGTACAACATTTTGTCCTCGCTGGGCGCGCTGCGCATTGACCTGTATCTCGATCCGGCGGACAGAGAATGCGCGGAAATGGCGCGGGCGCTGGACACGGTGTTCCAGACCGATTTGCCAAAGGCCAGCCGCACCGGCTTCGGCAAGTGCCTGAATGTGAATGAGCGGACGGTCCTTGCGCTGACACAGGGGAGAGAGTCGTTCTCCTTCCGGGTCTGTGACATTGCCGGCGAGCCGCAGGTCTCCGTGCCGGAGAAGACCGAATGCAGCAAGCCGGTGTTTTCTACGCTGCCGGCCATGACCCGCGGCAAGCTGCTTCTGGGCATCGACATCGGCGGTACCGACATCAAGCTGGCGGTCAGTGTTGACGGAAGGCTGGCATTGTGCAAGGAATTTGACTGGTTTCCAGCGTCGTTTGCGACGGCGGAGGAGCTGATCGCCCCCATTTTACTGCTGACAAGGCTGCTGCGCGCCGCAGGCACGCTGTTTGCGCAGGGAAAGGCGGCGCAGCTCGACACGGCGGCACTGTCCAAGACCGCGACCTTGGAAGAGATGGAGCGCGGCGCAGCGGCGATGGAGCAGGCCGCGGGCACGCTGCGCGGCTTTGACGCCATCGGTCTGTGCTTCCCGGATGTGGTGATCCGCAATCGGATCGTGGGCGGCGAGACATATAAAACGCGCGGGATGCGCGAAAACGCGGCGCTGGACTACGAGGCGCAGTTTGCAAAGATCACCGATCTGTGCATGCTGCTGCAGGCATATACCGTCCCCGGCGGTGTGGTGATGAACACGAATGACGGTCCTATGGCTGCCTTCACCGCCGCTGTGGAGCAGGCTGCCGCCGGCGCGGACGTTTCCAAAGGCTTTTCGCCCACACGCTGGGTACGGAGCTTGGAACGGGCTGGGTACGCCCGGATGGCTCGATCCCGGAGATCCCGCTGGAGGTATACAACTTCATCATTGACCTCGGCAGCTTCCGGCAGAAGCAGTATGATGCCAACGACGTGAGAAGCATCAACAACTTCAACACCCTGCTGCCCGGGACTCTTCAGAAGTACACCTGTCAATCCGGCGTTTTCCGCCTTGCTGCCCGCGACCTGCCCGTTCAGGATGCCGCGGCATATGAGGAAGCGATCGCGAGGGGACTGCTTCTGCCACAGGGCGACCGCCTGATCGTCCCCACCGAGCCGAAGGATATGCGCAAGCCGTGCCTGGAGTATTTCATGGACAAGGCGGCCGATTCCGCACATCCCGCCTGCGCCGAGATCTTCCGTCAGATCGGAGAATATCTGGCGGTCACATGGAGCGAAACGCAGTACATCCTCCTGCCGGAGACACCCGATCGGACGCTGTTCGGCAGGCTGGTGAAAAATCCGTTCTGCTTTGACCTGATGTGTCAGGGCGCGGCCCGCCGCGAACCGAGGCTGCGCCAGTACGCGGCGGACGGAGGTCTTGCGAATACCGCGCTGATGTGTCAGCTCGACAGCCACCCCGACTATACCGTCGCGCAGTTTGCGCAGGCCGTGGGCGCGATCTTCTACGGCTGTATGGGACTGCTGTAAAGCTGCCCGTGTAAGCAAAAAAGGCTTCCGCTAAAGCGGAAGCCTTTTTGTATTTCATTCCTTTGCAGCGGGGTATTCGTTGCAGAGCAGACGGTAGGGCGGCTCGTCCTCTTCGATCCTGGGGAAGCGTCCGACCGGGGGATTGAAGCGATTGTCCGTATTGTCGTCGTTGCACTGGCTGACCTCACCCAGCAGCACCGCGCCCGTACCTGCCTCAACGGAAAAATCGTGGTACAGAAACTGCTGCACATGGATGCTCTCGCCCGGCGTCAGGCGGATCTGCGTTCCGGCGGGGACGTGATAGGAACGCCCATCCGTGTGGACGGTGACGTCGCTTTCATAGTCGATCTCCTCGTCGGGCAGGGAGTTATAGACCCGGATCAGCACATTGCCGCCGCCGCGGTTGATGATGTCCTCCGTCTTGTACCAGTGAAAGTGGTTTGGCGCGTACTGACCCTCCTTCAGATACAGCAGCTTTTCCGCGTAGACCATGGGGTATTTGTCTGGCAAGGCGCGATTGCCGTTGCGGATGGTGATGAGCGAAAAGCCGAATTTGTCAAAATCGCCCTTGCCGTAGTCCGTGATGTCCCAGCCGAGCATACACTCGCGCACCTCGTCGTACTCATGCCCGAGCGTTTGCCACTGTTCCGGCGTAAAGCCGCAGAAGGGCGGCAGATAGCAGCAGTGCTTCCGGCACATTGCCTCCAGCTCCTTCAGCGCTCTGTTGATCTCCGAACGTTTCATATAGCTTCCTCCAATATCCTGTTCCGGCGGCTTTAATGGCTCAATAGCCTATCTGCCGGTGTGCTTCCTCGATCAGCCTCTGAACGGTCAGCGACTGCTGCAGCAGCCGCTGCTGCGCCGCAAGATCCTCGCCGCGCACCCAGCGGTCGAAGCGGCGCACGACGCGCTCCTGCACGCCGGGGAGCATCGCCGGGTTGGCGATCGGCCAGCCGGGGCAGGAAATGCCGCAGTCATATTCCTCGCAGGTATCCATGGTATGCTTCTCCACGCCGAGCACCACAGACAGGTTCTTGAGCGTGTAGGTGGCGCGGTCACACTGAATTTCGCTGCCGATCATGCTGTGTGCGCACTTGGAGACGGTGGCGCTCACGTCAAAGCCGTCATAGTGCAGCGTGAGCACGTCCGTGCCGTCCACCTCGCCGAGAAAGACGGCGGACGCGTCCAGCTTTTTGGGCGCGCCGAACAGGTTGACCGCAAAATGCAGCACATAACAGCCAAGGTCTGTCAGCACGCCGCCGTAGAGCGCCCGGTCAAAGCTCGTGATGCGCTCGCCCGCACGCAGCCGGTCCAGCTTGCTGGAGCGCTGGCTGTAATCCAGACGGGCGGAGACTACCGAATCCTGCGCCAGCTCTGCGCGCAGCCGGTCTATGACCGGGGAGTAGAAATTCATCACCGCCTCGGCAAAGATGCGCCCTTCGGTCCGCGCTGTATGGAGGATCTCCTCCATCTCAGCGGCGCTGACGGTGGCGGGCTTTTCGCACAGCACGTGCTTGCCTGCCCGCAGGCAGCGCAGCGCAGCATCCGCGTGCAGGACGTTTGGGATGCAGAGGTACACGACGTCAATGTCCTGATTTTTCAGCATTTCGTCCAGCTCGGTATACACAAGAGCCTTGCCCTGACCAAGCTCCGCCGCCCGTTCCCGGCTGCGGGAGCAGACGGCAGCCACCCGATCTCCCGCCGCCTCGATGGCATGATAATAGATATGGCTCAGCCAGTTGGTACCCACGATCGCATAACGAAGCATAGCTGCTCTCCCTCCGTTTTTTGATGGTTTGATTATAGGCTTTTTGCAAGGCTCTGTCAATCTTCGCAAATGGAAAAACTCCATACGAAAATATTTTTTATGCGAATGAAAACGAACTCTTTACACAGCCAGCCCCGCCCGGTATAATAAGCACAGATCAGGAAGGGATGTGCAGGCGCATGACAGGCAAACTGTTCAACATTCAGAAATTCAGTATCAACGACGGTCCCGGCATCCGAACTACGGTTTTTTTCAAGGGCTGCCCGCTGCAATGCAAATGGTGCTCCAACCCGGAATCGCAGAACCGCAACGCCGCGATCGCGGACGCTATGGAGGACGAGACCTACTCCGGCAGGGAATATACCGTAGAGGAGGTCCTGTGCGAGGTGCGCAAGGATAAGCCCTTTTATGACGAATCCGGCGGCGGCATGACCCTATCCGGCGGCGAGGTGCTCCAGCAGGCGGATTTTGCCATGGAGCTGGCGGACACCGCGCGGGCGGAGGGCATCCACGTCGCGGTGGAGACGACCGGCTATGCAAGTCCGGCTCGTTTTGCCGCGTTTATGGAGCACATCGACCTGTTCCTGTACGACTTCAAGCATGCCGACCGCGAGGCGCATTTTGCGGGCACCGGCGTGTATAACGACGTGATCCTCGAAAATTTGCAGCAGCTTTTGCGCGCGGGCAAGCCCGTGATCGCCCGCATCCCGGTCATCCCCCGCTTCAACTCCAGCCCCGCCGCGGCGCGATCCATGGCGGCACTGCTGCGGGAATACGGCGTGCATGAAGTGCATCTGCTGCCGTTTCACCAGTTCGGTCAGAACAAATACACGCAGCTCGGTATCCCCTATGAAATGGAGACCGTCAAGCAGCTCCATCCAGAAGTCCTCGGCAATTACCAGAAGATATTTCTGGATGAAGGGCTGAACTGCACCTTTCACTGAGCATACGCCCCGGACAAGTTCACAGCCTGTCCGGGCATCTTTTTTTTCGGCACTGCGCGCGGTAGAGCTTGGGGCTCAGCCCCGTTTTCTCCCTGAAAACACGGGAAAAATGGCTGCTGCTGCAAAAACCGCATTGCAGCGCGACCTCCCCGACGGACAGAGAGGTGTCTGCAAGAAGCTGCCCTGCCTGCTGCGTTCGATAGTCCGTCAGATAGGCGGTGGGCGTCGTTCCAAGCTGGGTCTGAAAGCACCGCCCGCAGGCTCTGGGACTTATATATGCGGAGGCGGCGATCTGGCTCAGATGTAGGGGCTCTGCGTAATGGGCGGCGATGAAGGTGAGCATCTGCTTGATCCGCTGATCGTCCGCGGAGGTATGCCCGCTTTTATGAAGCGGCTGCGTCAGTGCAAACAGAAGTTTCCAGAATTGCAGAAGCCGCTGCTGAAGCTCCAGCTCATACCCCTCCGGCTTTTCCTCATACAGACGGTAGCACCCGCACAGAAGCTCCAGAAGTGGGCGATGCGCCGCTGTGGACGGGTCGAGCTTTACAAAGGGAAGCTCCGATGAGGATACGATGGGCTGCACATACTTGCGCAGGAGCAGACTGTTGACCCCCACGAACTCGGGTGAAAACTGCTGTTCTTCCTGTATGCAGGCGTCCTCTGGGGCGCAGGTGGTCTTATGCAGGATGTTGCTGTTGATAAAGCCGCCCTCTCCCTGTGAAAAGGTGACCGCGCCGCAGGGCAGGTGATACGTCAGAGAACCTCTTCGCATATAGAAGACCTCCAGCTCCCGATGCCAGTGCCACGGAAACATATTCCCGGGGAAAATATGCAGATCACACAGGTCAGCACCGTAGGGGAAATCGGGCGTGATGTGGTGCATCCGCTCCTGCTTCGTTTCGGGATCGACATTGACGAAATGACAGTATTCCATAGGCAGCTCCTTGAAAATGGCGTGATCATGCAAAATAATGGCGAGATAATGGTAGTGATTTTCATATCTTGTCAATATAATGATACTGAAAATTGCACAAAAGGCAAGGGGGGATTTCTATGACTGCGCTGCTTGTGATCATTTATCTTTCCTTTGTCGGTCTGGGACTTCCCAATTCCGTTCTGGGAAGCATCTGGCCGCAGATGCAGATGGAGCTCGGCGCCGATGTGTCGCTGGTGGGCTATCTCTCCATGACCGTGACCGCCGGGACGGTGGCATCCAGCGTTCTGGCGGATCGTATCGTATGCAGGCTCGGCGTGGCGAGAGTGACCGTCATCAGTGTACTGATGACCGCCGGAGCACTTTTAGGCTTTGCGCTTTCTCCTGGTGTAGAGGGGCTGTTTCTTTGCGCGCTCCCGATGGGGCTTGCGGCAGGAGCGGCGGATGTGGCGCTGAACAACTTTGTGGCGCTGCATTATGAGGCGAAGCACATGAGCTGGCTGCACTGCTTTTGGGGCATCGGCGCCTCTATCGGACCGATGCTCGTTGCAGCCTCCTTGCGGACAGGCGCTTCATGGCGGACGGGATACGGTCTTATTTCCGCCGTGGTGTGCGCCCTGTGCGTCATTCTGATCTGTACGCTCCCCCTGTGGGGCAGGGCGTCCGGCGGTGCGGGAGGTCACCAAAGAGCCGCCCCTATATGCGTCGGGCGTATTTTCCGCCGCAGGGACGTACTGCCGCTGCTGTGCGGCTTTGCTCTCTACAATGCGATGGAAACGACCGCCGGGCTGTGGGGTGCGACCTTTGTGCATGACCGCTGCGGCATCTCCACCTCGGATGCGGCACTGACCTCTACATTGTATTTCGGCGCGCTTACTGTAGGACGGTTTTTTGCCGGCTTTGCGGCAAAGCGCTGGTCAGACCGGCAGCTCATCCGCGCGGGGCTGGGTATTTCCGCGCTGGGGATGCTCCTGACTTGGTGCTCCGGCAGCGCATGGCTGGCGATGGGCGGTGTTTGCCTGATCGGGCTTGGGTTTGCGCCCATCTATCCTGCCATGCTGCACGCCACGCCGTTTTACTTCGGCGCGGAGCTGTCACAGCAGGTGATGGGCTTGGAAATGGCGCTCGCGTATGTGGGAAGCACATTTTTCCCTCCGCTGTTCGGTATGTTGGCAGCGCCTCTGGGCACGTCCATTTATCCGGGATTTTTACTGATCTGTCTGCTTCTGGCGGTGACGGCAACAGAATTGACCGGTCGTCTTTTTGAAAAGCGAGAATCCTATGGCAAATGCAGTTGAAAAGTGGTATAATACAGGTATCAAGCGAGGAGGGTTTTCCGTTGAAGAAGCGTGAAACAATGATTCTGGAGCTGCTTTCCCAGCATGGAAAAATGGAGGTCACGTCCTTAGCCGAGCAGGTCGGCGTGTCCCAGGTCACCATTCGCAAGGATCTGGACGCTCTGGAAAGCAGGGGTATCCTCAGGCGGGAGCATGGCTACGCCTGCTTTGGCGGAAACGATGACATCAACAACCGTCTGGCGTTCCACTATGAGGAAAAACGGCTGATCGCCAGAGAGGCCGCGAAGCTGGTCTCGCCCGGGGAAACGGTCATGATAGAAAACGGGAGCTGCTGCGCCCTGCTGGCGGAGGAGATCGCGAAAACGAAACCCGGCGCTAAGATCATTACCAACAGCGCCTTTATTGCCAGCTATATCCGAAAGGTCAATGGCATTCATGTGGTCCTGCTGGGCGGAGATTTTCAAAATGATGCACAGGTCATGGTCGGACCGATCCTGCGGGTATGTGTATCGCAGTTCTATGTAGATAAGCTGTTCGTGGGGACTGACGGCTATTCTCCCGATCGGGGCTTTACCAACAATGACCACTTGCGCGTGCAGGCTGTTCGGGATATGGCGGAGCATGCCAGTCAGGTCGTTGTTGTGACAGAAAGCGTGAAATTTTCCCATCAGAGTGTCGTCCCCATGGGGCTGGACAATCGGATCAGCGCCGTGGTAACAGATGCGCAGATGCCTGACGAGGCGGAGGCAGCGCTGTGTGCAAAGGGTGTCCGTGTTTTCAAGGCAGCCTTGCGGGAGAAGGACAATGAAGCGTGATATGGGGCGCTGGGTCGTTTTCTCCGGCGGCTACACAGAACCGATCCAAATGGCCTCCGGCGAGATCGTGCCCGGCAGAGGTAAGGGCATCGGCGTGTGCGCCGTAGATGCGGTGTCCGGGCGGATAACGTGCAGCGCGATGCTGCCGTCCACGCCGAACCCGTCGCATCTGACTACCACATCGGACGGTCGGTTTCTCTACTGCGTGAGCGAATTGAAGGAAGCCTGCGGCATTTCCGGCTCGACGGTCTCCGCCTACGCGGTGGAGGAGGGCGGCGCACGGCTGCGCCTGCTCAGCCGTCAGGCGACCTGCGGCGCGGATGCCTGCTTTGTGCGCCTGTGGCACAACGAAAAGTGGCTTCTCGCCGCAAACTACTCCGGCGGAAGCGTCGCGGTCTTCCCGGTCGGGGAAGATCACGCGCTGGGAGCTGCTTCCTGTGTCCTGCGGCACAGCGGCTGCGGCACGGACGTGCAGCGGCAGGAAAGCCCGCATCCGCATCAGATCCTGCCCGCACCAGACGGACATCACGTTTACGTCCCCGATCTGGGGCTGGATCGGCTGGTCTGCTACCGCTTTGATGAGGAAGCGGGCTGGCTGATAAAAGACGACTGGCAGGACATCTCAGGGCTGCCCGGGCAGGGCATCCGCCACGGCGTATTCAGCGCGGACGGAACGCGCCTGTATGTGATGACGGAGATGGCGGCGCAGGTGAATGTTTACAGCTACGACCCCGCTGACGGCAGCGCGGAGCTGCTGCAGGTCTGTGACACTGTGAGCGGCACGACGGACAGCTTGGGCGCGGCGATCCGGCTGCACCCGAGCGGAAGGTGGCTTTATGTGTCCGTGCGGGGCGCGGATGTGCTGGTGCACTTCCGCATCGGCGAGGACGGCTGTCTTGCCGAGCAGAGCCGCATCAGCAGCGGCGGAAAGATCCCGCGCGATTTTGACCTGACGCCGGACGGACGGTTTTTACTGGCGGCAAATCAGGACAGCGACAGCCTGTGCGTCTTTGAAATTGACACCGAAGGCACTCTGCATCCCCGAGGATGCTGCGATACGCCCATCGGCGCGTGTACCGTGCTGCACATTCTGTAACTGCACATCATACGGCTAAAAATCCCCCGGCGGTTCATTTTGACCCGCCGGGGGATTTGTGGTCGTGCTGTTTTCAGAGCGTCTGCTCGGTGCGCTCAATGATGTCATCCTGCGTTTTTTTGGAAAGCACATTGAAGAAAGCGCTGTACCCCGCGACGCGGACGATCAGATCCTTGTGATCCTCCGGGTGAAGCTGCGCGTCGATCAGAGTATCCCGAGATACGATGTTGTACTGCACATGATAACCGTGAAGCGTATTGAAGAAGGTGCGGATCAGCATCTCCAGCTTCTGACGGTTCTCGGCGGTGGAGAGCATCTGCGGCGTCATTTTCTGATTGAGCAGAACACCGCCGGTGATCTTGTCGGTGGGGAGCTTGGAGACGGATTTGAATACGGCGGTCGGGCCGTGCTTGTCGGCGTTGTGCGCCGGGCTGCATCCCTCAGCCAACGGCTCAAACGCATTTCTGCCGTCGGGCGTGGCTTTTGTGCCCATGCCCTGACCCACGTTTGCGCTGATGGAGGAGGTGCCCGCATAGCGGATGCCGCCGATGGGGCCTCTCAGGTGGCGGGTGTTCGGATACTTTTTGATCTCGTCGATATACGGTGCGTATGCGTCCACAACAAGCTGATCCACCGCGTCGTCGTCATTGCCGTATTTCGGCGCGTCGTTTATCAGCATTTTCTGGATCTCTTTGTTCTCGGGGGACTGGAAATCGTCCAGAATGGCGTTCCAGAGCTGCTCTCTCGTGATCTTCTTTTCATCGTAGACCAGCTTTTTGATGGCAGAGAGGCAGTCTGCCATATTGGCGATGCCGACCTGCAGGCCGGAAATGAAGTCGTAAACGGCGCCGCCCTCCTTGATGGTGCGGCCGCGGGCGATGCAGTCGTCCGTCAGCGCCGAGCAGAGCACGTCGGGGACGTCACGCTCAGATGCCTTGTCGATAAAGTTCTCCACGATCACGCTGTAGCGGGTCATTTCGCGCAGCGACTTTTCCCATGCCGCCATCAGCTCGTCGTAGGAGGTCATGTCCTTGAAAGAACCATAACCCTTGACGAAGCGCTTGCCGGAGGTCAGATCGACGCCGTCGTTCATGACGCAAAGCAGCAGGCGAGGGAAGTTGATGTAGGACATACCTGTGCAGCGGTAGCCCCACTTGCCGGGAACGGCAGTTTCCACGCAGCCGATCGCGCTGTAATTGTAGGCGTCCTCCTCGGAAACTCCCCAATTGATAAACGAGGGAATGATGATCTCATCGTTATTGAGTGCCGGCATGCCGAAGCCAAGACGCATGACCTCGATGCACTCGTCAAAGAACTTCGGGTCAAGGTTTTTGTGATAGCGGACGGTCAGGTTGGGCTGCGTCAAGCGCGTCTGCGCGACGGACTGGAGCACCACAAAGCTCAATTCGTTGACGGCATCCTTCTTATCGGTGGTCTGACCGCCGATGGTCACATTCTGGTACATCGGAGAGCCGGCGGAGCTGAGTGTGTGCGCCTGCGAGCGGAGCTTGTTGATGGTCAGGGTCTTGATCCACAGGCAGGTCAGAAGCTCGAGCGCGTCCTCCTTGGTGAGCTTGCCGGAGCGGATGTCGGCAATATAATAGGGGTACATATACTGGTCGAAGCGGCCGTAGCTCAGAGAGTGGCCGTTGGACTCGATCTGAAGGATGAGCTGGATGAACCAGACCGACTGGACGGCCTCGCGGAAGGACTCCACAGGCTCGTAGGGCACCTTTGCGCAGATGCGGCTCATTTCCAGAAGCTCTGCACGTCTGGCGGCGTCGGTCTGCTTTTCGGCAAGCTCCTTTGCCAGCGCACTGTAGCGCAGCGCGAAAGTGCGCACCGCGTCGATCACGATCAGCACAGCCTTGTAGAACATGGTCTTGTCGATGCTGTCCGGGTCAGTCAGATCGAGTGCGGCAAGACAAGCTCTGGTACGCCTTTCATATCCGCAAAGTCCCTCTTTCAGAACTCTGGGATAGTTGACCGCCAGATGCGCATCGCCCGCGTTGAGCTTGCCCTCCATGCCAAAGACGCCGGTCTCCATAAAGACGCTGACCTCGTCAGGCAAAAGCGCCTCGCCTCTGGCGCGAAGATTGTTGTTTTCCCAGAACGGCGCGATGTCGCGCAGCTGCTGCTTGGTTTCCTCCGTGATGTAGAATACGTCGCCGTCCCGCTTTTCAAACAGATCCAGCTCCTTGAGCACAAAGCCCATCGTGTATTCCGGGAAGATCGGCGCGTTCACGTTTTTCGTGGCCTGATTGCCGGCCAGAAGCGTCTTATCCTCAATATAAATGGTCATGTGCTCCAGGATCTTTTTGAGCATAAGCGCCCTTGCCATGACGCGGGGCTGATTCTGATTTTCCTGATAAGCCTGCGTTGCCAGAATGGCGCGCTCGGCATCGACGTAAGGCTTTTCATCCAGCACTTCTTCACGGAATGCCTTCATCCGCGCAGTTAAGCTTCCAAAGTGTTCTCTATTTTCCATAGCCATGCCTCCTATATCTCGGTTAGTTCATTCGTAACAGTTTTATCTTACGTTCGTAACACAATAATACTACACGATCGCTTCCCGTGTCAATAGGAAATGTGCCGGATGCCAGCATTTTTTTATCAAAATATGAAATATTCATATACAAAACTGATTTTGCCGTGCGTTTCACAGAACAAGCGGACGCCGTTGCTTCCGGCGGGCGGTTTTTTGTGATAACGCACAAAAAACTGTGTGTTTTTTTGTTTATAGCCACATATGCTTTCGTTCGTAAATAATATTGACACGAAACAAAGCGTTTGCTATTATATAAACAACAGTTCGGACCAAAATGGAGGGCAGTTCAGTGCAATATCGAATTGGAATAGATGCCGGCGGCACGAAGGTTGCCTACGGACTATTTGACGCAGATCATGCGCTGGTGGATCGTTTTCAGCACGCAACGCCCATCACGGCAGATGGACCTGCCTTTTGCGACCTTGTGATTGAGAGCCTGCACAGGCTGCTCCAGAAAAACAACATCGGTGTTGACAGCCTGCAGGGCATCGGTATTTGTATGCCTTCGTTTATTCTGTTTGACGAGGGCTATGTGTGCATGACCTCCGCCATGGTCAACATCCGCGATTTTGCGATGCGTGATTATTTGCAGGAACGGCTGAACGTGCCGGTGGTTCTGGATAACGACAGCAATGTCGCCGCGCTGGCCGAGCATCGCTACGGTGCGGGACGGGGACGCCGGCACATGATCTACATGGCGACCAGCACCGGCATCGGCAGCGGCTTGATCCTCAATGGCGAGCTGTTTCGGGGCAGCTACGGTTGGGCGGGAGAGAGCGGTCATATGCTGATCACGCCCGACGCCGGGCTTGACTGCGGATGCCGCAATTCCGGCTGCTTCATGTCGTGGGCGTCCGGCCGCTACATTCCGCAGCACATCCGCCGCATGGCGGAGGGACGCCAGACCAGCATGGATCTTGGCCCAGAGCTTGACTGTGTGGCGCTCTACCGCGCCTGCTGTGAGGGCGATCCGCTCGCGCTGGAGGTCTTGAATCAGACGGCGCATTACCTTGCCGTCTGCGTGTTCAACATCTACCAGCTCCTCAATGTGAACCTGTTCGTATTCGGCGGCGGCCTCGTGAACTTCGGCCCGATGCTCTATGACCGCGTCCGCGCCGAGTTTGACCGCTACAACCACATTCCGCAGCCGGTCGAGTTCCGGTTTGCCGAGCTGAAGCAGGATTTCGGCATCATTGGGGCTGCCGAGCTTGTGCGCGGCATCTGACACGTCATTGACAGCGCTCGCTGTTGATAAAAAACATTTTTGGAGGAAACCGAAATGAAGAAACTCATCGCTTTGCTGCTGGTCTTCGTCATGGTGTTGACGATGGTCGCCTGTGCCGCAAAGACCAACGCGCCCAAGGCTGACATGCCCGCAAACGACACCAAGACTGATATGCCCGCCACCGTCGAGAGCAAGACCGAAGCACCCGCCGGCAAGATCAAGGTCGGCTTCGTTACCCAGTCCCTGACCAACGCCTCTCAGGCGTATGCGTGGACGCAGTTCCAGAAGTACGCGCCCGAGTACGGCTTTGAGGTCACTCTGTTCGACGAGGATTACGACTCTCAGAATGGCGTTGCCGCTATCTCCACCTGCATCGCGGAGGGCTACACCGCTATCTGCCTGAACCCCACCGACCCTGCCGCGCTGGTTCCCGCACTGAAGGAAGCCAAGGAAGCCGGCATTATCATTGGCCTGTATTCCTCCGATCTGCCTGATGAGTCCAAGCAGTACCGCAATTTCATGTGCGGCACCAACGATTTCCTCTTTGGCGAGATCGCCGCGCAGACCATGATGGCGGCGTTCCCCAACGGCGTCAAGATGGTCGAGGTCGGCGGTCAGTCCGGTCATGACGCGCAGATCAAGCGCCACGACGGCTTTATGTCCGCCATCGACGACAGCGTCACCGTTCTCGACTCCAAGGACGTTGCGCAGTGGGCGACCGAGGACGCCATGGCGATCATGGAGGACTTCATCTCCCTGTACGGCGATGAGATCCAGGCTGTCTTCTGCCACTGGGATACCGGCGCAACCGGCGTCATCCAGGCTCTGAAGAACGCCGGCATCGAGGGCGTTTATGTCATCGGCATCGACGGCTGCTCCGTTGGCTACGACCAGGTCCGCGAAGGCACGCAGGCTCTGTGCATCGGTCAGTCCTTCTCCCAGATGACGCAGGATGCGTTTACCTGCATCACCAAGCTCATGAACGGCGAAACGCTGGAGAGCGACGTTGTTTGGACCGAGCCCGACATCGTCAATGCCGAGACCATCGACAACTTCCCCTATCCCGAGTGGTAATTTGACTGCCATCTTTTAGACGGCATACATAAAATGATCGCTTTGCCCCGGCTCTGACCGGGGCAAAGCTGATTCTCAGTAAAATCCAAGGAGGAGCCGCAGAATTGGAAAAGCGCGATAACATTTTGGTCGTCAAGGATGTCTGCAAATACTTCCCCGGCGTTGTTGCTCTGGATCATGTTTCTCTGGAGATCCCGCAGGGCGTCGTGTACGGCATTGTTGGCGAAAACGGAGCGGGCAAGTCCACGCTCATGAAGATACTCTCCGGCGTCTATGAAAAGGATGGGGGCACCGTTATCTTTAACGGTGAGACGATTGAAAAAACAACGCCGATCCAGGCGCTGCGCCGCGGCTTGAGCATCATCTATCAGGAATTTAATCTGGTCAACAAAATGACTGTCGGCGAAAACATCTTTTTGGGACGCTTCGGCGAAACAAAAGGCATGAAGGGTACGCACCAGAGGGCACGCGCGCTGCTTGATTCCATCGGCAGCACCATCGATACCCACACCATCGTGGGCGACCTGAGTGCATCGGAGATGCAGATGGTCGAGATCACCAAGGCATTGTCCTTTGACTCCAAGCTGATCATTATGGACGAGCCGTCCAGCTCCCTGACCGCAGAGGAGCTGAAAAAGCTCGGCGGCATCATCAAGGATCTGCGCAGCCGCGGCATCTCCATTATCTATATCAGCCACAAGCTGGACGAGATCTTTGATTACTGCGACATCGTGACCATCATGCGTGACGGTCATGTGATCGACACCAAGCCAATCGGCGAGCTGACCCGCTCCGAGATGATCGCAAAAATGGTCGGCCGCACGATCGATAATGAGTATCCCCTCAGAGCGAGCTTCGTCGGTGAGCCGCTGCTGGAGGTCAAAAATCTGAATACGAACAAGCTCCACGACATCAGCTTTACGCTGCACAAGGGCGAGATCCTGGGACTGGTCGGTCTGGTCGGCGCGGGGCGCACGGAGATCGTCCGTGCGATCTACGGCGCGGATAAGGTTCGCGGGCACGAGATGACGCTGAACGGCGAAAAGCTCCGCGTCCGCACGCCCCATGACGCCAAGCAGGCGGGCATGGCGCTCGTCCCGGAGGATCGCAAGCGCGAGGGGCTGGTTTTGCCGTTTTCCGTGGAGAGCAACATCGCGATGGCGTCCTACGAATATATGACAAAGTTCGGCTTCCTCAACGCCTCCAAGGAGGCGGAGATCGCAGACCGGCAGATCAAGGCGCTGTCTGTCAAAACACCCACCGCGGCAACGAAGGTCGTGTCACTCTCTGGCGGTAATCAGCAGAAGTGCATCGTCGGCCGCTGGCTGGAGCGCGAGCCCAAGATCCTGATCCTGGATGAGCCGACCCGCGGCATTGACGTGGGCGCAAAATATGAGATCTATGTTCTGATGAACAAGATCGTGGCGGAGGGCGGCGCGATCATCATGATCTCGTCGGAGCTGCCTGAGGTTTTGAATATGAGCAACCGTGTCCTGACGATCTGTGAAGGCCGGATCACCGGGGAGTTTGACCCGTCGGTGGCATCCGCGGCGGAGATCATGGACAAGGCGATCGGCTAAGATCGGAGGGAAATGACGTGAAAAAGAAAACAGTGAATCCCGCCGTGAAGTTTTTGCAGGAAAACCTCGTCTCCATCGGCATCATTCTCCTGATGGTGGTCACCGCCGTCATCAATCCAACCTTTATCAGTGCATCAAATCTGACCAACGTCCTGCGTCAGTTGGGTGCGCTGCCGTTTGTCGCGCTTGGCATGACCTTTGTCATCATCGGCGGCTTCATCGACCTCTCCGTTCCCGGTATCCTCTCGCTGACCGCTGTTGTGGCTGTTACGCTCGTTGACCCGCTGGGTCAGGTCGGCGCCATCGTAGTCGCGCTGCTGCTCGGTGCGGCGCTGGGTTATCTCAACGGCGTGGTCCTCACCGGCAGCGGCGCCATGACACAGGCGGAGGTCCTGTTCATCACCTACGGTATGAGCTCCGTCTTTATGGCGATCGGTCTGCTGTTTACCAACGCGGAGACGCTTCGCCTGATGCGCTCCACCAAGCCCATCACCATTTTTGAGACGCTTTCTTCCACCGTGGGGATCGTGCCGGTGATCGTGATCGTGTTTGTTGTGCTGCTGGTCGTCATGCACATCTTCCTCAATAAGACGCTCGCCGGGCGAAGCGTCACACTGCTGGGCGGCAACAAGGATGCAGCATACCTGTGCGGCTTTAACACCAAGCGCGCCATGCGGATGATCTATTCCATCAACGGCTTGTTTGCCGCCATGGGCGCGATCGCACTGGTGTCGCGTGTCACCACTGCCACCGCGACCTGCGGCACCGGCTATGAGACCAATGCGATCCTCTGCGTTGTCGTCGGCGGCACGTCCCTGAAGGGCGGAAAAGGCAGTGTCCTGCGCACGATGCTGGGCGTTATTCTGATCACCCTGCTCGGCAACTGCATGAACCTGCTGGGTCTATCCACCTATATGCAGTCGATCATGCGTGGCGCGGTGCTGGTCATTGCCATCTGGCTGGACAACCGCCGTGAGCTGTAAAAGGAGGACGACACCGTGAAAGCTAGTTCTATTGGAAAGAAAACCCTAAGAGTCATCACCAGGCAGAAGGCTGTCGTCGCCATCATCGTTATGATGGTCATGATGCTCTTCTTTGATACAAAATTCTACACATCTTACAGTATACTGGAGATGCTCCGTTCTGCGGCTATTCTCGAGATCGTGGCTTTTGGCGTCACGGTCGCGGTTATCTGCGGCGGCTGTGACCTGTCCGTCGGCGGGACACTGTGTCTGGGCGGTATCCTGGCAATTATGGTCATGAATGCAGGTCTTCCCATCTGGTTGGCGTTTGTGGTCGCACTGGCAGCCGGTGCAGCTGTTGGCTTTATCAACGGCTTCCTCGTGGTTCAGCAGAAATGCGAGCCGTTTATCATTACACTTGGCATGGGTATCCTCTTAAAGGGTATTTGTCAGCAGATCACCAATGCCCATCCGCTCGGCTGCAAGAACCCCAGCTTTATGGACATCTCCAATGCAAAGCTCTTTGGCGCTGTTCCGTCTCTTGTTGTGTATATGCTGCTTCTTGGCGCTGCGTTTTACTATCTGATGCGCTATACCAGCTATGGTCGCAACTGCTACGCGATCGGCGGCAACTACGACGTCGCGAAATACTCCGGCATCAAGGTCATCCCGATCAAATGGACAGCCTTTGTTATCAGCGGCATGACTGCCACGCTGGCAGGCGTTTTGCTGTCCTCGCGTATGAACACCGGCAACTCTGTTTACGGCGATACCACCGGTATGCTGGTCAACTGCGGCGTCGTCATCGGCGGCACGTCCTTCGCTGGCGGCGAGGGCGGCATTTTGCAGAGCTTCATCGGTCTGATGGCGGTGCAGATGCTCTCCACCTGTATGTCCGCGCTGTCTGTTGACGGCTTCTGGCAGAAACTGATCGAGGGTCTGATGATCGTCGCCATCATTGCGGCAGACTGCTATTCCAGAAAACGCAAACGCGAAAACGTCTGATGCGGAGCGAGGGAGCAGCATGAAGGAACAGAATTATCTGGACCATCTGGTCGGCGTGTTTGGTCAGCCCGTAGCGGAGAATCCCGGCGTCGTCATTCAGGATGCCGCCTTCCGGGCGCTCGGTCTGGAGCGGTGGCGGTACCTGACGCTGGATGTGGATAAGGACAAGCTGGGCGATGCCATCCGCGGGCTGAAGGCGCTTAAAATGCGCGGTGTCAACTGCACCATTCCCCACAAGATCGCGGTCATGGAATATCTGGACGAGATCTCTGAGAGCGCCCGTCTGATCGGCGCGGTCAATACGATCGTAAACGACAACGGCAGGCTCTACGGCGACAACACAGACGGCAAGGGCTTTATGATGTCCTTGCAGTCCAGCGGTATAGACGTCAGGGGAAAGCGCGCCGTGGTATTCGGCGCCGGCGGCGCGGCACGCGCCATCTGCGTGGAAATGGCGCTGGCGGGCGCAGCGGACATCACCATCGTCTGCCGCCCGAAGGGGCGCGCCCTTGGAGAGGCGCTTGTGGAGATCGTACAGAAAAACACCCAAACGGCGGTGCGCTGTGAGGACTGGGTCGGCGAGCACAGCATCCCTGCCGGCACTGATATTGTTGTGAACGCAACGCCGGTCGGCTTGTACCCCAATGTGGACGAGCTGCCCAAGATCGCGCTGGACTCCATCACGCCGGATATGTTTGTGCAGGACATCATCCCGAATCCCACGGAAACTGCACTCGTCAAGGAGATGCGCCGCCGCGGCATCCCCTGCGCCACCGGCGCCGGGATGCTCATCGAACAAGCTGCGCTGAACATTGAGATGTGGACTGGGCAGAAGCCCGACCGTTCGGTGATGCTCCAGGCACTGGAGGAGGCACTGGCGTAAGAGATGAAAGTGCAAACACCGCATGAGCGAAAAGCTGCGGGCCTTCCCTATGTGTATAACGACGAGGCCATTCTGAGGGAGCAGTCCGCCTATCAGGATGCGTTGGCAAAATACAATCGGACGCTTCCTTCCGAGCATGAGACACGCCGCAGGATGCTGTCGACACTGATGGCAGAGGTGGGGGAAAACTGCACCATTGACACGCCGGTCCATGCCAATTGGGGACTGCGTCACGTTCATTTTGGCAGAAACATCTACTGTAACGCAATGGTGTCCTTTGTCGATGATGCCGACATTTATATCGGAGATGACTGCATGATCGGTCCCGGCACGGTGTTTGCCACAGCCGGGCATCCAGTCAACCCCTGCCTGCGGGAGCTGCGGTATGTGTATAATCTGCCCATCCGCGTGGGGCGAAATGTTTGGGTCGGCTCGGACGTGCAGATCATGCCCGGCATCACCATCGGTGACAACAGCGTGATCGGCGCAGGCTCCGTGGTCACCAAGGATATCCCCTCTAACGTGGTGGCAGTTGGAAATCCATGTCGTGTTCTTCGTGAGATCGGCACCCATGACAGAAAATATTTCTACAAAAATTTCGAGCTGGATTTTGACCCGGAATTGGAGCATCTTCCTCTGTAAAAAGCCTTGCCGGATCGCCGTTTGGCTCATACTGCAAGCGCTTTCCGATCCTTCGGAAGGCGCTTGTTTTTTAAAAACGCTTTGGATGCAAATGACCTTTTAGGGCATGAAAATTAAAGAGGCCACAGAAACACGCAGCTTCGAGCAAATTCCGGCTGCTGCGCGTCACTACACAGAAGCATAAAACAATGTGTAAGATGGCATCGCGCTTACCCTGCATTTCCAGCGCCGTCAACAGCATGAGCGTGACTACTGTTTGACTACTATCCTCAGCAAAACAGGAAAAGCCGGTTCACCTAGTGTTTTCAATAGTTTCAGGAAAGTTCAAAGGAATCGGATGTTTTCGCCGAAAACCATACAGCCGTTGAAAATACAGCATTTTATCAGACTGCGCCTGAAAACTCCGACCGTCGACATTGCTCCTGTCAAGCCCTATCCTTATGTAAAAAGCAAGACGCAAACTCATGCATTTGAGTTTGCGCCTTGCTTTTGCCCGTACCGACTGTACCCCCATGACACATTGTGTACCTATGGGGCGAAACAGTTGAAACTTCTGGGCTTTTCGCAGCGGCATCTTTTTTGGTGCAGCTTGATGGCAAGCAGCACCCTTTTAGATCCCCTGACTTAAAATCTCTTGAAATCTCAAGGGTTTTCGCGTTTCTTGCAAATCGAAACTGATTGAACTCAAAAACTTGAGTTCAACCCAAATAGATACTTGCCTTTTGTTGATGTGATTATAGTACACATTGCTCTACTTTGTAAGATAAATGCAGGCTTTGCTTGCAACCATTCTAAATTCGTCAGCTTGTTCTACTTGCGCAATACTTACTCTAAGCACAAACCTTTTGGGGAATTGAGCTTAACCAGCGTTTACCTTTTATCCGAGCAATCACACAATTTTTTCAAAACCATCGTTGCTTGAATTCTATCACCGCCCATCAATCCCTTGCTTCCACCATTTGAGGTTGTAATCGTATGTAGGCGGTACCCTTTGCTCGCCTGATCATTGATGCATTTCTCAAGCTCAGTTAAATTACCAGAGCCTGTTCCAATGAATTTTTCCTTTAGCGTAACCTGAAGTACAACATATTGTAAGCCATGTGCCCCTGAAGCGGTTGAAAAAGTTGAAGAATCGCTATAATTCATAATATCTCTCATAGAATTGAAAAAAGTATTTCTGTTCCAGCACCAACATAGAAACATTCAGCAATCTCTTAGCCGCCAAAATGGTTCGCAATAAAATGCGCTGCATTGATTCTTAAAAGCAAATTTTACGGTTTATGCAAAAATGGTTTAAGGCCCAAAAGCCATCCACCCAAATAAACGTATTTCCTAGGATCCTGTTGATCATGTATATAAAAGTCAATTTTCACCTGCCCCGGCATCTGTTCGTACTCAAGGTAAGGGTAAAGACCCAAATACTCTTGACCTTCAAATCTTGTTGCATTCATAATTGGTAAGATGCAAACCCGATTATGCATACCATCTGCAACACCAAGTTCCCATGGACACCATTTAGAGGTCATACTGTTAGCCGTAGCAATATATGATGCTCCCTTACTTTTCTCGATCCTTTTTCGGATTATTTCCGCAGTACTTGGCGTAACACACTTTCGTTCCAAATTGCTATCATCAACTAAATCGATATAAACTTTGTATCCTGCTGCTGAAAATAAATGGTATAGTCCTATTACGAGATCTTTATCTTTGAAACTATGCGAAATAAACAAATCATATGTTTGTGCAGCGTCAAAACGCATTGTCGAAAAACGGTAGTATTCATACTTTCCCTGATTCCAAGCTTGCATTGCAGCTTGTCTCAGTCGGTTTTCTGAAAGTATCATGTACCTGTCTCCCTTAGTTAGCCTAACACCTTGATTGCATCAATAACAGATTTACTATTCCATCCAACGATAGCGTCTGCTGCATTTTTTACTTTAATAGAGGTTTTTTGAGCCGCCCAAGGTTCTATTGCTATAATTTTTTTCGCTGAAGAAAACTCTGTTTTGGCAATAGTAATTTCTTTATCAATCCATTTACTATATGATGAATACACACCAGAAAGAATTAGAACTACACTTGCATGAGCTATTTTTTCTTTTATTGCAGCGTAGAGTTCTACATCTGTTCCGTTGGTGTGTATAGGGTCATCTTTTGGAACCGAATAGTTCGTATATACAAACGCGGGGTCTTTATCGAGCAAATCGATCAATCCATTGTAGGCATCTGAATACGCCCACGAATGACTTATAAAAAGGTGATACGTCTTATCCATATTTTCTCCTTTTCTTTGTATATATTCTTATGACATCAAAAAGTCAGTCTTGTAAACGGTAAAGGTTAAAATCTTCTGTCTTTTGATAACCTCCAGTAGTGGAGCCCCAGAGCAGTTAGCTTACATGACTTATTTTCCATAGCAGCAAAATACATATGGTCAGCGTCGACAGGTTCAACAAGCCCAACACTTTCAAAAAGCTGCAGATCTTTAAAAGTTTCAACGTGTTCTTCATTGGCAAAGGGTTCTATCACCTTGTGTTCAATTTTGGGATCGTTTGTGAATTCATATGAAGGATCCAGGTAAAATTCGTCACTAGGGGTCTTGAAATATTTTCTGATTTTTCTCAGCGTTGCCTTTGGAACTTTTGCATTTAAAGACCTTATCGGGAGCAGTTGAGATACATTCGTTTTGAAAACAGGGCGTTGTTGCCAAGCCCCTAAAGATTGGTCAATAAAAGAGTACAGTGAAGCAGGAGTAATATTACCACTAATGTCAGACGCGCCTCCAGAAAGGCCCTGAATTAAAAGCTCTGTAAATACTCCATGTTGAGAAACCAGGTTTTCCATAGATGTTTGCCATGGCTGACTTGCGGCCATAATGGTCACGCCTTCCCCAAGTATGGATCTATTTTTTTCAAGAATGGACTCACCCATTCTTGCTGTAAAGCAGCAATCGAGAATAATCACTTTGTTTTTACAATGGGAGCTATTGGCAAGGGTTAGAACATCTTCCATCTTCATTCCTAACGCATCGGGCGCGAAATCTGTTGTAACAAGATATCCTCCATCTTTTTCTGCTCCGTGCCCAGAGAAATACAGGAGAGCAACATCAGCATCATCAGAAAACAGTTTGTTTACTGCTGTTTGAAACTCTGGTTTCGTACACTTATCGATGATCTTTTTAACGTCAAAATTTGGCGAACCATCTCCATTTGCTTCGAGAAGATCCGAAACGGAGTTGGCGTCATTACTGCAGCATTTTAATTCACATTCTGGATAGTCATTTAAACCAACAACAAGCGCCTTTTCATTGTTGCCCTTTTCTGCGCATATTCGCAAATATAATTTAGAGTCTTGCGCCACGTTCTCTTTTGTGTGGTTCGACGTTTTTCCGTTTGAATTTATTCTCTACATTGTAAGTTTAGCGCACATTTTTCTCTGCTGCAAGTTTTTGCAAAATAATTTATTTGTAATATCTCTCAATACAGCGTCCACCAGTAGTCAAATAAGCGGCGATAGATATTCCCTTTTGCCAGAGCATTTCGGCAGTTGTGGTTCCTCCGTCTGGTTTCTTGCTTGATCCATTTTTAACAGTTGCTATTCTTGGGATACTTGATGTACCTGCCCGTGTGCAGCAGTGTCCGGCCGTCAAAACCCCAATCGATATATCCGCGATGCGGGGCATATCCGCCATAATTTATAATGCTTAGCAGCCTGTCGCCTTTTGGGACGCTTTGAATTCGGCGTAGTTTGCGGCGGTCTTTGCTTCTCAGATGCGCTTCGGATAATTCATTCTCCGTGAGCTTTGCAATCTTCTCGTTTAATGCGGTTTCGGTCATAAGCTTTCCCACTCGGCACGGTGCGTGTCACGGGCGATATCCCGTACCAGCTCCCGCGCCGCTTGCTGTGAAATTCTTTCTGCGCCCGTTTGCTCTGCTTCTTCAGCGGTACTGTATTTGTCATACTTCATCTCCCCAATTTTACATCTGAATTACAAAGTGCAGTTTTGTCTTGCATCCGGCTGCCATCTCTGATATTTTGTAATATCACGACCTTAAAGGAGGCAAGCAAAATGGGAATGAAAGCATACCCCGTGATCGATCTCATCGCGACGGGAAACAACATCCGCCGTTTGCGTATGGAGCGCGGCCTGACTGTCCGGGAGCTGCAAAGCTACTTTGGCTTTGAAGAACCACGCGCGATCTACAAGTGGCAAAAGGGCGAGAGCCTGCCAACGGTGGACAATCTCTACGCGCTCGGAGCGCTCTTTGAGGTTCCGATGGATCAGATTCTGGTTCCTGTTATAAAACTGCATATCGTCAGTGAGCAGCAGGCTGAGCCCTGCTGCTCAAATTTGTTTTTCCCCGGCTATTTTGAATACGGCAAGCGTCCGATGCAGCTTCCACCATTTGCTCCGTTCGCGCGGCTTACTGCGTGACAAGTCACACATTCAGCTTGGCGCACGGAAAGATCCGAATTTGATCGTGATTGATCTCGTAATCAGTGAGTAGGCATATATGCCTTATATATGGAGATGTTTGATTGAAAGGGGGCAAGCGTGAGGTATCGAAAAAGCGGTTCTGACGGAAGAACGTCTGGCGAGGATGGAGAAGCAGAACGCTTCTTTTTTCATTCCATAAAAGCTCGTAGGGTGAGCCAAACCAGAATATCTTTCTAAAAGCGTGCAGCGTTATCGTTCATCTGCACCTGAACCGGTATCCGCGTTCTCCTGGCTTGCCGCATCCAAAATAGCCGCGTACGCCGGGGCGTTATGCCCCGGCGGTTTCTGTATAGGCCTCGAATGCTTCGGCAAAGCTGGCGTTCACATCAAAGGGTGGCGCGTAGTCCACCTTCGACGTGACAAGGCACAGGTCGATTCTGGTGGAAGTCTCATCGGCTTGCTGATTCAGTTTGCCGAGCGCAGCGCGGATGACCTTGCGGTCATAATTGATCGTCGTCACTCGCCGTACATCGCAGCGATAGGAGATCTGATTGCCCTCGGCGTTGAACCGGTAACCGGTGCCACCGTTTGAAATCGTCTGCTCGGAGCTGCGCAGATCATTCATCCGTTTGAACGTGCGGGCAATGCTCTGACGCGTTGCGTTGAGGCTGACCGCGCTGTCCATATCGATGTCCAGCTCCGATTTTGCCTTGCGGATGGCAGCGAACAGCTTGCCTTTCTCGTCCAGCAGATACAGGAGGAAGCGGGAAATGTCTGTAATTCCCTCATAATACTCCGTTTCCGGCACGGCAAGAACGGTTTCATCCTCCGCTTCCGCCATGACCTTATGGCGCAGATAGGTATTCTCCACCCGCGTGACGTTGGAATCACGGTCAAGGATGCTCTGCGCTTCGTCCAGAAACGACTGGAGCTTGTTCTGGTAGCGGAACGCTTCTTTCAGATTCATGTTTCTTCACCTCTGGCTTGAAAATTTGTTTCTGTCCGTATTTTAGCTGCTGAAGGCCAGGAAGTCATGGAACTTGTGGTTCACCCTGCTGATCCAACGCGTAACTGCGCCGAAACGGGAATCGAGCATTTCACAGGCAAGTACATCATGTTTCTTCGCGCTGAGCAAGAGCCGCAGGCCTTTCCTCATACCATGTACAAAACGGCAGAAACTTTTCTCGATCCTCACTGGGCAAATTCATGTAGTCGATGATGTGTTCATTTGGAAACCAGCTTCCACAGTAGGCGGGCAGAACGCCCTCCGGCACGATCCCAATCTTTTCTTCTTCCGCCAGCCGGTCAGCCAGCATCTTTGCTTCGGCCAGATAAACGGGGATATTTGCTCTCGTCAGGGCGAGGTAGAATTTAACGGTTTCAATTGTCCGGTTCCACGCAGCTCCTGCCAGATACAGAAAATAGCCGCGCGCATCCTCCATTACCCGCAGATCGACATGCGTGGAGTTTCCGCCGCGGCAAACCTCCCACGGATGTCCGCCGCACCGGTCTCTATCGTGGAACCAAGCATGGAACGCCTCCGGGCTGTCCGCATCGATATCCTGCAATCCCTCGTCCCGGCCGTCGGCATGGAGCACGTACTGCTCCTTCGGCGTTTTTCCGCAGCCATCATACTTGTTCTCTGCGTAGCCCATGGCACAAAAGCGGAAAAAATCATTGGCTGTCATAGCTTGTAAGCGGTCTTTCATTGCAGCATAATTTTCTTCCTGTGCGGAGGCGCTTTCAATGAACTCCGCAACATCCGCAGGCGAGATATCCTTGAAGAAGTCGACTCTTGCATCCGGCCAGACAATCCAAAAATCCCTGCGTCGGATTGTTCCGGTTCGATGCTGGGGCGGCAGATTTTCACGGACAACATCGTTATACGTCCCGGCTTTCAGCATTTCAAGGCAGCTCCTGACACCGTCGACAAGCCACTGGACAAACTCAGAAATTTCGCAGGGCCATCCTGCTGGTTCTCTGCGCTTGTCCTGAACGATCACATAACTGTGACGAACCGCGACAGCGCGGTATCCTTCCGCTTTGTCCTCGACGGCTTGGAAATGATACCACTTGACGTCCTCTGGGAACCAGCTTTTCCATGCATTCACGAATCCTTCTTCCGAGTTGTAATTACCCTCTGCGATTTCCTCCGCTGCATTGCCGAAATCCTCAATTGGTCCTCTTTCCGCACGAAGCCAGAGCGTTCTGACACCGTTCGGGGATTCCGGTGCGACCTGCTCCAACAGGGCAAACAGTTCATCAAGCAGTTTCTGACTTTTGTCGTCGTAGATACAGCTTGTCATACCAAAGTGGTCATTTCGCCGGAGCCAGCTGATATACCCATCTATTTTTGGCTGCGTCAATTTACCATGCACGTTTCTTCACCTCCAGTATCCTGTACGTCATCGTTTACGATTCTCTCCCATTTTCGTGCTTCCTCAAGATCTTCCTCCGTATAATCAAATGGAATCCTCCCAAGCCTGACCGTTTCCTTCAAAAAGAGAATCAACGCATCTTCCATGGTCAAGCCCTGCTTGGCCAGAAGCTCCGAAGCACTGTCATAAACTTCTTTTGGGAGCCTGACTTCAATCGTCACCAATTCCATCTTCGTCCTCTTTTTCCTCAAACAGCGCTCTGTACATATGAACGAAACCTCCGACAAGCTGCGGATATTCATAATAAATATGGCGGCACAGTCTCTTGGAGAGCTCCAAGAAGCGGAGATCATCTCCAAAGTCAATGATACCGTCGAGAATATGCTCGATCTGTTTTTCGTCGGTAAGGCGACCTGAGATCACCTCGTCGACGGCATGGGAGTACTGCGTGTAGGCAAGGTCATATAACCCTTTGATCCGTTTTACAACCTCGTCAATCTCTGCTATGAGCGTTTCATAATTCTCCATTGCTGTTTTCTCCTGCGTTGGTTCCATCCTTCCGGATTCTTTCGATCATGGGCTGCAGGTTCGCCTCCAACAGCTCATCCAGCGTCCGCGGCGTGTAGTTCATGTAAGCCATCATGCAGCCGACATTGATCAGTCTGCTTGGAATGCCCATCGTCCATTGTTCGTTCTTCCACTTCTCTACAAGCGACCATTCGCGCGTATTATGTACATGCCCGTACAGCATAACTGCGCCATAATGCTGGTTCTTATAAAACAGAATCGGGTAATGGCTCAGAATCACCAACCGATTTTCATCGTTGATCTCTGCGTGCTGCTCGATGCTTTCCCAGTAAGGACGGAGCTTTCCTTTCACACGGTCATGGTTGCCTTGAATCAGTTGTTTATGCCCCTGTAACCGCTGCATGATCCGGATGCTGTTTTCTTCGTTTTTCCAGAACGCATCGCCCAGCACATAGACGGTGTCGTCCGCTGTGACCCGCTCGTTCCAGTTTTGAATCAGCACCTCGTCCATCTGCTCTGTGTCCGCAAAAGGACGGTCGTCGAAGCGAATGACATTTTCATGACCGAAGTGCATATCTGCAATATAGTAAATCATCGTGTTTCCGTATGTTCCTCCTTGTTTTCCTTCGTCAGGGCGTCTTCCAAAGCCTGTTTCATCTCGCACCACGCGCCTCCGGAGCCAACAAAGATCCTGTTCGTGATGATTTTGAGAAGCGTGGTAATGCACGCCGGAGATAAGATCGGCGCAAGCTCCTTCACGGTCTGAGCTGTTTCCGCCAGATCGGAATCATCGACCTCGGAGACATACCACACAGCGTTTTTGACCATGACCTCCAGTTGCGTCAGCTCTGGGCCTTCAAACCATCTGGCAGGGCACAGAACGTAGGACTTGCCCGCATGGTCGATGATCAGGGCAACATCCTCTTTTGCCACTCGTTCCAGAATGGCGTCCATGCTCTCTCCAAACTCTTTGGACGTGATATGCTCCATTTCAGAAACTGTCAGTAGTTTTCTCATGCTATGATCCTCCGTTATCTTTTGAACTGTTCATCTGACTCAAAGCTACGGAACAGGAAATGCATTTTATCGATTCGTTTGTCCGTATGCCAGTGTCCGCAGAACCATGCTTTGTATTGAATGGATTCCTCGATTGTATCAAGCCATCTCTCGGTACTGTCATCTACTGTACACTGATCAATGCCGCCAAGAAACATCTCTGTTGGCTCATATTTGAATGGACAGGTATGGGACAGAACAATATCGAACTGTTTCTCGCGAATCTGCTGCTCAACATAAGCTTTAATCTCCGGAGATGGCTGCTCGTCCGGCCACCAGCTCCAGCCTCGACTTAAACGGTAATACTTATCTACGCTGTATGCACCGCCAATTACGAGATACCGCAAACCGTTCATCGTATAGATCTCACCGTCCTTGGCAAAGACCAGGTTCGGATATTCTGGCTGCAGCCATCCCTTGCCTCCGCACCATTCTGTTTCAATATATCCAGAAATATTGACTGGCCGCATTTCGTGGTTCCCGTGAATACAGAGAAATCTAGTGCCGGAATCGTTAAGCCATTGCTTCATCAGATAATCTTTTCGCCCGTTATAATAGTTTGCGCCCACATCCCCCAGAAGAACAATTATGTCCTCCATAGTGGGATGTACTTTGTTTATAAAATCTGCAACGCCATTGACATTCCCATGAATATCGCCTGTGAAAAAGATCATAAAGCATCACCTCTCTGCACATGTTATACAGGTAAGTCAAGGACTCCATGCTTACTGTTATCCATCGTGCCGCATTTCTGCTTCTTCAGAATTGCTGTATTGTGGTTCCTCAGAATAGAATACCTGCATATCATCCAAACGGAGACAAGCCAGTCTTCCAAGGACACCTGACCACGGATCGCCCGTTTCGGGGAGCATACAACCGCAGTCGATTCCAATCCAGCTCTTTGCATCCCATATTACCATAGGGTTATCATACTGGAAATGGTGGGTCGGTGTGTGACCGAAGATGACTATCCGGCCCTCCAGAACGGGGAATCTCTCAAACCGCATCCAGACAGCGAAATCACGCGCACTTTTATATTTCCAGCTGTAGCTTTCATATAAGTCCACAGGTGCCGCGTGCGTCAGGATGTATTGCCTGTCGTTTACTGTCAGCTCCACATTGACTGGCAGCTTGTCCAGATATTCGAATATCTCTTGTCGAACAGCCTTCTTTATATGCTTCAGGTAGTTGTGCGTGACCTGACCTCCATTCCGATACCACAGAGCTTGTTTGCGCTTATAGTAGTATTCTGGCCATTCCTCATCTTCTGGGGGCGGGTAGTAAAGTGCGTTCATCATCATGAGTTCGTGGTTGCCCAGAAGCATTTTGACATTTGGCATCGCCATGATCTGGCGTAAGAGCTTGATGCCGTCGAGGTTGCGGTCTATCACATCTCCAAGGACATAGAGCGTGTCCTCAGGCTGCAGGTTGATTTGCTTCATGACGGAATCAAAGCGCCGCTTCTGCCCATGGATATCTGACATGACATAAATCATGGTGTTCCACCTCCTTCTTCGCAGCACAAACATTTACCACACTTTTTGGGAAATAGCTACCTATAAAATCACAATTCACAGATAATAATTCTGACTGACGTTTCCGGTGACCAGTTGTTTATCCAATGCGGGATAGTCTGCTGAAAAAAGCTGATCTGGTCTTGAATTTTGAAGACCAGATCTTTCAATAAGGTCTTTGAAATACATTTATCGTCTTCATTTTTAACCGGCTTTTGAAGCAACGCCTCTAAATCAGCAAGACTTCCCCAAATGAAGAAATCCCACGTGCCAAACGAGCTGCGCTCGAATGCCGGATTTTCCGCACAAATGATGTCCTGCGTCGAAGCCGCCAAATCCGAAAAGCGGATCCGTTTTTTAAGAAGCGCTAATTCATCATATGGGCTGGAAAGAATATCCCGCTCAGGCGCGGTATGTAGATAGCGGTGTTTGAGTTTTCCACTTGCAGATCGGTGCCACTGGTCGATATTGAACCATTGACCATCAAAGCACAGCTCTACCGTGTAGCCAAGCCATTTGCCCATGTGATATGCCTCCGCAGGGACTTTACCCCTTTCCCGGTATGGTGTCGTAAATGCCTTTTTGCATGTGTTCTTTATAATCTCGTCCTTTGTAGCTGGGCGAAACGAAGTACCAAAGTGGAACGTGCATCTGCAGACAAGCGCATCCTTGTTCCGCGATTCTTGTATCGCCAGATGTTTTGCAATATCGCTTATTTTCGATTTCGTCCAGCGTTCTTCTATCATGGTGCCCTCCTAAACATCAGCCATCTCCAAAGATGTCATTGCAAAACTCCGAATAGTCGGGGTCCGGATTCTCGGGGAACAGCTCCCAATCTCGCTTAGCGTCCCCTTTGGTCTTGAACTGCTTTTCCGGTTCAGCTAATCGATTCCAGAAGCTGAATGGGTTTCCGGTGAGAATGCACGGGAATCCCCAAAGCATTGTTCCGACATGATTCCACCTGCCGATCGTTCCGGTATACTGTAGTCTTGAAAACATAGCTTTGGTCGCACGGCAATATTCCCCGTCGCAGGCAAGCCAGAGATGTTCGGATCTGACTTTGTCACAGCGCATATAATAAGGTTTGTCCCATGTGTTGGTATGCGTCCATTTGTAGTTTTCCAAAGTGACGGGTTCCCTGTGGAGTAACTGCGCAGGGACTAGGAATGGTACCTTCCTGTATGCGATAGAATGGCTGAGATCCTGATGTCCTTCTTCGAAGGCTTGGAATGTAAATAGCAACTCCTTGAATTGCTTCTTTAATTTCTCATCATGTGCGAGTTCTCCGAAAAAGCAGCGAAGATCCTCCAACGTACCGTAATAGTATTTTCCGAAGCTGGTAAAGACAGCGGCAGAATAATCGTCCAGCTCCAGTCGGTAATATGTGGGTTCTACTTTTACGCACATGCGCAACACCTCTCGTTTTCTCCATCTCTGATTGACATTCTTCGAGGACGCGTGAATTGACGATGCTTTGCCATCCATTCGGACTAAATTGGATTATACCATCATAGAATAAAGAAATCTCGCAAAAGCCAAAAACGTAGTTGTTTTTGGCGAAAATATAATCGTTTTTGTACACAACAGACCACAGGTCAATCTCTTAACCTGTGGT
>OGNB01000340.1_pt1 | contig 37273 bp, 49 predicted proteins | sample 1573301 | NCBI WGS metagenome assembly OGNB01 (sample SAMEA2581914, study PRJEB24529) | metagenome | biome: Human gut stool | place: China | collected 2011
AATTTTGATTTCTTCGCTTTCATTTCACTATTCAGCTAACTACATACTAACAAATATATCTGAATAAGCATGATAAAAAGAAAGACACAAATAGACTTTCTAAATGTGCCTTTCAATAAGAAGTACTTTGTTATTCCTTGCAATATGCAATGACATTTACGTTCATTTGGCTGCCGTCCCTTGCGACGCTTTCAAATGTTTCTATCGCCTTTGCAGTTACTTCCGTACCTTGTAAATCTGCAAGACATTCCGCTATTGTCTTATTTTCAAACATATTGAAAATACATTTGTCTTTGTCCGCCTCTGGAAGAATGTCAACCGGTGTAATACGCTTGTTGTTTTCACGGTCGTTGAAAGACCGAAACAAAGAATTGATAGACACGTTTCTTGCCGTTCCGTTAACCTCTACTGCAACTTGAAAGAATGTATTACCGTTTACAACTCCCTTTGTGATTGTTCCGTTAAATTCGTTAATTTCAGCGGGAAACTTCAATTTGTCGCCTACCTTGATAGAATCAGGATTCACACCTAAACGGTTTAAAGCCGCTGCAATTTCGTTCTTGCTTGCTTTCGGTAACTTCTTGTTAACTTCTTGTAATTCTGCTAAATTCATAGTTTAATAATTTATTAGTGAAACAATATAGAACGAGCTTATTTGCTCGTTCTTGATTTAATTTTATACGCCTGCAATTAGTTCTTTATATTCTGACATTGTGATATAACAACCTGTAAGATTAACACGAACTAAACCGTTTGATAAAATAGTGTACATAAGCTAATAATTTTAAAATGAATATTATAAAGCAAAACCAAATGATATAAATCTTTTGATTTTCTCCAAACATGGGTGAGGGGTGTGAAGGGTAACACGACTGTCGTATCCGCAATATACACAAATCTTGCAATATTCACCCAGCATCCGAGTTGGCAATATATAATATGACAACCCACCCCGGGAGTGGGAGGGGTGTGATTTTGAGCACCCGTACTTGTGAGTTGGCAATATATATTAATTTCTATTCATCTTACTAATTGCAAGCAAGCCCCGAAGGGGCGCAGATTGCCACAGCGCGTCATAGAGTTCCGAGTTGGCAATATACTTAATATTAACTGTGAATTTGAGTTGGTAATATATAATATATATTAATAATTATATTACCATTTGGTAATATTGAAATATATAACTAATTTTGTATTGTCAAATTAAATAATAATATATTTGCGAACTCAAATCAGAATTATTAACAATAACTAAAATTTATACCAATGGCTAAAGAAGTTAAAGACTTAACAAGTAAAGAAGTAGATGAAGTAAAAATATTAAAGACTAGTTTGTCAGAATGTCCAGTAAATACTGATTTAGGATGTAATGAATCAAAGGCAACTAACTGGGTGAAGTTAGACAATAAAACAACAGATGTAAAATTAGAATTATTAAATAAATTGCAAGGCGGACTAGCTAATGGAGCTGGTATTGAATATTTAATGCAACTATCTTGCATTTATAATAACATTCGCTAATAATGAGACATATTGATAGAATTAATAAGCAGTATGAAGAGAAGGAAGTTAAATTGCTATATGATAAAGCTGTAGCGTTAATGAATCTTCTTAGTGATGAGGAATATGAACAAGTAATTACAGATAATGCAGATATATTTAAATTAGCATCTCATCCCGAGAGGGGTGAGTTCTATTTACAAGATAAGCACAACTTAGTCCAGATTGTAGACATATTTAGTAAATTCATTAAAACTAAAGGCCTATCTAAGGACGAATTTAAAATAATGACTCTAGATGAAGTTAAAGAGTATATGGTTGATGTTATTAATGATATCACATCATTCGAACCAGATGAGCTATTCACAATAGTAAAGAACTTAGAGAAACTTCAATGAAACTAGAACAAATACCAGGTGATTATGATAATGTAGACCAGAGAGCTCTAGAATTATTAAAGACTAATGACTATGAATTAGCAAAGTATATGAGGGATTATATAAAGGAATTATATGCTAACATACATATGAGAGACTTCTATATTAGAAACCTTAAGGATGAAATACTTCATACACTCAAACATAGAGACTCTATAAGTGGTGAGGAGCTACTACAAATACTAAATAAGGTAGCTCCATGGGATATGGAATATGATGGCAGATGGCAAACTAGAGACTATTTAGCAAGAGCAAAGGCTAATCAATGATAACACAAGAAGTAGAATTAGTAGAAGAAGCATTATATAGGAATGCGTACATATATCCAGGCTGGAAGTATTGCCTACCTGGATTACTAAAGACAATATATTTATGACAGGAGAAGAAATTATAGTAACATTTAAAGAGCCTTGGTATAATGATTATACCAGACGATTATACACTCAATTATCTGAACAAATGATTAGAGAAGAGATTGAGAGAGTGCATAAAGAACCAATCATTACTAATACTGCATTTGATATAGCAGTAGACAAGGCTTTCTTAGAGTTACTGCATGACAACAAGGATTTAATTAATATTACAGAACGATACAAGAACCATGAGTAAAATAGCAACAGAATTAGAAGCTAAGACTATGGGGGGGGGACTCTCTCGGTAATTGATAATAAGTGCTGTACTAAAGCTAGAGCACTTGAATTAGGATGTCAGATTAAAAGTGGATTTAGTTATACTGATAATCAGTTAGTAGAGTTAGAAGGTATAGAGGCAGCTATAACTGCTCCAAATGTAATCCTTCATTATGGTTGGCAGGATATGCCAATTAATAATATACAGCAATTTAGAGTACGTTTCTCATTTGTTAATGAGAGTTCAGTGAATGGAGAGCCATTTAAGTATTCTGACAATACTATGTACTTTACAATTACTCCAAGATTAGAGCAAGGAGAACGAACGTACACTAAGACTTTAGCAAATCCTCTTAAATATTACTTAGAGAAATTAGCACCTTCTAACCAAGACCCATATAATACACCTGTTTGGATACGTTTTGAGGGATACATGATGCTTAAGCAAGTGTCTCAAATTACATTAGCAGTAGATTCTCAATCTGAGAATTGGGCAGAAGGAGTAACATTTCCTTCATCTGGAAAGTGGGTCAAAATGAATAATTCTGGTAGAGTACTTAGATTTACTGGTGGGGAAACAGACCTAAACATAGAACTGTATACAGCATCAGCGCAATGATTAAAGTAACTGATAATAAAGAAGTAAAGGAAACAGTCCTAGCAGGACTTAAAAGGAATAAAGAGAAGTATGGTAAGAGGTATTGTCCATGCTCTTTAGTAAGAGATGAAGATACAGTATGTATGTGTAAAGAGTTTAGGGAAATGGAAGAAGGGACTTGCCATTGCCAACTTTATGTTAAAACTAAAGACTAATAATTATGGATGAATTAAAGAACCAATTAGCACAGTATTTATGTAGCCAAATTCATAATGGCACTAAGGATTTGATTGAATTAATTGAATCAGAAGACCTTATTAATGAACAGTGGTATAAGAACTGGAAGGAAGAGATGAGAATCTTACTACAGGAGAAGTAATTATGATAATACTTAGTGGAAATTGTCCTAGGCATCATAATGCCATTATGTTGGAACTTACAGACTTTGATGACAGTAAAATTTCCTATCTAGCTAGAATATCTAGAGGACATCATGTTGATACTCTGTTAGTTCCTAGGGAATATAAAGATACATTTGAATCTACAGAACTATATAAAGTATTACTGCCTAATATTAGTATAGGTGATGTACAATTTGCTAAAATATACTATTATGATTGACGTTAGAAAGACATTAGAGAATTTACATCAGATACTTCCAAACTTATCAATAGAGGACTTATTTAGAGTTCTTGATAACATAGTAGAGATTCCACAATTTAACGTAGGACAGACAACTACTATACGTAGAGATAATAGTGGCTGGAGACCATATGACACAGGTACATTTATATCTTATGCTAGTAATGGAATAACACTTAGTGATGAAGGAACTTGTAAATAACTGGAATGAGAAACATCCCGAATACGTATTGGTACACGGGATGTATTCTTATGTAGACAATGGACAATCTAAGGATATGCACATGCTTACTATCTTTAATAAGGATAATGAATGTGTATGTGAATATAAAGGAGAAGATTTTATTAAATTATATAATACATTAGAAGAAGAATGGGAAAGCGATTAATTAATGTTGATGAAGTGGAGGAGATAGTACCTGTCCTAGTAGGCAAATTACTAGAGAACAATTTGATAACGGAGGAACAAGCGGACCAAATCATCTGTGCAATCTTTAATGATAACGATAGGCTAAATGAAATTAGGGAATTAAATCCAGATTATGATATTAGTATGCATAAGCTGAATGTTTGCGTGGGAGATAGTCAGTATAGACTAGTGTATTGTATATATGTAGAGCATAAAGAATCTGGGATAAGTGTGTATAGGGACAAGGACTTCGATGTACAGGAAGTGATAAACAGACTTCCATCTAAATTCACAATAGAGAAAGAACAAGAGTTGCTTCCTAAAGGAGTAAATATAAAGATTCATAAATACTCTATTAACTGTGCAGTAAGTCTATTTAGCAACGCTGCTGACTACTTTAAAGACCATACAGTAAATATAACTATTAGTTATCCATTAAAGAATCCGTATACATTCACTGTTAAATGTATCGTTTTGAATGATTTGATAAATGAAATAGTTCTTGCATATAGAAGGATTTACGAAGAAGAGAAGGAGAATCCAGGTAAGTATGGAATATGGGGACACCGTATAGAAGATTTATGGCTGGAAAGGATGATACTTGATATAGAAACTGGTAATGTTAAATTGTTTGTAGGGAGTTAGTATGAAAAATGAATTAAAACGTAAAGACTTAATACTTGTTAAATGGAATAGCAAGTACATGACAGATAGAGAGGGATGCAGTTTATCAGAAGATGTTAGATACTTAGATAGAGATATAGAAACAAGTACAGTAGGTTACTTCATAGAAGAAGATGATAAAGCTATTGTACTTGCTTCAAGTATTTATGGTATTAATATACCTGATTCATTATGTAAGGATTGTATGGTAATTCCTAAAGCCTATATAAAAGATATAACTTCGATTGGCACAGAGCTTGTTGCTCAGCTCTTATATTTCTTACAACAACGTAATTACATTACAGAAGAGCAAATGAATGATGCATGTAATGAGATTCTAAAATCAAATTAATATGACTAATGAACAATTAAATCAATACTATAGTAAAGATGCAGATAAGAAACAGTGTTGGGTAAGTAAAGACCATAACTGTCCATTAAAGGAACAATGTAATGGACTTGTTAAGCCAGAATGTAAAGAGCATATAGACAATGAAGACGCCTGCCATGCTATTGATAAGATGATAGAATGGTATTACCAAGTAAAAGAACCTGAATTTCTAAAGTTCTATAATTGTCACTTAGAGATGATTAAGTAACTTTACATACTAAATAAAAGAAGCAACCCGTTTTACATCTGGGTTGCCAGTGGATGCTAGGCACAAAGCCTAAGATAGTTTTTACGTCTTCGTCTTGGTGGTCTACACCAGTGCGCTCTGACGTATTCCCACTTACCGAGACGGAATCTCCAGTAAGCATGGACAAAGACGGTCTTTGCTATCTCTATAATTAACACCTCCTTTCTATGATTTAATTCAATCTCGGAAGTTGAGGTGCAATTATGGTGATGCAAATATAGTAATTAAATTAATATAACAATAAATATGAGTAAAATAGTAACACAAGACAAACTGAATGAATTAACAGGTAAGAATATAGATTATGGGAAGGGGGGGGTATTGTCCTCATTACCAAACCATAGTTAGTCTCTGGGGTGGTGTAGTTACATCTAATAACTACCAACCAAACCAGTTAGTTAAAGAGGAAGATATAGTTGTAGACAAAGACTTATTTCTTATTAACACGGAGACAGGTAGTTTATACTTTGCTGGTGGTGGCACCTATGCTCAAATTCCAGCTATGGACGGCCATGAGGATTTTGCATACATAGCTGGAGGAGGTGAAGCAATTGGAGCATTGTCTATGCTTGGAGGACTATATGTAGTTAATCAGTCCACCAAACAGTGGGAGTTAAAGTATAAAGATACTGCAAGAACTTATGGTTATGCTCACTTGGCTAGATTCTCTACTGGCTGGGTATTTTATAAGGGAGGAGGAGGAGACGGTAAGAACTATGTTATTATAGTATATGATAATGGCACGACAAAGGAGTTAAGCGTCGTAAGTAATGTCTACAGCATATCAACTGGGCCTTATAATTACTGCTGCGTTGGAGTACTATATCAGGGAGGGGCTAGGATATATACCTTCTTAGCTACGTCTGCGCCAGATTCTCTTACTTATTATACTCCGGGAATGTTTACACCAAATGCAGTAATACAGGGGGCTTATGCTTCACCAAGAGGTATAGTATATAGCACTACTAGTAATTACACATACTTTAGTGCTAATCCAACTGGAACTCAATGGACTGCTGCAACCACTAGACCACAACTAACTGCTTTGACTAAAGGTTTGTATGCAAATGCCGAGTTTATGCTTATAGGAGGTAACATGAAGAGCGTGTCTACAGACGGAGGTCAGAATTGGACTACCTCTACACTAGGCGCATACACTCTTACTGATTTAATATATGTAGATTCAAATTGGTATGCAATTGGTTCGAATGGAACTAAAAGACTCCTATTGCAGAATACAGCTTCTACATTTGACCAAAGTAATAAAATACTTGACTTGCCTGACTATTCTAGACAAGTAATTAAGATTAACGTATAATAAGTTAATATAATAAAAGCCCGAACTTAGTTTAATTACTAGGCTCGGGCTTGTTTTATTAGAAACTATTTATTCTTAAATTTAGCATTAGATACTTTAATAATATCTTCGTTATAAGCGGCTTCCGGGTCAAAGATGACTGGTTTACCGTTAAGCATACCTACATTCTCTGTGGTAATATCTCCGACTGTAATCTTGGAGTTCTTATAGGATGAATCATTAATTCTAGTCCATCCTTTAGCTTCAAACATCCTTGCCAACTCGTCAAGTACACTCATCTTTTTAATAGGCCCTACTTTGGTTTGAGTAAACACTGGATACATTCCATTCTCTCCTTGTAAGTAACCTTGAAGCTCAGTAGGCACTGCTCCAGGTACCTCATCTCTAGCTCTATACATTCTAAGACCTTCACGTAATTCATCCAAAGTTTTATACCCTCCTTCGGTTGGTTTGTACACTTTAACTACTTTAGTCGGGTCTGTCTTATGTTTAAACACCACATGCTTAGTTCCTTGTGTAGGGAGAATTTCTCCAAAGATGTCTCCAGTAGGTTCGAAGATACCATCTACCATTGTAGCTGTTCCTATCTTAGGATATGGATTGTTCTCAGTTGGGATAACTGTCTTACCAGTTGGCTTATGAGTCATAGTACCATTCTTCAAATCATCTCTAAGACTAAAGATTACTTGGTTATTAGAATATCCATTATCATATACATTATTAAAGATTACCCCGTCAGCACTCATCTTATCAGCTGCTCGTTCTAATGCTGCCCTGTTAGGTACATCACCTACAGTAACTATTGGTCTCTCTAACTCTAAATCACCTTCTACTCTGTAAGGTCTCTTGGCAAATCTCTCTCTAGCCTTAGCTGCTTTCTCTGCCTTACCTGGTATAGAATGATTAGCTGCTGTTCTTGGATTGCCAAATTTACCTTGATACCATATACCAACTTCAGGAGCGCCTTCATGAATAGCATCCCACCTTTCTGGAAAGTATAATTTCGGGAGTCTAGCACTATTCTTATCATGTACTACATGTATGGATTGTCTAGGTCCCCAACCTACGTTGTTAGGTAGCATATTATTAGGAGTAGCTAAATGCTTAGATTGCCTTTTAAACTCCTTACCAACTGCACGTTTAGCCATTTGTTTACCAACCTGTTTACCTGCCATAGATGCACCTTTACTAAGTAAACTACCTAATCCTGTTGCTAGTGTAGCATAGTCTGTAAAGGTAAGGATTCCATTTAAATTATGCAAACCTTCTTCATACTTCTTTGCTTGCATATAATCATCATATCCTTTACTAGCTGCTTCATGTGCTTGTTGATGCTGCCAAGGACTTTTAGCATCAGAGGTTACTGTAGGCTGTTCTGATTGCCCATATATGTTTATCATGGACTGAATATGTTCAGCAGGAGTAGCCCTTCTAATTCTATTCGGAATATTGGGTCTATAGTCTCTAATTGCATCACGTCTATTAATAGGTTGTGCTGGTTCTTGATATTTAATAATACCACCTGCTTTGAAACTATTATACACGCCTCTTAATGAATTGGCATACTCCTTAGCTTCTGCATATCTTCTCTTACCTTTATTAGAACCAGTAAGCTTAGCTACAAACTTATTAATATCATCATTCTCATCAAAGTCATATAGTCTCTTTAAGAATTGTATCTTGTCTGCTGCATACTCATCCATAGAATTATAAGACCTAAACTTCTGCTTAATAGCTTCACCTTTAGCATTCTTATCATTACCAGTTACATAATCACCTTTCCATGAACTACCAGTAGTTAAATTGCCAAAGTTGTACTTACCTTGTGCAGACTTACCCCAACTAGATTCTAATGCGTCTTGTGCTAATAACATTCTAATTGCATTATCATTAGTAATACCTGCCTTCTTATAGGCATTAATAAGTTCTGTAGACCATTGCTTTCTGTTAGTATATGGACTCTTCCAAGTTGAGTTGGCAGTAACAGGTTTATCGGTAACAGGTTTACTAGCTACTGGCTTATTAATTACTGGCTCTGCTGTAGGATTATTAGCTACTACATCAGGTTCATTAGTATCTCTTACTGGTACTACTAAAGCTTCTGGTTTATCGTAAGTTGTATTATAATTATACTCACTAAATGGATTAATAGGATTAGTAATATCAGTGTAATCTATTGTAGGATTACTTACTGGATTATAACTTACGAACTTCATTCCTTGTTGAGCTTTCTTGATTCGCTTCTTATAGGTTGGGCGACTTGATTTGATGAACTTCTTACGCATATCCCTCTTACCGTTAATCTCTTCTTGTTTCTTTAGCAGAGGGGACTTCTTAAAATCAAATCTTCCACCATGTGCCATAGTTACTAATTCTGGATTTCTAACAGACTTACCTTCAATCCATATAGGATTAGATTGCTGTAGTATAAACGGACGACCTACTTTATCCATTAATGCAGCTTGTTTAGTAAGCCTAACTTGGTTAGCAGTATTAGGAGAATCATTCCACCTCTTAGCATAGTCAGCAGGATTAAATTTCCACATATCTTGAGAAGTCTGTCTAAGCTTACCCTTATTCATTTGAAACTTAACCAAGTGTCCAGCAACGTCATCAATAGGACCTATATAATCGGTTCCTGGCTGCCTAAAGGTCATAAACTCTTTATCTCCCATACGCATTACTGGTTCAGTCTCCTTACCAACAACCTTGCTGATTGGATTCTTTCCAGCATAATCAGTAAACTTTGTAACATTCTCAAACTTAAGAGGTCTACCAGAGGGTACTACTGCACTCATTTCGTATCTTCTGTTATGAACTCCAGGATAAAGCTGCTCATATCTATCCCCATGACTAAATCCTCTCCTTGCTTCATTACGGCTAATAGGTTTGATATTACTAGTAGCTTTATTAAAGAACATTCTTTTAACTACTGGATTCTCATCAAATATATATTTAGCTAATAGATTCCTGCCTTCTAAATTTCCTCCACCTAGTATTGAAGAACCTGTGTAGTCGGCTGGCATTGTTTTTATATCTTGCAAACTTACTGATGCATTACCGTTAGTTCTCTTGGCAGCTTTATAAGCAGCCACTTTTAATGGTAATTTCTCTACCTTAGATAGAAATGGAGTAATTCTGTTAGCTGTTGCCATTGCTATATTAGAAGGAGTCCTTGCTTCCTTATTAAATATCCAATGATTCTTGTTAATAGGATTCCAAGCTAGGTCAGCATCACCTTTAATTGATTTAGTTATTAGCTTGTTCTTTCCAATCTTATATCCTTTAGCACCACCATACCAAGCTCCTGGATTAGTATAAACTCCAATTTCAGACGGAATGCCAGTTTTATCTTCCAACCAGTTACCCCAGCCCCCGGTAAGCTTATCCACAGTCATATTACCTAAAGCTCCTCCTACAACAGCGGCTGGAGTTGTTACTAATGCAGCGCCAGCTGCTGAAGGAAGTATAGTTCTTTCTATTCCAACTAGAGGATTAGTCTCGTTGGACATGGAAGCTTTGAATCTATCTCTAGCTCCTTTAATAGGATGCCAATAGTCTCTATTTCTTTCAGCAGCTGACCTGGTATCATTAGAAGGTTCTCCACCTAAATCTACAATGGAATACTGTCTAGGTTTAGCTTTAATAGGTTCATGAATTTCTGGCCTAACTACTTTAGTATTATCGGACTCTATGGTGTTTCCTTGTTGTAGTTTAGGTATTACTTTCATTATTTATTCGATTTATCGTTATTGGTGAATCTCTTCCATATTCCTGTTACTGAATCTATGCCAAGCAATCCCATACAACACAACAGGACTGTGTCTATCATTAATGGGGCTTGAATTACGTTTATTGCACAGTATATTAACACTCCCAAGCAGACAAACCACCCTACTACTCCGCAGAGTCTCTTAGATGATATGCCAGAGTGGGATGTGAATACTTGCTTTAAGAATGTTACAAACTTCATTATATAATTACATTTATAGAAATATTAGCTGTGTCACCTCCTATATATGCCTGATTTATTGGTATTTCAGTAGTTACCCCAGATTGGCATACTGCATTATTTGTTACACTATCCGCATCTACAGTCACCCTGTATGTACTGAAATATCCAGTGAACAATAATTTAGAGACACTAGTTAAATCAGTTGGTAAATTAAAGTGGAAGTTTCTGTCAAAGAAAGTTGCCCCTTGATAGTCTAGAGTTCCAGACCTAGGAATTGTTATAAACCCATCTGGAACTCCATCTATGTAAACATCTGCTACAAAGTCATAGGATTTAGACGTAAGCCCAGAGTTAGTTATTGAAACATGTATATTGAAGTCATACTGAAATGTTGACAACTGTATATCCTCTTCCTTAACTAACTGATTATTAGCGTAATTATCGTTAGTTTCAAGTCCGAAGAACTCTACTCTATCTCTAGTGGCACACTTGGTTGGAGTATTTGTACCTCCACCAGCTAAATTAATTAAATATTGTTCTGTTGCAATTTTATTTGTCATTTTAAATACTTGCTATGTATTGTTTATACACATAACGGCAAGTAGACCCTGTACTGGCAAATTCTGATTAGTTCCTATAATAAGTTTATCTGTTTCATAATTAGAATAGTAATTCATATTCTTTGCATTATTTAATAGGAATGCTACGTAAGTATTACTTCCAATCACACTATTGCCAAACAAAGCTACATTTCTTATAACACCTGCTATAGGGTATACCACCATAGATGAAGCAGGAATATCTGGTGTAGCCGATGTGCTTTGACTATACATATTTATGATTGATATACCCATTGTAGTGTCTACAGTAGTGTTATTAAAGAATATTAGGGTGCTACCGCTTAGTGAACCGTTTAATAAATCTATAGCGTCAGCAATACCCCCCCCCCGACGGTAGGTTATCGTTGAATTGTTGCTTAGTGATACATCTATTGTTCGCAACTCCGTCTAAGCTTAAGCCTTCTGCTCTAGCTTCAGCTGCTGTTACTAATTCATTAGTATTTTCCATTATTCTTGATATTCTCTTAAATTACCAATTGTTACTTCAAATTCATCTGATTTCATGTAGGGTGATACATCTGCATCTTTAGCAGCTTCGTTCAAACAGAACATGTCTGAAGGAAACGATAGTGCCTTTACCCTTATTTGCTTAAGTAGTCTGGAATGTTTAGCTTTAGACCAAACCCAGACGTCAAATATAAAATTTCTCATGCTGCGATTAATGTACTTTAATTCTTAAATGCTAAGTAGTACTAAGTGTAGAAGCAACCCACTTTGATGTAGTAGCTTTATTAATACTAAGTCTAGTAAGAGCTGTACTATTAATACCTACATATAACGTGAACACATTAGCTAACGGCACACCATGTAGTGATACTGGAAGTGATTGTGCTAAACCACCTCCACTAGTTATTCCATAGTACAGTAATTGAAATGGAATATTATTCGTCATATTAGACTTTACAGTGTCCATCACTGCCTGGTCTGAACTGTTTACTTCTAAGGTACTACTTCTATTTGTGCTAATTAAATCTTGTGTTGTTAAAACCAGGGTCTGAACCCCCCCCCCAATAGACTCAAGTGCATCATTCACCTGTTTAGTGGTAGGGCATTTGTTGTCTTCATTTTGAATTAAAGCCATGATTGTTATTATTTAATAATTCTACGTTTAATTTGCACACCTCTCTTAGCTATTAGCATAGTATTACTTCTTTTGTTGATAGTATTACTAGCAAAGGTATTATGCAATTTAGCTATCTCGTCATCATTAAGGGTATTAAACCCTGAAGGTATTTTAGCTCCCTTAGTTCTCATCTCTTGAATATCTGTACCTTTTAATTGCCTGTTTGGGTCAATATAATAGTTACCGTTTGCATCTTTCATGTTTACATTAGCTCCTCTAAATCCCCATGTATCCGCATGTCTCTCATTAGGTTGAGCACTATATACTTGAGATTCTAATGGCACAGAAGATTCGTAGTCTACTCTGTTATTAATACCAGGATTAGCCTTCAATATCTGTGGATTATTATCTCCCACCATATGACCTACACCTTCGTGCCAAGATACATCCCCAAATCTTCCAGAGAATGGAAACGAAGGGGCATTATAGGTATATTGTAATCCTGCTGGATATGCAGCTCCTTTATTCTGCCTCATAACTACCTGGGCAGCTTGAGTTACATTACCAACCTTCCCTTTGTATACGCTTGGGTTAGAATAGAACTTAGAAGGTTCTACATATTCTGCCCTGTTAATTTGGTCAGTAATGTTAGCAAGGTTAGATTCATTAACTTGAGATTAATACTTAGGCTGTTTAGCACGTTCTTTATACCATTCTATAGCAAAGTCTTTCATCCCTCTAGTTTGGGCTTGATATCTCTGGTCTTCCGGCAATTTATAGTTCTCCTTAGGATTAGGTCTTGCTATAGTCCCTTGCTGCGCCTTAATAATCCCTCCTCCTTTAGTTGAGATTCTCATAATATCCATTTAAACCAGCCATAGCTGAAAGTCTTCCTCTCGTATTCAGGATGTTCAGCTACATACCTAGCTTCCCTTTCAAATGATATGTTTCTATAGGCAGTGTGAGCATTGCCACTAGCTAGTAATTTAATAAACCACTCTATTACATACCATAAATAGAAGAATACTATTCCCATTTCTAATATCTGTTTCGTGTGAGTCTTCTCATGTGTAACTGTAGCTTGACTCATTCTCTTTATATAATCCTCACTTCTAGTAAACATAATAGCACAAATATTCATAAATGAATATCCTTTTACCGGAAGTAACGGATTGATAAAGAATAGCAATCCTTTAGATTTGTCGTACTTAAATTTCATAGTTAATGCTTCCATTTAGCGGCATTATCAACTATTGCAGAACACAGAATTAAAATAGTATCCATATCTAAATCTGACTTAAGTTGATTAACTGCCATACATACTAATTGTATATTATCTATAGTATAACCTTTTGAGGGCATTATCTGGTCAATGCTAACATTCGTATAGATTCGACCTTCTCCTAATTCATAAGTCATGTCTAATCCAGAAATTGCACACTTGCCATTTTGTGCCTTCCATACGGTTAGTAAATCTTCTTTAGTAATAGTGAAAGGTATAGATTTGTCTATAGCTCTGGATTTAGCTGCAAGCCAACGTGCTTGTAAAACCTTCTCTAGTTTAACGTCGTTATCATAAGTAGCTATAGCAGCTTTCCTTTGTTCTAGTTTACAGGAATTGCACCTACACTCCTTATTCTGACGTAAAGTGTATTTATTAGCCCCTGCATAAGTAAACTCACTAGGCTCTTTATATTCTCCACATATGTGGCATAAGAGCTTCCCATCTTTCCATTCAGTATTCAATTTGATTCGGTCTTCACAATCCCTACATGTAGTGTGAAAGTTTAAGCCGTTTGTCTTGCGTGAATACTTTCTGAAGTTGCTTATATTCTTGTCTAGCAACCTCCCACATACGTCACATTGCTGTTGCAATCTTTCTTCTTTCTTCATGTTTACTTCTTAGACCAAGACGCCGCATTCCGTGCAAAATTAGCTCTCTTCTTCTGTAACGGAGTCGCATTAGGATTGTTAAGTACAGACCTAGCATGTTCTTGAACACTCTGTCCAGCTTTCTTAGCTGATGCCGTAAATTTGCCGCGATTCTTCTTCTTAATATGAATCTTGCTTCCATTTTTATCTTTCCTTACTAACTTACTACCACATCTAAACATGGGAACCTCTTCTAGGTCCGCATCATCGAGTAACTCTTTCAGAGCCTCATTAATTCTTGATAATTCCTCTGCGTTAAATTCCATAATTAAATTACATGTTAAATCACTTTTTTATTCACAAAGGTATTGCTAAATTTGCACATTATCAAACAAATCAGATGAATTAATGATTTAAGGTGTCAATGTAAATAAGTAATAAAGAAACTAAACTATTATTAATCTCTAACCTTTAAATCAGTAGATTAATGTTATTGGGCAAGCTAAAAGAGGTGTACAGGTGGATTGACAGTTGGAGTTCTGGTGTTAAGACGATAGTCATTATAATGCTTGCATTCTTGATGGTAGAGCTTCATTTCTCTTCACACACTAAAGCTATTTTAGAAGATTATAGACAGGCAGCTGTTACGGAGAAGGTATTAGCTGAGAAATATACAGAGATGATTACTCCACAAGTTAACGGGCACATAGAGCATATTCTTATGGAAGATAAGGATGCGTCGAATGTCTTGTTATTGAATTACCATAATACCTTACAAAGTACACATGGTTTATCATATCGTTATTTAACAGCTCTTACAGAGAAGAGAAGAGGGTATGAAACTAAGGCAACTATTAAGATATGGAAAGAGTTGGAGTATATTAACTACGGTGATGAGCTTGAAAGGATTAATGACAATCAATTCATCAGAATGGATACTATTGAGAACTATCGTAGAACGTTCCCTAATTTAGTAGCTTTATTAGAGGACTCTGGAGCAAAATCTGCTGCGATATACCCGATAGTAGGTATTGATGGACCAATAGGGTTAGTAGTAATTATCTATCCTAACGACAAGGAATATTATTTAGGATACTACAATTCTGTTATTGCTCCATGCATTCAGCCTTTATCTACATTACTAGATTATAACTCAATTAGGAAGAAATTTAAAATGGATTATGAAAGTAGACAAGAGGAACAAGGAAATATGTTACAACGATTCTTCCCATATGTATTGGAGTGAAATTGACAATACTATATACACTTCAGTAACAACAATGATACATGAGTTCTGTCAAAAGTTCGACAGTGATTTCTGGTCGCAGTACAAAGCATTACAGAAGCTATTAAGTGCTGAACAGTTTGCCATGGAGAAGAAGAGACTATTAGAAACTAAACGTTTTGATAAGAAGTACTTCTTAGACATGTATGATTTAAATGAGACGGAGTTTAATTCTGCACAACAGGATATACTGGATGAGTGGTCTAAAACTAATGCCGATTCCAAGGAAAGAGGTACAAAGATTCATAGTGATTTGGAACATCAATACTTAGGTAAGAGTTCATGCCAAATGAGAAGTTACGGTTTAGGCGGAACTTTTGAAGTTAATACTAATGAATCTTTAGAGAAGAATAACTTAGACCTACTAAGCATAGAAAGAGGAGTCTTCCCTGAATATATGATATATAGAAGGTCGGACGACAATAAATTTAGGTTGGCAGGTCAAATTGACTTACTTATTAAGGACGGAAACGACATCTACATTGTTGATTACAAGACTAATAAAAGTATTGACGAGAAATCTTACTTTGATACCAGGACTAAGAAGAGTCAAATGATGAAGTATCCTATGAATAATTTAATGGACTGTAATAAAGTACATTATACTTTACAACTATCTACCTATGCATGGATGCTTCAGAAATTAAATCCTGATTTTGTTATTAAGAAACTATTGCTTATACATTATGACCATAATGGTAACGTTACAGAACATGAGCTAGATTACCTTAAAGATGATGTGGAACGTATGTGTAAGCATTGGAAAAAACAGTGCATACTTGAGGAAATCAAGGAGAAGAGAAAGCCTATAGAGTTCTAATGAGCTAGTTCATAATCATAGAGTATCTTTCAAACTGGGATTTGAGATATTAAAAGTAAAGTATAATTAAAGCTCATTAGAAATCTATGGGAATTACTAATATTGTAAATGGACACTTAAATGAGTTACTAGGTAATAACGAAGAAATGGCTAGAGCTCGTATTAGAATATGTAAGAAGTGTCCTATTATGAAGGATTCATTTATAGGGTATGTATGCAGTAGTAAACTGTGGCTGAACCCTAAAACAGGAGATATATCAACAGAACGTAAAGATGGTTATAAACGTGGTTGCGGGTGTAGGCTTAATGCTAAAGTTAGGGATATTAAGTCCTCATGTCCAGCAGGTAAATGGTAAATGATTTAAATTATGAGTAATAACGGAACAATGGATGTAATGTTTGGGGGTAAAGGATTAAGCTTTGCCGGTGCAGATGGGTTTAAAGATTTAAAGAAAGAAGCTGCTGTGGAAGCACATAATAAAGCAGTAGATACTTACACTAAAGCACTTAATAAGAACATTAAAGATGAATTGGAGAAAGCAGAGGAAGTAACAGAGAAGATGAATAGTATGGAAATTATGCCTATTAATTCATACGTATTAGTTAGACCTTATGCTAAGAATCCGTATCAGAAGATAGAAGTAACTAAAGGTGGACTTATTATACCAGAATATGACGGAGCATTTAAGAATCCAGACACTGGAGAGAAAGATACAGAGTATCAACTTTCAGTTGTAGCTAATGTTATAGAAGTAAGTCCTTTGTGTAAGTTTATTAAACCGGGAGACGATATATATTATAGGCGTTCTTCTGGAGTACCTGTTCCGTTCTTCAGACAAGGATTTGAAGTTGTAGCTGAACAGCAAGTGCAGGTGGTTATTAATGAAGGTTTAAAAGAACGATTTAAAAGTATAGAATAATGGAAGAGAAAGTGTTTTATCAACCAGGAGATGTAGTAACATTAAGACAAGACATCCCATATAAACCTCAGATGATTGTAGTTAAGAAAGAGACGATGACGTTTAGACCATCTAAGGATGAGAAGAAAGATGAATATTTCAAGGGTATTAGATGTAGATGGTTCTCTACAAGAGGAGAGCTACAAGAAGCTATCTTTAATACTAAAGACTTAATTAAACTATAATGGCAACTAAGTTTCAACAAGGTGGGCAGGACGACCAAGAGTTGTTCTCTGCCTACCTTATTAAGTTATTTAAGCCTAAGTCTCAGCAGGAGTTTGAGGATACTATATCCAAACTCTCAGAGAGGGAAATTAATGAAATCTATAAACAATACAAGAGTATGGAGAATAATCAAACTATCATGGCTAAGATGGGAGCCAAAATTAACTACATTAGCAGATTGCAAGGTAAGTGTCCAGAAGGTTATGAGGTAGAGAGATTCATGGCTGGAGGATGTGTTAAATGTAGAAGGAAAGCAATGGCTGAAGGCAGTAAAGCTATGGACGTATTCAAAGATAAATGTGGAGGTAAAGCCAAGAGACGCATTAAGAAGAGCGAGAATGGTGATAAAATAGCAGTTAATAAGACTGATACTGTACACACCAGTAAGGGAATATATAATGTTAGTAATAAGAAGCTCCCTTATAAGAAGATGTCCAAAGCAGATTACAAAGGACTACCTTTAAAAGACAAAATGAAAGTTGATATGAAAGACCAGGCCAACGGCAGAGGTGCTAGCGGAGCAGGTGCAACTAGAGGTAGTAATATAGGTAAAAAGTTAAGCGGTGGCACTATTACTTCGTTCAAGTGCGGAGGAATGGCTAAGAAGAGAATTAAGAAGAATATGGGCGGAACTGTTAGCAATAAATGGAGTATTCCTAGTAAAGCTAGCGGTGATGCTATTAAACACATTAAAGGCGGACCAGGCTCGGCAGATAGTACTAGAGAAATGAAATTTAATGGATTTCAGAAGAAAGCACTAGCTGGTAAGTCTTATAAAAGCAAATAAATATGAAAGTATTCCTATTTGATAATGGTACTAATTCGGTGATTGTGAATGAGCCAGAGGTTCTTCTTATTAAGGAGTTCGCAGCTCTATGGACTAATGAAAGGAATAAGACCAAAGAAGACCCTACGGGAGTTTGCAAATCAAGAGCTTATAGAGAGCTTGTTTACATATGGCTAATGTTAGATTGGGCATCTCCATACTCTGATTATACAGAACAAGAAAGACATCAATCATGTCTTCAGGATGCTAATTTAAGTGAAGAGGAATGGGCAGACCCAATCTTCAGAGCCGCATGTAGGAAATACAGAGATATTCAAAACGAATCTAGAGCACTTAAACTCATTAAGTCTGCCCAAGGTGTAGTTGATAGAATTACTGATTACTTTGACACCATAGATTTATCTGAAAGAGACCCAGTTACTAATAGACCTGTTTGGAAAGTGGCTGATGTAATGAAAGAAATGCAATCAGTTTCTAAGGTTATAGAAGAACTTAAAACTCTTGAGTATATGTACAAGAAAGAGCAAGAAGAAGAGACTGATAACAGAGGTGGTGGTGAAGAAGGACGCTATGACAGATAATTATGGCTGGACGTGGAAGACCTAAGAAGAAAGTCGAAGTTCCAGAAACAGTTCAAGAGTTAATACAGAGAGTAGAACCAGAATTGATAGAGGCTATTCCATACGTAGACCCTATTGTAGAAGATGAACCAGTTAGCACGCCTAACATTGTATGGGATGTAACATTAGATACTGAGATTAAGCATTTCGACCCTACTCTATCTTATGAGCTGACTGGATATCGACCAGTGGATGAAGAAAGAGGATTAGATTTTAATCCAGAGTGGTTCACTGAAGCTAGACAGATTAAACTAAGAGATGGCAAATACTGTGCCTATCCTAAAGGAACTAAGAAATATAATGACTTTTGGGACGAAGAGGTTAAAAGATGTAATCGAGGATATGAATCACATGGATATAGAATCACAGGTGATAATTACTTCTTCCTTAATTATTATAGGTTGAAGAATACTGATGTATCTCAAGCTGGTACTGGTCGTGAAACTACATTCCCTTCATTCTTTAGTAAGCAGTATGAGTACTTCCATTACATAGAAATGTGTGAGAAGTTGAAGAAGGATGTGTGCGCCCTTAAAGCTCGTGGAGTCGGATTCTCTGAAATTGCAGCATCTTTAGGAGTTAGGTTATATACAACTGTTAGAGGTTCACATACAGTATATGTAGCATTTACCGAGAAATTCGTTAGTGACGTGCTTCGTAAATGCTGGGAACAACTTGAGTATTTAAATGCTGATACAGAAGGTGGTATGAGACATCTAAGACAGAAGTATAATTCTGATATGCATAAGAGAGCTTCTCTTCTTACTAAAGACAGAGAAGAATTTGGATTCATGTCAGACATTATTGGCTTCGTAGTAGACGTTCCTCGTAAGCTACGTGGAGACCGTGTGGATAGACTGTTCTTTGAAGAATCTGGTTCTAACCCAATCTTAGTAAAGACTTACTTACAGAGTACAGCTCTTGTAGAAATTCTAGGTAATAAGTTTGGAACTAGATTTGTGTGGGGAACAGGTGGAGACCAGGGACCTGCACTTGACGGACTTAGTAAGATGTTTTATAATCCAGCTGGTTATAATTTCTTACCTTACAAACATAACCATACTAAAGACGGGTCTTACGCTTTTACCTCATTCTTCATACCTGCTTACACATTTGTGGCAGCAAATGGATATGTAGACGATAGAGGAGTTACTAATACTGCGAAGGCTAAGAAGTTCTATTTAGACCAAAGAGAAGCTCTACTAGCTAACCCGAAGGAGCATTTAATTGCATGTGCAGAGTTCTGTTTTACTCCTGATGATGCTTTGGCTCTAGAAGGAGATAATCAGTTTAATACTGTATTGTTAAGTGAGCAACTTGCTAATATCAAACTACATAAACTGGGACCACATATTGATGTAGGTCAGTTAGAATATAATTTCACTAACAACCAGCACACAGAAGAAGCAATTGATAGTGTAAGATTTGTTAGTAATCCTAAAGGTAAGGTTAAGATACTGGAACATCCGATTAAAGGAGAACATGGAGCTGTACCTAGAAATTTATACGTTGCTGGTATTGACGGTATTGATATGGGTGGTGAGGACACTTCTGATAAAACTCAAGACCCTTCTGATTTCTGTGTAGTGGTTAAGAAGAGAGCTTATGGGTTAGATGAACCTAAAATAGTGTGCTATTATAGGGACAGACCTAAGACTTTACGTGAAGCACATATGACATGTCTTAAGATATTGCAGTATTACGATTGTCAGGCTGTTCTTGAATCTACTAGAATGTCTACTCTGCAATTCTTTAGAGAGAAACATAAAGAGAATAGACATTTGATGAGAAGACCTAGAGCTACTCAATCTGACATACAAGGAGGTCGTAGTAAACAATTCGGAGCTCCTGCTACTGAAGTAGTAATTAGGCATCAATTAGATTTAATAGCTCAACATATAGAAGATTATTGTCATAATATATGGTTTGAAGAAATTCTAGAAGAAGCAATTAAATACAGTTATGAGAATAAACGTAAGTTTGATATTATAGCTGCATGGGGTATGTGCGAACTAGGAGACGAGGAATTAATGGGAGTAGTTCCTAAAGAAATGGACAGTCCTAATAACAAACTAAGACCTTTTGGTTATTGGGTTGACGAAAGAGGAATTAGACATAAAGGAGTTATTCCAGAGAAACAACAGATAGTACCTAAGTTTAATTTATGGCCTACACAATACGATGACCCTACAAGAATTAGAAGTAGCAATCAGAGATTTATTCAAACAGATTTATCATAAAGAATATGTGGCTAAATTAAAGCTAGAAGAGCTACAAACTGCCGAGGGGACACATAGAGGTTATAAGTTAACACTTGGCATGAATAATATAGACAAGCCACTTATTATATCGTTTGAGGGTGGTGAAGTAGCGTATCTTAAATTTCTTAGACAGGAATTAAGAGATAGAAGATTAGGCGACACACATTATTTCCTAGGATATAAACAATATAACGGATTAGAGAGTTGTAATGAGTGCACAGAACAGGAGTGATGAGTACTTAATGGAGCATATTGATAAGGCAGTATCAGAATTAGTATTTCCTAAGTACAAATTACAGAAAGCATATAATTATTATAATGGATATAGAGATGCCGAACAATATAGGTATCTAGAAGAGAATTTTGGAATAGGTAATCCTACTTCTATAGAATTTACTCCTCTTATCAGGAAGCATGTTGATGCTTTACTTGGAGAATACCTAGGTACTCCATTACTGCCTAAAGTGTCATGCAAGGATAAAGAAACTATATCTAAGATATCTAGAGATAAGGAATTACAAATTAATAAGGAAGTATATCAATACTTACAACAACACCTTAATAATCAGATACTAGCGTTCTTAGGAGGACAAGAAGTAATTGATAAGGCTGTAGAGGCTCAACTTAATAAGTTAGTAGAAGATATTAATAACAGCTTTGTTAGCGAGTATGAAATAGCTGCACAGAATGTTGTGGAATATATAATTCAATCTAGAGATATTAACCTACTTACTAAATTGAAGAACCTGTTACTTGACTTACTAGTAACTGGTATGAGCTTTTACCAGGTTCATCCTAGTAGGAAGAGAACTAATATAGAAATAGAGGTATTAGACCCACGTAATGTATTCGTTGATAGAAATCCAGAATCTGTATATGTTAGAGATAGCTACAGAGTAGTTATTAGACGTTGGTTAACTAAGCAACAAATACTTAATAAATATGGTCCTCAACTAGATACAAGTAGTATCAATGAATTAGAGGAGATGTTTGAGGGATATTACGATAGTAGTTATATATATGTACGCGCTATGAGCAATCAAGCTACTGGAGCTCCTATTACAGACGGACTCGAGGCGGGTAAAGAAGTAATACCTGGATTCCCTACCGACTACTATGAGACTTACAATTATAAGTTAATACCTGTGTTTGAAGTTGAGTGGATTGATGTTGATAAAGAAGGAGAAGATTATGTAGAGAATAGATATGAAGGAGTTAAAATCGGAGAATCTATTTACATTCTTACTGGTAAGTCTCCTGATGTAGTTAGAACTAAAGATAATCCTACACACTGTGGATTGTCAGTTAATGGTTTGTTCTTTGTAAACAGAAGTAACGAACCATATTCACTTGTGCTTGCATGTTCACATCTTCAAGACAAGTATGATTTGATTACTTTCTTTAGGGACAATGTAATTGCTAATAGTGGTACTAGTGGAGACTGGATTGACTTTAGTATGCTACCTATGGCTCTTGGTGATGATTTGACTGAAAGATTGCAGAAATTCATTGCCTATAAGAAGACTGGTGTGGCTCCTATTGATACTTCACAAGAAGGTAGGGCATTTAACAACAATACTTCTTTTGCTGGATTCGATGACTTATTAAAAGCTGATACTATTCAGGCATTTAATATGGCGTTGCAGATGTTAGAAGAGCAGACATCATCTATTACTGGAGTGTTTAGAGAGAGATTAAATGGAATAGAAACCAGGGATGCTGTTAGTAATGTTAAGGCAGGTATGAGAAATTCTTATATCATTACTAAATCTTACTATCAGCAAATGGATACTTTGGCAGAGGATATTCTGATTGATTCTCTTAATTGTGCTAAGAAGGTATGGAAACATAAACCACTTACTGGAACTTTAGTGCTAGGTGACAAACTACAGAAAGTGTTCACTGCTCTCCCTGAACATTTTACTTTTACTGACTATGATATTCATGTAATAGCTAGTAGTAGAATTATGGAGGAAATGCAGAACATGCAACAATTAATGATTGAATTCATTAAGAGTGGTCAATTAGACCCAGACATAGCTATGGAGTGTATGACTGCCAGAAGTATGACTGAACTTAAGTCTAAATTGTCTAAGGCATTTCAAAAGAGAAGAGAAGAAACTCAGAACACTGCACAGATGCAACAACAGAACGAAGAGCTACAGAAGCAACTTCAAAAGGCGGAACAAGAGAAAGAGCAGCTTAATAATAAGATTGCATCTCTTAATGAAGCTAAGATTGCTATTGATAGGCAGAAGGTTGAATATGACTATGAGATTGGCCTTATTAAGGCTAACGCTGATAGAGATTATAAGCAGAGTACTTCTGATAATGACACCAAAAGAACAGATATTGAGATAGCCCAATTGTACGATGGGAATCAGCAGAATAACGAAGTGAAGAACGTATAATGGAATTAAAAATTAAAGTTTGCACTAACGATAGCTGTAAGGTAATCATACTTGACGATACTGGTACAGGAGAGAATGGCTATTTGCCTGAATCTTCTTCAGTCATCGTCAAGAACAGATTCAAGTACTCTGACACTGTATCTATTGATGTCTTACAACATAATAAGGCAGATGGGCCTGAAATACAACTTCCTGTTTACACTTTACATGATGACGGTAATAAGTCAGTAACTATGCCAGTAGGGTTTGATGGGTGGTTTAATGTATATCATATAGTTCTGCCGACTAAAGATTGGTTTGATAGAGAGATGGGTAAAACGGCTGGTTCAGCTGTAACTATGTATGCCACTGTGTACTATTCGGACGGCATCTACATCTATAAGTATTTTAATGGCACATCTACGACCGTAACTGTAGATGAGATAGTAGAGAGGAACATAGAAGATACTACAATTTCTAGGACATATAATAATTACGTGTCTATTTGTTTTCTTAAGAAATGTTATATATCTTTGTGCCAGCAAATATTTAATAGCAGAGGTTTCAGTAAATGTTGGAGTAAGAATGCTGTAGCGGCCGAATTATCCTACAAGAGAGATTTAGTCTGGATGGCTATTAATGTAATCAAATATATGGTTCAATCTAATCAGTTAGCTGAAGCTGAACGAATCATAGAACAAATAGGAGGTTGTAATGGCTTGTGTAAATCAGAATACAGCAAATGGCCAGAGCAAGGCTGTGGATGCTCTCAAAGATAAGGTGATTTGTGAATACAAAGAACTGCTTAAGTATTTAGAACGGGGGCATAGATATGACTACCAACTAATTCTCGAAGAGATAAGTCTCATCGAATTGCTAGAAGAGAATGAAGTTAATAGGTCTGAATTTGTAGAACAATTTTATCTTAATAATAAATGGCAGATAACTCTATTTTAACACCAGGTGGTTCTGGAAATGAATGTATCAATCCTGTTAACGAACAAATTGATACTTCACAATTTCTGAAAGTAGATTACCGCTTAGGGGAGTTTGAGAGTGAGTCAGATAAACAAATTGCTAGAATTAATCTTGGAGCTGCTGGCATTAATGATGTCTATGATAAGACTTCAGCAGATTTAAAGACATTAGAGGCAGTTAAGACCTCAATGGATACTCACCTAGCTACTGAAGACCCACATAATATAATTCCTACTATAGAAAGTAAACTGGAGGGTTTTGTTAAAGAGGATGGAACCACACCATTCTTAGCACCTCAAACAGGTGTTGACCCGTTGACAGACTTTCATTTAACAACCAAGAGATTCGTGACTGCTTTAATGGACAGTCATTTAGCTAAAACAGACCCACATAATATAATTCCTCTTGTAGAGGAAATACTTAAAGTATATGTAACTACTGACCAGATTTATAGGAAGGTAGAGCTATATACTAGAGAACAAGTTGACGACTTAATCAAGAATTTCGTTAGACGTGACGGAACTACTGCATTTTTAAAACCACAGTTAGGAGTTACTCCAGTAGCTGATGGGCATCTATCTACTAAGAAATATGTAGATGATGTAATGTTCAAACACTTAGTTGATGCAGACCCTCACGGATTTGTAACGTTACTTAATCAGAGACTAAACAACTATTTCAGGAAGACTGAAACTTACTCTAGAGCAGAGACTTATTCAAGAGCTCAAATTGATGCCATTATTAATCAATTGGTAATTGATGCGGCTAGAGGGGCTATTGAGGAACATATCAATCAATATGACCCTCATGGAACTCTTAAAGAAATCTATAGTAAGCATTATGTACCTCGTGATGGTTCAGTTCCATTTACTGCCCCACAGAAGGGAGTAGATGCTGTAGAAGATGACGAATTAGTAACCAAGAGACAACTGGATGCTTCTATTGTAGAAGAGCCTGTTTGGATTACTAGTGGACCAGTTCAGACTACAGTAGGCTTCGTTGAAGATGAAACTGACCCAGGAGAGAAATTGAATCTTCAAGAAGTTATGGATGCAATCTTCTACGGTAAATCTGTAGATGTTAAAGCTCCTGCGTATGCTTTACTGGGTTCTATAGTAGACGTTGAACTATTCGTTAGAGGTTCTACTGGAGTGATATCTTATGCTGAATTATGGCAGAACGATGAGCTTATTGGAACATATACTAAGGACGATTTCGAATTAGGACAGTTGACTGTAAAGAGTTTACCTATTAACGAAGAAACTACTTTTACGTTTAAAGTATTCTATCCTAATGGTACATATCTGGAAGCTAGTTGTACTACTAAAGTAGCATATGATATATTTGTAGGAATCTTACCTAAATGGTATGCAGCCTCTAATGTTAATTATGATTACTTACTTCAGCTAGTTCAATCAGACCCAGAGAATAATAGCATTGACAGTTCTGGTGACTTAGTATCAGAAATCAAACACAAATATAATTTCTCAAGTCCTAAAGAGCTTAAGCAAATATTTGTAGCAATGCCTAAGGAATATCCAGACTTAGTTCAAATGACAACGCCTTCTCAACAGTTTGGTCTTGAATCATTTGACATTATTAGTGATATCCCATTTGAAATTCCTGGATTGTCAAATAGTAAAATATATAAGATATATGTATTCAAGGAGTCTCTAGTAACTCTCAACTTGGAGGTAACATTTAAGTTTGACCCAGCTAACATTTAATAAGTATGAGAGCATATAGTGAAATTATAGCAAGTTTTAGAAGAGGTGGTCCGTTCCCTATAGAAGCTGACTATATCTTCGAAACTGAAGCGAAACTGAAAGAATTTTATTCATCTCCTGAAGAGAATGCTATTTTACACAAGGGATTGTTAAAGGTAGTTGAAAATGACGGAGATGGTAATCAAGCACTATATTGGGTCACTAGAAAGGAGACTAACGATGAGTTAGAGTTTACTAAACTTATTACTTCTAAGAGTGATGAAACTATAGCTGACTTGATAACTAGATTAGAGCAGGAAATTAAAGATAGAAAGACAGCAGACGATGCTATCTGGGGAAGTGTTGACCATACTAGTGTGCCAGAGGACTTAAACAGTCTGAAGGACATTGCAGAGGAAATTACTAAAATTAGAGAGCATCTAGGTAATCTAGACAGCACTGATGAGGAATTACAGAGTAATATTGACAAGGTGCAAGCCGAACTCGATAAGACACAAGAAGGAGTAGGTTTGGGAGAAGACGGAGCTTATGTTCCTGATACTGAAACTACTTACCTTAAAGACTCTACATCTGTAATGGATTCTCTGCGCAAGCTAGACGAATTAGTGAATCATGCTATTCACTTTAACTGGGTTACACTAGAAGATACTCCAAGCATTGAATTAGATATTGATAGACAGATTACTGGAACTACAATATCTGGTAATGTTAAGGTATCTACTGATAGTGGTAACGGAATTACCATAAAGAATGACGGTCTATTCTATAAACTAACTACTGAATATTTAGACGGACTCTTAACTATTAAGGTTAACGATAATGTTATAGGGCAACATCAAATTGGTTTGTCAGCTATCGTAGAGGATGCTAAGTATGACCCAGATACGGAAGAGCTAGTTATAGTATTTAAACTTCTAACTGGTGATAAGCAAGTAGTTAGGATTCCAGTTGGAACTCTTATTAGAGAATGGGAAGTTGATAACTCTATTCCTGATAAGGTAGTAGAATTGGAGAAAGTGTTATCATTAGGAACTGGCGCTGATAAGCTTTCTGCTGACGTTAGGTTGTATACAGCTAAAGATAACATCTTAGTAAAAGAAGGAAATGCTCTGTATGTTAAAGGTACTTCCGATAACATTACACATGATTCTAAAGCCTTGGATGTTGTTATTAGTGAATTACAAAGTGATATTGATAGCCACCTTAAAGATTTCAACAATCCACATAGAGTCACTCCAGCACAGATTGGAGCCATTTCTTTGCCCGAAGTTGAAATTCTACTAAAGTCTAAAGCAGATTTAGTAAGCGGAAAGGTTCCTAAAGAACAACTTCCAGATGATATAGGTGGTGAAGTAACTTGGATTGACGTAGAAGGTGATGAAGAAACAGTATCCTAATAGACCCGCTAATATGAGCCAGTTGGACTACTTGTGGACAACATATGGCCCATATACGGTGTCGGACTCAATAGACGTTGAAGACTCTATTCCTTCTTCTAAAGCTATCAAAGATGCTATTGCTACCCAGGTAACTGGTATAGTAGAACTCGATACTCAAGAAGAAGGTAATAAGGTTAGAGTTATAGGTAAAGGAGGAAGTGGTGAGGAAATATCATCAATCCTTCTTGATAAAGATACTAAGATAGTTTCATTTGAAAGACATCTTATAACACAAGAGGATATAGATAACGGATTCGGTAATGCACTGAATGAGGAATGGCTGATACTTACTGCTTCTAATGGAGATAGATTTGAAGTGTCTCTGGAAGACTTTGTAGTTAAAGGACAAATAACTAATACTATTATTACCCAGACTAAGAATGGTAATATTGCATCAGAGTTAAGGATTAATAATCCAATTACTAATAGGTCTGTAGATTTATTAACTTCAAACTTTGGAGTTAGGGCAGACTTAGTAGTTGATACTGATGCTGATTCTAACATAGTTATTACTAAGGGTGATAAAGGAGTTGTTTGTAAATTTAGTTGGGAAGGTACAGAATACCCAGTAAGAATTAAAGCCGTAGATACTTACGATGAGTATTTACTACAGACTTTGGAACCTAATACCATTTACTTCATAAAGGACATTAAGTCTATTTACCTTAATGGAGTTAAATATGCCTCTGAAGGTGGTGGAGGTTTAGACCCTGACTTATATTATACTAAATCAGAAACTGACGCTCTTATATCTAATATCGAAAGTGATTTAGACAATAAAGTTAGTTTGGTTGATGGTAATATAGTATTAGAGGAAGGTCAAGGAATTGTGGTTAATCGTAGAGACGGTGTTCAGAATTTAATATCATCTGACAATTCCGGAGGGTTTAAACTTGGTAATGTTAATTCTTATCTGGAGATATATACTAACACAAGACCAGCTGTTGTAGTAGGGGAAGACACTGATTCACTTGCATTAATGTCAGACTTGACTTCTTATACTTGGAATGAAGTAACTACTGCTAAAGCTACCAGACTCGCTGATTTACCAGAGAGTTATCCAGTAGGAACTTTAACAGTTAAGCATTCTGAAGGAGAAGTTAGTTACGACGGTTCCGAAGATGTATCTATTGACTTAACACATATACAACAATCAATTAATACATTGAAAGATACTATGGAGTACTTACTATCTACTAAACAAGATAAGCTTGTTAGTGGAGTTAACATTAAGAAGATTAATGGTAAGTCAGTACTCGGTAATGGAGATATACTTATATCTTCTGATTCTACAGCTATTAGATATAAGGGGTCTGTAGCTACTCGTATGTATTTACCTTCTGCTCCAGAAGTAGGTGATATTTACAACGTTATTAATGACGGTGCTAACTATGCTTGGAATGGAGAAACTTGGGAAACATATGGAACTATAACTCCAACTGGAGTAGATTTGTATAAGAATGCCAGTGGTGAAATAACTGGCGGGGAGGTAAGATTCAGTGATAATACTGTGCTTCCTATTAACATATTTATTAAATAACATCATTAAATTTTATGGCACAATTAAAATTTTACAGAGGGTTAAAAGCCAATTATGTAGCTGAAACTACTCACAAGGATGGGATTTACTTTGCTACAGACACCAATGAAATCCTTATGAATGGTAAGGCTTACACAGGAGCTCTAGCTGCTGGTAAAGTCGTTACTAATGTAGCCTTGTCTTCTGATAAAAGCAAACTGGTCATTACTTACTCTGATACCACTACAACAGAGATTGAAGTAGGTAGCGGTAAGTATACATCAGCTATTGAAGACAAAGATTTAGCTATGCCTAATGCTGTCGGTGGTATCGCTAAAGGAACTAAAGTAAGTGCTCTGGAAGGACAGACATATGATTATATGTGGGATGAACTGCTGTTCCCTACTATTAATCCTACATTTACTGCTCCTACTGCAAGCATCTCATTTAAGAGTTATTCAACTCCTCAAGAAGTTGGAGCTACTGCACCTACTGCTGCTAACTTCAACACTAGTCTTAATAAGGGAGCTATTACCTTAAATGGAACAAAACAAGCAGACAGGTCTGGTAACTTAGATGCAGATAATTCATTTATCTTCGTAAATGGACAAGAGTCTAACACAACTCTGCCTACTACTGTAACGCTTGGTAATACTACTTATACTTATAAGGCAGCTTATTTGCAAGGACCTCAACCTAAAGATAACAAAGGAAACAATTATAGCACTCCACTTGCAGCTGGTTCGGTTAACTCTTCAGCTATCACACTTAATGGTACATATCCTTGGTATGCATCTACAAGTACAGCTTCTTCTGGTACGCCTGTGGTTAAACAAGCTCTTATTGCTTGGAATACTTCTACTGGAGCTATGACTACTCCTAGATTTGAATTACAACCTTCTGGTACTCTTCCACAGGTATTCAAGCTGCCAAGAGCTGTCACTCAACTTCAAATGTTGAACACAGTATCAGGTAACATGGAAGTTATAGGACTTAGTGACTGGACTAAGACAGAAGAAGAGATTACTATTGGAACCACACCTGTAACTTATTCAGTTTACACTTACAATGGTTCTACTAGAGGTTCAGTAACTTTAATCGCTAAATTCTAATTTGACATATGGCAAGAAATAAAGGTACATTCCAATTTGCAGCCAACTTTGAGGTTAAACTTCAAGGTGCTTTAGACCCAAGAATCTTAGTAGATAATAAGTCTGAACTTATTAATAAAGAGACTTGGCCGTATGATGGCAATACTATCTACGTATATAATGGATTGCTAGTAGCCGTTGCTGCTGATAAGGCAATTTATATGCTAGTTGATAAAGATAAAATTCTGGAAGCAGATTACTCCGGATGGAAACAAATGGACGTTGCTGCTGCACAGACAGTAGAGATTATTGACAACTTAAATTCTTCTTCTACCACTGCTGCATTGTCAGCTAATCAAGGTAGAGTATTAGGACAGAGAGTTACTACCCTTGAGGGCAAAATTTCTTCTGTATATTCATACAAAGGCTCCAAAGCTACTTATGCAGAACTTCCTAGTGATGCAGCAGCAGGTGATGTATGGAATGTAGAGGAAGCTCATGACAATCATCCAGCTGGTACTAACTGGGCATGGACTGGTACAGCATGGGATGCTCTGGGTGGAGCTATTGACCTGTCTGCATACTACAATAAGACTCAAGCAGATGCTGCAATTGCAGCTGCTGTTGATGCAGAGAAGACTTTAAGAGAAGCAGCTGATACTGCATTAGACGGTAAAATTACTACTAATACTCAAGCTATTGCTAAGATTAATGGTAGTGCTGATGCTGAAGGTTCTCTAGCTAATACTCTGAAACAGGCTAAAGATTATGCAGATACTAAAGTTAGTGACGTTAGTAATTTAGTAGCTAATAAAGTTGATAAGGTAGAAGGTAGTACTCTGATTCCAGAAACTAAACTTGCACTTATTGACACTAACGCTTCAGATATTGATGCTCTAGAAGTTAGAGTTGCTGCTAACGAGGCTAAACTTGTTGGAATCACCACTACTGTAGTTTCGACAATTAATACAGCTATCGATGCAGCTATGGCTTGGCACGAAGTAACTGAATAAAACACATAATATATTAAAATGGAGAAAATGTTTGTACACGTAGCGAAGAAGTCCACATTTACCAGTGAACTACAAGAACAATACACCAATAGTATTGTTTTCATTAAAGATTCACAGGAGATTTATACTCATGGAACGTTCTACGCTATTCCCGATTCTTACAAAGGCAAAATTACTTCATTGGAGAGTGCTGTGGCAGCTTTACAGGCTGCCAAGGCCTTCTCTAAAGTTTCTGACGGTACTAATGTTGCAGAGTCTCCTTCTCATGACGGAACTCTTAAATTCAACAAAGGCTCTAATGTAAATATCACTGTCGGAACAGATGGAGTAACAATTAGCGCTACAGATACTAAATACACACAAGGTTCTGGTATCTCTATTGAAGGTACTACAATTAATCACTCTAATTCAGTAACTGCTGGCACAGCTAAAGGTGATAATAGTAAAACATTAGCATTTGGTGGAACGTTTACTATTCCTAGCATTACTTATGATGCACAAGGACACGTTACAGCTAAAGGAACCACTACAATGACTATGCCAGCTGCTCCTTCATTTACTAACTGGCAAGCTAAGAATGTTGTTGGCGCTTCTGCTACAGCTACAGCTAATGCAGCAACTACTAATGCTACTACATTCTTGAACTTAATTGAGAATGGTGCAGTAAGAAGCTCACATCAAATTACTGGTACTGGTAAAGTAACAGTTACAGCTGATGCTACTGGTAAAGTAACAATTAATGGTGCTGCAACCACGGCTGCTTCTGGTTCTGCTAATGGTACTATTGCAATTGACGGAACTGATGTTGCTGTTAAAGGATTAGGTTCTGCTGCATATACAGCATCATCTGCATATGCAACTGCTGCTCAAGGTACTAAGGCTGATAATGCTGTTCCAAATACTAGAACTGTAAACGGACATGCACTTAGTGCTAATGTTACTGTTACTAAAGCTGATGTAGGCTTAGGTAACGTAACAAATGAATCTAAGGCTACAATGTTTACAAGCCCAGCGTTTACTGGAACTCCTACAGCTCCTACTGCTGCTGGTGGAACTAATACTACTCAAATTGCAACTACTGCATTTGTAATTAACGAGATTGGAAGTAAGATTTCTGCTGCTCAAGCACTTAGATTCAAAGGAACTATTGGTACAGACGGTGATGTAACTGAACTTCCAGCTAATCACACAGTTGGAGATACTTACGTAGTTAAGGCTGCTGGTAACTTTGCGGGCGAAGGCTGTGAAGCAGGTGACATGATTATCTGTGTTAAATCTGGAACGACTGCTGCAAATGGTGACTGGTCAGTTATTCAGAGAAACTTAGACGGTGCTGTTACTGGCAAATCCCTAACTGCTAACGCAGTAATTTTAGGTAACGGTGGGTCTACTGTTAAAGCTCTAGCTAATGGTACTGCTGGATACGTATTGAAAGCCACTGCTAGTGGTCCTGCATGGCAAGCAGAGAAGGACACAGTTTATACTCACCCTGCTGGAGGTGCTCCTAGTAAGACTTCTGGATTCTATAAATTCAGCACAGATTCTACTAGCCACGTTGCTTCAGTAACCGCTGTTACTAAGGCTGATATTACAGCTTTGGGTATTCCAGGAGCTGATACTAATACTACTTATACGTTCGTTGGAGGAAACGGCTCATTCAGCGTAACTCCTTCTGGAGGTTCTAAACAAACAGTTAGTATTGGTAAACCTGCTACTGCTGGCGCGGCTGATACTGCTGCTAAATGGGCTACTGCTCGTACTATCACAGTTAGTGGTGGTGTAACTGGAAGTGTTTCTTTAGATGGTTCTGCTAACGTTACACTAGCTACTACTCTAGCCAATCTTCCTTCTAATAAGGTAACTGCAATGACTGGTTATACCAAACCGTCAGATACAGGTGCAATTGCTGCTGGTGATTCACTTAATGCCGCTATTGGTAAACTAGAAGCTGCATGGGATTGGGTTGAACTATAATATATGTACAAGAAGGAGGGAGTAGCATCCCTCCTTTATTTTATAATGATTAAAATTTAAGTGATATGGCAATTAATAAGAAATTAATTCACTTTAATAAGAAAACTACTTTTAACTCACAGAAGTTATCAGCCAATGCTTCTAATACTCAATATCAGGTAGGAGGTACTGGAACTGTTCAGACTGGAGCTCCTGACATTAACTATCAATCTATAGTTTATATTAAAGATTCTAAAGAAATTTGGACACACGGACAGTTCTATGCTACCGCTGTAACATGGAGTACCATTACAGGCAAACCTAGCTTTGCTACTGTAGCTACTTCAGGTAATTATAATGACTTGAGTAACAAGCCTACAATTCCTACTAAGTTACCTACTCCAAACGTATTAACCTTTACTGGTGCAGTAACAGGTACATGGGACGGTAGTGCTGCTAAAACAGTAAATATACCTTCTGGTTCCTCATATACACTACCATTAGCGTCAAACAGTACTCGTGGAGGTATCAAGTTATCAAGTAGCACACAGGGAGGAACTCCTAACGGAATTACTACAACTTCAGGCAGAACATATGCTGTTCAGGTTAATAGTAGTGAACAAGCAGTGGTAAATGTTCCTTGGACTGATACTAAATATACTCTTCCTACTGCTTCAGCTACTACACTTGGTGGTGTAAAAGTAGGAAGTGGTTTGGCAATTAGTAATGGTGTTCTATCTGCTACAGGTGGTGGAGAAGCCGACTCAGTTGCATGGGGCAATGTGACAGGTAAACCATCATGGATTGGTTCTTCTAAACCTTCTTATAGCTGGTCAGAAATCACAAGCAAGCCTACCTTAGTTAAACAAGTAGAACCTGGAACTCCCAGTACGGATTGGCAATCAGCGTATGTTCCATTAGATATTACATACAGTGATACGTCTATTTCTCATAAAATCATTTCTTTACCTATGGCTTCTCCAGCAAGCGGTAATAGTCAAGGTCGTGCAGGTTTAATAACTGGTGTTGATAAGAAGAAACTTGATGACTTTACAGATACAAAGAACACAGCAGGTGCAACAAATTCTTCTGATAGACTATACCTAATTGGAGCTACATCACAAGGAGCTAATCCACAAACTTACAGTAAGAATGGTGTTTACATAGAAGATAATGGAATTCTTATGTCTTCGCAAGGATTTGAAGGTGGTGCAATTACATCAACAGCAGCTATCTATGCAGCTAATGGATTCTTTGATACATCTGATGCTAGAGTAAAAACTAACGTAGTAGAAATTGATGCAAGTAAAGCTGATGCTGTTAGACTAGTAGAGTTTGATAGAACAGACAAAAAACATCATGGTTATGGAGTTATTGCTCAAGAGCTTGAGAAAGTATATCCAGAAATGGTGAACACTGATAGTGAAGGATTTAAATCAGTTAACTATAACGAACTTGCTATGGTTAAAATTAAATATCTAGAGGACAAAGTTGCAAGACTTGAAGCTCTAGTTGGAAGATTACTTGCAGAGTAATTATTATAATCTCATAACGTTTTCATTAAGAAGGTCGTCAAGGACAGCAAGCTGATAACCTATCATGGGCGAACAGAGTACAATCAATGCAAGACGACATTGACCTGTACACTTACGTTAACAGCCGTGCTTTGGCTACTAACGAGAGAATCGGTAACGAGTCTCAAGTTTTAACTAACCAAATCTGGAAAGGTAGAGTAGAAGACCTTCAAGAGAAGAGTGCAATGTACGTAGATATCGTATCTCGTGATAATGCACAGAATTTAAGATTATGTGATGAGCTTTACAAGAGGAGAGAACAAGATGTTCAGGAGAAAGCTGATTTGTTCGCTAGACTAAGTACTAGAATCTCTGATTTAGAGAAGAAAGAAGCTGCTACAGCTGCTGCTCTACCTCTAATGTTCGAGCTTAACAAAGTTAATGCTGAAAGATACACTGATGCTTGCTGCTGCAAGTCTGAAACTAATCTGTTAATGACTGCTAATGGATTACAGCGTCAACTTGACCACAAGATTGATGGACAGTTGAAATATGCTTACAGTGACCTGTGTGCACCTGTTCCAAGTATAGCTCCACTATACTGTAGCCCATTCACAAGTTACGGAACTGGCATGTATGCTGGAACTGCTGCTAGTAACTTCAATGCTGTAAATACAGCTATTAACACAGTTACAGGCGGATGTCCTTCTTGTACAGCCCAATAACTTAAGATAACCCATAAAAGGGAGGCTACAATCTAAGTGGTCTCCCTTTTATTATTTAATTCAAATTTAATTATCGTATGAAAGTTAAAATTACACCAACTGGAGAAAGTGCTCAAGTAATGGAGTTTAATGTATCGTTACCGTGTGGAGCAAATGCATCAATTGCTCCTGTGTCTACATTAACAGTTACACAAAGATGGGCAAAAGTCGTTAACGTTTCAACTACAGGAACGGAGTACGTACAAGTTACTAAATTTGATGTTATTCACAATATCCAATACACTGATTGTAAAGGAAATGTAAGAGTGTCTACAGAGTCTACATCTACGATTATGGAGACTGCTGCAACTAGTGAAACTATTACCACTTTGACACCAACAGTAACTAAAGTTATAGATGTGATTATACCTAACGGAGTTAGTATTGTTAGTCAACAAGTACTTGATGAATTGCCTACTTCTCTTCCTGTTAAGGGACATTGTGCATATTCAGTATTTGATGTTAGAGTAACACCTGCTCCTGCACCAACAGCCGCAATTGCGTCAGTAGCTAAATCTAAATAACATGTTTGGACAACCATTCGGTAGTAACTACACGGATTTACAGAACCATTACATGCAACAATTACAAGCGATGCAACAAGCTCAACAAGCACAGCAGAAGACCCAACCTATTCTAGATGAAATAAACAGAGAGGTTGGGTCTCTGTCTTTAGATGAGCAGAAGGTTCTAGCACAGATGCCAGAATATCAAATGGCTAAGCAAACCTATGAAGCTGGCTTTATGTCATTCTTAGGCACTAAGTTTAGTCAAGAGTTCGTGTCATCAGCAGATGGTAAAGTAGCAGCTGATAATCTATTAGCTACTATTAGAAAGAGTAAAGAGCACATTCATGCTCAATTAAAAGCTAAAGAAGATAAGGTTAACACATTATTAGAACTTGTGGAACAGGACCCAGAGATTAAGAAGAGATTAGACGAAGTTATGTTAAGTAAAAGTAAGTAATGAGCGATAAAGAAATTGTATTTCAAGCTATTAATAAGTATGCTAAAGACTTGGCGAGTAACCTATTTCATTTTAATAGCGTGGCAAGTCAAGCTGTTATCACATACGTAGTTAAGAATATGGAAGATAAATATGGTAAGTATTTAGACATATTCACAGATGTGCACGGCAATATTAATCTAGAGTTGCTTGCCAATGCAGTTAAAGCAGAGATGAAAGAGAAGTCTGCTGATGGGTTTGTAGTTAACATTCTTAACAAGCCAGTAAGGTTTGGAGAGGACGACGTTAATCAATTAGTAGAAATATTTAAGACATTTAAACAGAACAATTAATCCAAATTCGAGCCATGATTAATTTACGATTAGAGAGAATTTATAAAGGTGTGTCTTATACTATAGGGAAGCTGTACCTAAACGGTAAGTATTTCTGCGACACTCTTGAGGATACAGACAGAGGGCTGAAAGATACTATGCCTATAGAGGAAATTGAGAAGATTAAGGTGTATGGTAAAACCGCTATACCTACCGGCACATATAAGGTTGATATGAATACAGTCAGTCCTAAGTTTAAGGATAGGACTTGGGCTAAGCCATATAGTGGTAAATTACCTAGATTATT
>OGNB01000360.1_pt1 | contig 35959 bp, 32 predicted proteins | sample 1573301 | NCBI WGS metagenome assembly OGNB01 (sample SAMEA2581914, study PRJEB24529) | metagenome | biome: Human gut stool | place: China | collected 2011
CAAACATCTTTTACGACCGGCGCGACAATCGGTTTGGGTATGACAACATCGGCTTTGACGCCGACATTGATCCCCTGAACTATTGCCGCCGGGCAGAGGAACTGTTCGAGCTTTATCAAACGTGCGCGAACCGCAGACAGATCGAGACGATCTGCCTGAGCTATCTGCGGATGCTGGAGGCTACCAAGGTCAGCTCGACCGGGCATCTGTATTTCATCCCGCGGCAGCACATGGATAAGGTCGATACGTTCGAGACGTTCATTGAGCAGCTCAGCGATATGAACCAGAATGACAATGCGCTCAGCGTCAACAGCTTTTACATCATTGATGATGCCAAGCAGCGCGACAAAATGACGGAGGAATTTTATTCCGCGGTCAAAAAGGAGATCGCGCTGTATCAGGAGAAGGCCGACTATCTCATCCAGAGCGGCAGCCGCAGCCCCAGCGTCATGGAGCGGTGGGTCAACAAAATTGCCACGTTGGAGCAGAAAAAGCAGCACTATGAAGAAATTCTCCGCCGGGAGCTCGACGGCCTCGACGATGACTTTGAAACGCTGCGCCTTCTGTCGCAGGAACTGTCCGTAAGGGCAAACGGCCTGCGATTTCGGAAAGCAGCCTGACATGGATTTTTGATGGACAAACGGCGGCCCCGACTCGGTATCCCGAGCCGGGGCTTTTTAATTGACTACACGATACCGGCTACGTCGCTGTTGCCTTGCTGTAAAAAGCGCAAAACGCTGGCAATATACAACTCGATCCCGATCGGAATACATCGCTCATCGATGTCAAAGAAACAGCTGTGTCCGATGCGTCGCTTTTCTTCTGGATGCGCACAACCCAGATGGAAGAAGCAACTTGGACGTTCTGCGGCAAAATACGCAAAATCCTCCACCCCCAACGATGGCACGTCCCGCAGGATCACCTTGTCTGAGCCAAGCTGCGCGCACGCTGCATTACGAACCAAATCAACCATACGGTCATTGTTGATCAGCGGAGAGTAGCTCGGCTCGACGATCAGCTCTGCTCGTCCACCCATCATGCTTGCAGTCTGCTCACAAATATCGAGGACGCGTTTTCTGGCAAACAGACGTGTTTCCGGCGTAAGTGTCCGAATAATGCCGGACAATTCAACGTAATCAGCAATTTGATTTCGCACAGTTCCGCCGTGAATGGATCCGAAGGAACATACAGCGGAATCGGTGGGACTGATGCTTCGGCTAATCAGCGACTGTACTGCCGTCAGAATCTGTGCCGCGATCAGGATTGCGTCTACGCCCTCGTTCGGATGTGCGCCGTGACAGGACGTTCCATAGACCTTAAGCGTCAGCATATCAGAAGCTGCATACATTTTCCCGTATTTCAGCCCGATCTGTCCGGCAGACAGATCGCCCGCAACGTGCAGTCCAAGCACGGAATCTACATGTGGGCTTTCAAGGCAGCCCTGCGCGATCATGCGTGCTGCACCGCCAATGGTCTCCTCTGCCGGCTGGAATAAAAGCTTGACGGAGCCATGCAGGGATTCGCGCATGGACTGGAGCAGCTTTGCCGTTCCCAAAAGGATCGCCGTATGCGCGTCGTGACCGCAGGCATGCATCACACCCGCTGTCTTCGAGCAATATGGCGCGTCCGGATGATCTTCCTGTATCGGAAGCGCATCCATGTCCGCCCGCAGCGCAATTACCGGACCGGGGAAAGCTCCTTTAATCAGCCCTACGACGCCACTTTCTGCCACATTCCTCTTGTATGGAATGCCCGCCGCATCTAAATGCTCACATACCAATTCCATCGTCGGAAACTCCTGCTCGGATAGATCCGGATGGGCGTGCAGGTGTCGCCGCAACGCAATGGCCTCTTCTCCGATGTGTTGCTGTGTAATGGCTTCTCGAATATAATTCATAGTTTTCTCCCGTTAAAAACCTGTCAGCACGGCGATTTCGACCAACACCATCTGTGCGGCAAACAGGATCAGGAAAAGCTTTCCGAACCATTTCAGCCAGCGGTCATAGCGTACATCACCCAGCCCGCAAATGATCACAATACCGCAGGTTGGCCATAACAGGTTGCTCAAACCATCGCCGAATTGGAACGTCAGGCAGGCCACCTGACGACTGACGCCCAGCATGTCGGCCAATGGCGCCATGATAGGCATGGTAGCGGCGGCCTGACCGGATCCAGACGGGATCAGGAAGTTGATCAACGTGTGCGCCACCAGCATGAGCTGTGCTGAAATTGCAGAGGGCGCTTTTTCCAGAAGATTCCCAAGTGCGTAGATGATGGTATCCATGATCTGTGCGTGGCTCATCATAACAATGATGCCTTTCGCAAGGCCCGTCAGAATGCAGCCCCACACAACGCTCCTGATACCGGCAAGCATCTCCTGACAATAGTCGTTTGGCGACCACTTATCGATCAGCGCGGCCACGGCAGACATGATAATGAACAATCCGCAGAGTTCTTTATAGCCCCACTTCCAGCGGATCATTCCCAGCATCAGGATGACCAATGTGGCAAGCACATCCAGAAGAATCAGCGTATGTCGCCATGTAAATGTGAACGAGTCTAATTGACTGCGTTCAAACGAGTGCGTACACGAATCTCCATAAACCACCGAAAGCTCCGGCTTCCGGCGCACCTTGCGTGCATACAGCATCAGATATGCCACTGCTGCTCCCATCAGCACGACAAAGCAGACTGCGCGGTAACCGATGCCAGAATATAGCTGCACACCGGCAATGGACTGCGCAACGGCTACGGTATACGGGTTCAGCGTCGCGGCCATAAACCCGATATATTCTCCGAGCGCGATCGTGGCAAATCCCGTCATCGCGTCATATCCAAGAGCCATCATCAGTCCGACGATCAACGGGTAGAACCCGTAAAACTCGCTGAGCATTCCAAAAAGAGAACCTCCCAGGCCAAAGACGAGCATCAGAACAGGGATCAGGATCAGCGAGCGGCTACCGTTTTTTTGCACCACGCGACCGATAAATGCGTGGAAAGCGCCGGTTTTGACAATGACACCGAATGTCGCGGCGCAGGTCATGATCACAAAAATAATGTCCGCCGCGCTGACGCAGCCCTCATACAAAGAAGCAAACAGGCCGAGAAGTCCAGTGGCGGATACTTCAGATTTGCTGATCTCATGGTAACTTCCAGCAATTGCGACCTTTCTTGCAGTGCCGTCTATATCTATTGTTTCATAGTCAAACGAACCGGAGGGAACGATCCACGTCAGAATCGCGATCACGACCAATATGAAAAAAACGACCAGCCATGTATCCGGCAGTTTTCGCTTGCTCGTTGTGTTTTTGTGCATGAAGGATCTCCTTTCTTTCTGTTGCCGTGCGGCAAATGTCTGGCTTTCATGTTCTTAATTATATGACATGGAGTGCACGCCGACAATGCAATATCCTGCTTAAAATATTGCAAATCATGCTGAATGTGCGCACAATTGCTTCTTTTTGGGAACAGGAAATCGCGAGAAAGGCGTTTCGTATGTCCAATTTCCCAATCAGGCAAGGAGCATACTGAAAAAGAAGGCGCATCCGGTCGAACCGGATGCGCCAAAGCAGGGGGAAACTTGCGTTTTTACGGAAGTGAGACAGTCTTGCGGGCTGTTTTGTCATACATGCGGCTGAGGATCGCCGCGACCTCGCTCCGCTTGATGTCGTTCGTCGGATAGAAGGTGCCGTTTTTGTCAGAACCGGTCAGAATGCCCGCGCGGTAAAACGTATAGATCTCCAATGCGTAAGTATCCGTTGTTATGACGTCTGGGATCTTGTTATCCGCGACGGTATTGATCTGCCGGTAGTCGCTCATCGCGCCATAGAAAATGTGGACAAATTCATTGCGCTTGACGGGGGTATTCATCTGCGCAGGCGTATAATCCAGATACATCTTTTCAATGATCCCGTTATCTACCGCGTAGCTGACATAGCTGCTGTACCAGTACGGAGAGCCATTGCGCAGTGTGACCTTTCCGTTGTTGTTCAGCATCTGGTGCAGTGCGGCGGACAGCTTGATAGCCTGTGCAACGGTGAGCGTGTCATCCGGCTTATAGAGCGTTCTCGTTACACCGTCGATCAGATCCTTTTCCCATGCGGCGCGGATACTGTCATAATACCAGCTGCTTCTGGAGACATCGGTGAACGGGAAAGGATCTCTTTCCGGAACGCTGGGTTTGGTCGGCACAGACGGTGTGACAGGACCGACCGGCGGCGTGTAGCGGCCGGAAACACGGACGGTTTTGCCGCCAACCCAGTCCGTTCCGTTCAGACTGTACTGCACCGTATAGCTGACGGAGCTGCTGCTGTAATTAGCAGGCAGAGTCAGGGTTGCCGTTTGCTCCGCTGCATCGCCACTCGTCTTCGCAGTGATCGTGCCAGCCTTGATCTGAATGCCATTTTGCAGGTTCGTGCCGGTGAGCGTGACCATGATCATGCCGCCGTTGGAGGGAAGCTCCGTGGGCGCTACGCTATAGTCCGTCACCGACGGCTCAGTGGGCTGTGTGCTGCCCTTCTGGATCGTCACATTGACCTGCCCGTTGTGCGTGATGGTCAGTGTGTAGACGCCGTTTTCATACGTTTCCGTGTAGAAGTTGTCATCGGCGAGTTTTGTACTGCCGCCATTTCTGGTGACAACTGCGGTCGGCCGTTCTCCGGTGTGCAGCGTGATCACCGTGCTTCGGAGATCGCGGTCCTTATCAAGCTTGGGATTGGAAATATGGTATTTCATATAGTCCTGTACATAGTCCTCATGATCGCCGTTCCAGTCGTTCCCGAAGCTTGTCCAGTCCGGATTCTCGCTTTCGCCGGGAACCCAAAGCTCGTCCTTGTCCGTGCGGAAGTTGTTGAGATCGATCTTAATGCTGTCAGCCGTCTCATGCGCAATCAAATAGGTATGTGGCGTCAGAGTAAAGCCCATGCTGGTTGCGAATGTCGCGTCTGTGGGTGTGAGTGTAGTAGACTGATTCTTGTTTTCATTAAAGAGACTATTCATGATGAGAAGCCGTCTGCCGGTCTGTCCTGCTTCGCCGCCCAGGAGTGTCTCCACAAAGGCGTCGCCTGTGGAAAGCTCCGGATACTGCGCATTCAGGATATTTATCTTATCTGCCAGATCTGCGCTCTTCAGCACCCTGCCGAACGCGGAAGCCTCTGCATCAGACAGTTTACTGGACAGAACGGGCAGTGTGCGGTACCGGCCGCTCGTTTGCAGGAGGTTGTTGTCCTGCGCTGTACCGTACAGTCCTTCAGCAAAGTTCGTCGGGAGATAGCTGTCCGTATGATAGACGGCTTTGATTTCATCCTTAACCTGCTCGCGCGTTGCCGCGGGATTTGCGATCATATAGCGCATGGTGGGGATGATCGACTCCTTGAGAACCCAGGATGCCTCATCATAGACACCGGTGCAGTAGAAGGGATGCTCGGCGTTGAATACCGTGCCGCCATTGACGTAGGATTGGAGCATATTCATGGCAAACAGCGTTTCAGGGAAGGTATAAACGCGGCGCACGTCTTCGTAGGTGGTATTCATGACCGGCTCGAAGAGCTTGTGGTAGCGGATTTCGTACCACGCCCACGCATCGGTCAGCGCGCCCCAGTTGTCTGCAAGGCCACTCAGCCATGTGCCAAGTGCAAAGCTGCGCACCGTATTGTAGCCGCTACTGGAGGTGCTCTTAGAGTTGATGACAAGATACTTATGATGCTTCTGCGCAGTCTTAAACAGCGTATCATTCTCAAACCATTTTTCCATCCGGTGGTTTGCATCGTCAATGTCGGTCAGAACCAGATAGATGCCCTTGGAGGAGAAGAGTTCAAGGTATTCTGCTGTCAGCTGTGCGACGGCATCCGTATCTCCATTATGATGGTTTTCGGCAAAGACAACGCCCTTGATGCAGGAATTGTTATCGATCAGATCGTTCAGCCAGTCCATATCGATCAGATTGCGGAACGTGTTGATCGGAACGCCGCCGGTCATCAGCGTCAGGTAAAGGTTGATCCCCTTTTCCTGTGCGATCGCAACATGGTATTCATAGAACTTCTGGAGATTCTCCTTATTGCCAGTGCCTCCCCATGCGTGGCCGAGATAGTCGTCGGCGTGAAGCTGGATTGCCGTGTAAGGCTTGAGATCCTCTGGGATCAATTGTCAATGCAGGCGGGTCTTCCGCCAGCACCGGCAGCGTCAGCGCCGGCATCATGCTCAACAGCATGACAGCTGCCAAAAGAAGCGGCAGCAATCTCTTGCTGAAAAAGCGGGTTCCGTTTATCATTTCATATCCTCCTTACTTATCTGTTTTTCCAAAATGGCTGGTATCCTGTTTCCCATACTAAATGAAATAAAGTCCTAATAACATGGGATTTTTTCGCGTCCACTTGTGATTTTTTGACCACTTTTGTTCTATTTGCATAAACTGCATAAAAAGCGCACGGCAGATTTGGCAAAATCGCGAAAAAGCGGGGAGCCGGCCGGCTCCCCGCTGGTGTATGTCAGGGCGTTTTTTCCGCCGCCGCGCGCTTGCGGCGCTGTGCCTGCGTCAGATATTCCTTGGCGGACATCCCTGTGTATTTTTTGAAAACATGGCTGAAATAGGTGGTGTCCTCGAAGCCGACGCGCTGCGCGACCTCGAATACCTTCAGATTTCCTTCGTCCAAAAGCTGGCGGGCATACTCGATCTTCTTTCCGGCGATCGTTTCCATGACCGTCCGCCCGGTCTTCTGACGGAAGAAGCGGCTGAGATAGCCGGGGCTGACGTGCACGGCAGCCGCCAGCTCGCTCAGCGTCAGCGCCTCGCAGAAATGCATGTCCATGTAGTTCTGCACGTCCGCCAGAAGATTGCCGCCCTCCGTAGAGAGCAGCGCGAGATACTGACAGACTGCGCGCACAAGCTGCTTCTGGTGGCGGATACAGTCCTGATGGAACTGCAGCTGCTGAAGCTGACGCTTCCACTCCGCCCTGTCCAGATCCACAGCGTCCAGATCCGCACCGAACGCTTCGAGCGTACTGCGGCAGGTGTGCATGACCATCATCGCCGTCTCCTTGACCTGCGCTTCGGGCGCATGCTGGCGGCGCTGTGTGTCAAAAATATGCGCAAGAGCCGTCTCCGCCTGCGTCAGATCGGCGCTTTTGAGCGCGTTGCCGAGCGTCGTGAAGTACGCGGCGTACGTCGGTGCGCGCTGGGTCTGCATATGCCGGAAAAAATGGACCTCCTGCTGATCATAGAAGCGATCCTGCAGTGCGCGGTGTGCCTGCGCAAGTGCGTCTTGCAGCTCGCACAGCGGCCGGCTGTTTTCGCTCACACCGAGATACAGCGTCTTTCCCAGCAGCTTTCTTGCCGTGGAAACACAGTCGAAGCAGAAGCTGCGAAGCTGCGTGTCGGAGCAGTCCGGAAACACCATATACAGCTCATGCCGCCCCTGTGGGCAGAGATACAGCTGCTCCGGCGGAAGCAGACTGTAAAACAGCTTTTCCAGTCCTGCCCGAAGCATGGGAGACGGGTTCATGGCCTCCGCGCTGCGCAGATCCGCGACTGCGACGGCGTAGCCGGAGGCGGCCAGCCCAAGGGCTGCCGCCTGCTGACGGATCTCCGCCTCATGGTGCAGCGTACCGCTCAGGACTGCGCTGAGCATGGACGAAATGCGGCTTCCAACATCCACATGGAGCAGCCGCTGCTGATCCAGCTTCTGCTTGCATCGTTCGACGGCGGCAACGATGTCATTCATATTTCCCGTTTTTGTAACGTAGTCGCTGACGCCGTACTGGATCGCCTGCTGCGCGTAGGAAAAATCCGCAAAGGCGGTCAGCAGAATGATCTGGATCTGCCGCTGTGCGCCGCAGACCCACCGCGCAAGCTCCAACCCGTCCATGACCGGCATTTTGATGTCGGCGATGATAATGTCCGGCTGATAGTCGAGCACGGCCTGCTTTGCCTGCAGACCGTTTTCGGCGGTACCGACGATCTGGCAGCCGAGCTTTGCCCAGTCAATCAGTGTGCAAAGGCCCTTGCGCATCAGCGCCTCGTCGTCCGCGATCAGAATTTTGTACATGTTGACCGTCCTCCTTTGGAAGCAGGATTGTGACCTTCGTCCCACTGTTTTCAAAGCTGGTGATCCGGATCCCATATTCCGGACCGTAGAGATGCTTGAGCATCTGATAGACCGTGTTCAGCGCGACTCTGTTGTGGCGGCTTCCGACGGCAGGCAGGTCGAGCGGCAGCTGGATCTGCCCGTTTTGTCCGGCAAAGCCGACGCCGTCGTCCGTGACCACAAGCTCCAGCGACCCGTTTTCGGTGCAGCCGACGGAGACCCGGACAGTCCCCGGTCCCTCCTTTGGCTCGATGCCGTGTCCGACCGCGTTTTCCACCAGCATCTCAAGCGTGAGCTTCGGAACAAGGCAGGAAAGCAGCGTCTCGTCCGAGACGGACACCTGATAGGATATTTTATTGCCGAAGCGCATCTGCTGCAGTTCTATATAAAATTTCGCGTATTGCAGCTCCTGCGCCAGCGGGATCTTGATGTCGCCGCCGCTGGAAAGCCGCGCCTGCGTCAGCCCTGCAAAGTTGCTCGCCATTTTCTGGATGTCCGTATTTCCATCCATCTGCGCCATGAGCGCGATGCTGCACAGGACGTTATACATGAAATGCGGGTTGACCTGACTTTGCAGGAATCGAAGCTCGCTGTCCATGGCGATGAGCTTTTTCTCATAAACGTCGTTGATCAGATGGTCGATCGTGTCCGTCATGGCGTTGAACGTCTGGCTCATGGTGAAAAATTCCTGACAATCGTATTGCGGGAGCTTGACGCTGAAATTCTGCTGCGCGACCTGCCGGAGCTGGAGCGTCATCTCCTGAAGCGGCCGCAGCCGCCGCATCACAGCGAAGAACATGACCGCTGCGACGGCAAGCAAAAGCAGAACGCAGGCGATCACATACGGCGCGGCGACCTGATATAGAAGCCGCAGGATCTGCACCGACGGAACACCGACAGCACAGTGCAGCCCCATGCCGGAGGCTTCGCTGAACAGGAGATACCGGCTTCCGTCAAGCCTTCGCGTATAGCAGGCGTCGTGACCGGCATCGGCCAGCTCGCGCTGCTCCTCCGCGCTCAGCCGCAGCGCGCTCTCCGACAGGACGACCGCGCCGTCCTTGTCAAACAGGTACCAGAACGCATCCTGATAGTCGGAGAGCTTGCCCATGATCGACGTGACCGCGGACTGGTTGACAACGAAGATCACCGTGCCGAACGGGTCCGCCCAGCGGTCGTAAACAGTAAAGATAATGTACAGATATGGTTCGCTCGCAGTGCACTGCACGTCCGTGCCGCTCTCCTGAAAGGCACGATAGCGCGCCAGATTGTCTTCATTCAGCCGAAGCTGCTCGCTTGAGAGCTGCTCGTGGTAGCTGACCACGTCGAACGCGCCGTGCATATCCATGAAATATGCCATCTCCACAAACGGAAGCCCCGGCGCAACAATATTTTTATCCGAGTAAATATCAACAAGGCTGCGGAACTGTTCCCCTCTGGCATCCGAGGCCTCGCCGGTCATCTGCGGACTTTTACAGATGCGCAGCAGGATGTCTTCCAGAAGCTGCGTTTTTGTGGAAAGGCTGCGGCTGACGGTCTGCATGGCAAACTCGGCCTCGCGGTTGACAAACGGCCCCATGACGTTGCTGATGAGAAGCACCAGGATCAGCAGGCTGATCAGCAGCGTGACCAGCACGGAGCTGACGCTCAGCCAGATCAGCTGTCCGCGCAGGGATGGTGTGCGCATCCAGTTTCTAAATCGTTCGCGCATAAAAATATCCTTGCCTTTCTCTTGCTTTTTTGCCGTTCTTCCTGTTATGATAGCATAAATGAAAGAAAAGCTGAACAGGAGATGAGGTGTGGTTATGAAAAAAGGGCGGCGGCTTTGCGGGCTGCTCGTGCTTCTGTGCGTTTTCCTGACGGCCTGCTCCGCGGCAGCGGAGACGGAGCCGGTGTCCATCAGCTTCATGCATGGTTGGGGCGGAAGCGGGGCCGACCATGTCGGTATGCGCGAGCTGTTTGCCGCGTTCGAGGCAGAAAACCCGGACATTCACATTGTCTATGATACCTCGCCGGATCTTGGGATCGTCATGGAAAAGGCCGCGGATATGCTTGCGGTCGATAAAACACCGAACATCATCAGCACAAACGGAAATGTGCAGTATGTTTCAAATGCCACAAAGAAGGGCGTGGCGCTGGATCTGACGCCATATTTGCAGGAAGACGCGACGTTCGCCTCGGACGTCAGTCCGCAGATCCTGCAGGCGCTGCAGGAGCCGGACGGCGCGGTCTATACGCTCCCGGATGCGGTGGAGTATATCGGCTACTGGTATAATGCGTCATTGTTCCAGCAGGCGGGGATCACGGATACCGGAACGCCGGAGGGCACGGTCGTGCTTCCGCAGACCTGGGAGGAGTTCTGGGCGGCCTGCGATGCGCTGGCGGAGATCTCGCCGCAGACCGGCGCCGTGCCGCTTCAGCTTCAGGTCAGCCAGATGGGCTTCTTCCTTGGCGCGAGACTGGCAGCTGCATCCGGGGATGCGCTGTCCTTTATGCAAAAGCAGACGCCTGTGTGCCGCCAGGCGGATGCAGAGCTTGCGGTGTCCGAGCTTATGCGTGCGCTGGCCTATGACACGCAGCGCGGCACAGCGCCGGACGTCCGCCGGAATTTCTTTGACGGCAAGAGCGCGATCTATATTGACGGCGTCTGGGCGAATACAGAGCTTGCGGAAACGACGACAAAGCAGGAGATCCGCTATGCCGCGTTTCCCGGTTTTTCGGGAGAAACGATCGCATACGCCAATCCTGCGACCGGCTATGTTATCAGCAACGACGGCTCAGAAAGACAGATCGACGCCTGCGTTCGATTCCTGAAATATATGCTCAGTAAAGACGTGCAGGAGCAGATCGTCACAAAAACGCATCAGGCGCCGAGCAATCCCAATATCTCGGATACATGGATCCATGAGCAGGTGCCGGTTCTGGCAGATGCCGTGCAGGTCTGCAAGCAGGCAGACCTGCAGATCCTGACGCTTTATTCCGTCCTGCCCGCTAAATCAAGCGCCCAGATGGATCAGTTGCTGGAAGATCTGCTGCGGGGAAAGGATGTGCAGCAGTCTGTTGTTTCCATCATAGCAGATTTGGAGCAGGAACGCGAATAACGGTAAAAATATCGCAACTGAATCAAAATATTACATCTATTGCAGCGCAAAACGCCGCCGGATTGTTGAAATTGCACAATCCGGCGGCGGATTCTTTTTTCGCCCGAGGTCAAAAAAGCACAACCTTTCGGCAAAATGTTTTATGGCGTTTTTCTTTTTTCGCAGCTAGACTGAACTTACCGGTCAGACCTGCAAAAGACAGGCCTGACAAATAAAAATTACGGAGGGTATTATGAAGAAGATCCTTGCATTGTTACTGGCATCGCTTCTGGTCATCAGCCTGTTTGCAGGCTGCGCGAAGCAGACCAATGACACCATGAAAAAAGACGAGCAGCCCGCCGCCAACGGCGAAACGGCGAAGGAAAACATGGGCGAAAAGACGGATGAGATGCCGATGGACGCGGAGAAGCCTACGATCACCTTCGTTCACGGCTACTACCATGACGAGTCCGAATGGCCCGCAGCGGCGCAGATGCGTCAGATCTATCAGGATTTTGCGGATATGCACAAGGATGCGTTCACCTTTGTCGCGATCCCCGATGAATCCGGCGCGGAGGGCATCTACAACACAGCGCTCAACGACATCAGCGGCGGCAAGTTCTATGACATCGCCGACTTTGGCGGCTGGAACATCGTTCCCGTCGCAAGCGCGGCCGGTCTTATCCTTGACCTGAAGCCGTATCTGGATGAGGATGCAGGCTTCAAGGCAGGCGCAGGCGTCTGCTACGATCAGAACCTGACTGCGGATGGGAAAATCTATTCCGTTCGTGAGCAGATCGAAGCTGTTGGCTTCTGGTACAATGAAGCGCTGTTCGCGCAGGCTGGCGCGAAGGTCCCCGCCGACTGGAGCACATGGGCGGACTTTGAGGAAGCAGTCGACAAGCTTGTTGACGCAGGTATTACCCCGTTCGGCCTGAACGCAGGCTGGCCCACCAACATTTTGACCGCTGGCCGTTTCCAGGCGGACGAAGCCACCCGCGCATTCTATGCACAGGGCGCAGAGGTCGCATCGTTTGACGATCCCGCGTTCCGTGAGGTCATGACGTTCATGCAGGAGAAGGTTCTGCAGAAGATCGACTCCGCGAACTTTGGCCCCGGCGGTGACGACGACGAGCAGTACCGCAATGACTTCTTTGACGGCAAGACCGCTATGCTCTTCAACGGCGTCTGGGATGCCGGCGGAAGCGTAGACTGTGCGGCGGGCGCGGAGAACATCAAGCCTGCCAACTTCCCGACGAACGAATCCGGCAAGCGCGCTTCCCTGATGTCCGGCGGCACGGGCTTTGTGGTATCGAACAGCCTGACCGACGCACAGACCGCAGCCTGCATCGAGTTCATCAAGTACATGACGAGCGAAGAGATCGCCAACAAGATCATCGCGTTCGGCATCGGCATGGCCCCGAATACCAACGTGGATTATACCACGCTGATGGACAGCGTTGACGCACCCGAGGCGAAGCTTCTGGTTTCCGCCTGCCAGCTCTGCATGGCGGCAGACTATCAGGCGCTCGGACTTGGCAATGAGTTCGGTGACTTTGAGGGCGAGATCCAGTCCAAATACGCCGGCTTGAAGGACGGCAGCAAGACGGTTGACGATGTCGTCAAGGAGCTTGATGCTGTGATCGCGGCAAACTGATCACGAGCCATGGTGACGAAGGGGGCGTAAAGCCCCCTTTGCTATACCGCAAAGAAAGGATGACACATTATGAAGGCTGGAACAGCTGAGAAAAAAGCTGCCCGTGCAATGGAAAAATATCGGAAACGAGGGTTTATTCTGGCCTTCCTTACGCCTTGCACGATCCTGTTTCTGATCGTCTACGCATATCCGCTGATCACGATCTTTCTGACCTCGTTCTGCAAATGGAACTATGAGAATTTCACCGCGCCGGAGTTTTTGGGATGGTCAAACTTGTTTGATAATTATATCAAGCTGTTCCGCTACGACGCAAACTTCAAAATGGCGCTGGTCAACTCGCTCAAGTGGGTCGCGCTGACGCTGCTGATCCAGGTGCCGTTTACCATTCTGGTCGCGCTGACATTGTCCAAAAAAATGCGCGGCTGGAAATTCACCCGCAATATGTTCCTGATCCCAAACATCATCTCGACCGCAGCGATCGGTCTGATCTTTCTGAACCTGTACAGTCCGGCGCGCGGCATCGTCACAGAGCTGTGCAATCTGATCTGGCCCGGCTCCGATATCAGCGTGCTGTCGAACTCCAAATACGCCTTCTGGGGCATGACATTTACCTTCATTCTGTTTGGCGGTTCCAACTGTCTGCTGCTTTTAACGCAGATCTTTTCCATTGATCCTGCTGTTTATGAAGCGGCCCGCATCGCAGGCGCGTCCGACCGGCAGATCGACTGGTACATTACGCTGCCGCTGCTGCGTCCGATGATCGGGACGATCTCCGTCATGGCGGCGAATTACGGCCTGCTCCTTTACAATGAAATTGCGCTCATCACGTCTGGCGGCCCGGATAACGCCACGTATTCGCTGAGCTACTATATCTACAAAACCTCGCTTGGAAGCACGAAGCTGAACTTTGCACGCGGAAACACCGCAGGCGTGATCCAGTTCCTTCTCGGGATCGTGCTCGTCTGCCTGATCAACCGTGTATTCCGCTCAGATACATCGGACTAGGGGGTATCAAACAATGAAACAAAGCAATGGTTCCTCGATTCCTGTAAAAGTGCTTCGGTATCTGCTGATGGCGTTCGTGCTGGTCATTTCCCTGTATCCGATCCTGTGGGTACTTCTCAACTCCTTCAAGCAGACGCCAGGCGGGCTGGGCCTTCCTGAAAAATGGGTGTTTGACGGATACATCACCATCTTTACAAAGCTCAATATCGGTCAGTATTTTCTCAACAGCCTTATCGTGACCGTCATATCGACCGTGATCAGCGTCTTTGCCGTCTCTCTTGCGGCGTATGTGTCTGCACGGATCTCCTTTCAGGGAAAAAGTCTTGTGACGCTGATGTTCGCATCAACGCTGTTCATCCCGTCGATCTCCATCAGCTTCCCGATCTACCGGCTGCTCTCCGACCTCGGACTCAAGGATACGCTGACCGGTGTGATCTTTGTCTACGCCAGTCTCGGCATCGCGGTCACGTTTTTCATCCTCCGCAGCTACTTTCTCTCCATTCCAAAGGAAATGGAGGAGGCGGCCATGATGGACGGCTGTGGCTATATCAGCACCTATTTCAGGATCATTGTGCCGATCGCAAAGCCGGGCCTTGCCACAGCCGCGATCATGGCGTTTTTGAATAACTGGAACGAGTATTATTTTGCATCCATCCTGCTCAAATCCAAGGAGCACATGACGCTTCCCGCGCTGCTCGGTCAGTTTACGACGGCGTATTCCAAGAATCTGAACGGAATGTTTTCGGCGATCATCCTGATCGTTCTGCCCACCATCATCATCTTCTGCCTGCTGTCTGAAACGTTTGTCAAGTCGCTGACGGCAGGCGCCGTGAAAGGATAGCCTATGACAGAAAGAGAAACACGGACACAGTGGTTCACCGAAGCGCGTTTCGGTATGTTCATTCATTGGGGCCTTTACGCGATCCCCGGGCGCGGCGAGTGGTACATGAGCGAGGCAAAGATCCCTGCCGGGCAGTACGAGCGCTATATGCAGGAATTTACGACAAAGGCTTATGACCCCAGAGATTGGGCGCGGCGCACAAAGCGGGCAGGGATGCAGTATGTCGTACTGACAGCCAAGCACCATGACGGCTTTTGCCTGTTTGATTCCAGGCTGACGGACTACAAAAGCACGAACGCCCCCTGTGAGCGCGACCTCGTGCGGGACTTTGTGGACGCGGTGCGCGCCGAAGGGCTGCGCGTGGGGCTGTACTACTCCCTGATCGACTGGCATCACCCGGATTTCCCAAAATACAACGACTGCAATCATCCCATGCGCGGCGATCCCGCCTATCAGGATGAGAAGATCGACTTTGACCGCTACCTTGCCTATATGCACGGTCAGATCGAGGAGCTGGTCACGAATTACGGCAAGATCGACATTCTCTGGTTCGATTATGCCTATGACGAGCTGCGCGGCGAGGTGTGGCGGGCGACAGATCTGATCCGGATGGTGCGCCGCCATCAGCCGGACGTCATCATTGACAATCGGCTGGAAACAAGCGGTGAGGGCTTCGGCAGTCTTGTCACCAAGCAGCCCGCATATTATAGCGGCGACTTTGTCAGCCCCGAACAGATCCTGCCGCCGGAGGGCATCCGCAATGTGCGCGGCGAGCGCGTACCGTGGGAGCTGTGTACGACGATGAACAACAACTGGGGCTACAACCCCTATGATACAGACTACAAGCCTGCGTCCATGCTGATCCGCAAGCTGGTCGAATGCGTCAGCAAGGGCGGTAACATGATCCTGAACGTCGGACCTGACGCGAACGGTCGGTTTAATGACGCAAGCTGTCGGCTGCTGGATGAGATCGGCACATGGCTGGCAGTCAACGGCGAGAGCATCTATGGCTGCGGCAGCGCCGACGTACCGAAGCCGGACTGGGGCTGGTACACAAAGAAGGATGGCCGCATCTATGCGCATATTCTGGAAAACCCCATCGGGCCGCTGGCGCTGACGGGGCTTGACGCAAAGCGCGTCGGCGCGGTGCGGCGGCTGGCGGACGGCAGCGAGGTGCTGCGCGGAGAGAGCTGGATCACGAATGCCTATGAAAATCTCGCGTTTGTGACCCTCGGTACGATCCCGCATTTTACCTATCTGCTGCCGGACACGACCGATACCGTTCTTGCAATCGAATACAAGGAGGATCCGCAATGAAACCCATAACCGCGATCATTCTGGGCGCCGGTCAGCGCGGCGCGAATGTCTACGGCGGCTACGCGCTGAATTTCCCGAATGAATTGAAAATCGTCGGCGTGGCAGAGCCGCGGGAGGATCGGCGTGCAGCGTTTGCGAAAGCGCATCACATCGCAGCCGACAAATGCTTTGCAAGCTGGGAAGCTGCGCTGGCACAAGATCAGTTTGCCGACTGCGTCTTTGTCTGCACGCAGGATCGGATGCACTTTGCACCGGTCACACAGGCATTGGAAAAGGGCTACGATGTGCTCTGCGAAAAGCCGATGAGCTATGACCGCGCGGAGCTGATCGCAATGGGCGAAAAAGCCCGGCAGACCGGGCACGTGCTTTCCATCTGCCATGTGCTGCGCTATTCTCCGTTCTTCGTGAAGCTCAAGGAACTGATCGACAGCGGCGCGATCGGTCAGCTTGTCTCCATCCAGCATATCGAAAGCGTCGGCTACTGGCACATGGCGCACAGCTTTGTGCGCGGAAACTGGAGTCGCAGCGAGGATAGCTGCCCAATGATCCTGGCAAAGTGCTGCCACGACACGGACATCCTGACATGGCTTGCCGGCAGCTCGTGTGCGGCGGTCAGCAGCTTTGGCTCCCTCGCGCATTTTAACGCCGCGCACAAGCCGGACGGTGCGACGGAATACTGTCTGGATGGATGTATGCACCGGGATCGCTGCCCGTATTACGCGCCGCGCTTCTATCTGGAGCATCCAAAGGCCGTTTCCGATGGATTTGTCTCTGTGGTGAGCCTTGATCCTTCCCGTGAAGCGGTTCTGAACGCACTGCAGCGCGGCCCGTATGGCCGGTGCATCTATCAGTGTGATAACAATGTTGTAGACAATCAGGTCGTGAACCTGCTGTATGAAAATGGCGTCAGCGTCAGCATGACGATGTGCGCCTTTACAGAGCATTGTGAGCGGATCATCAATGTGATGGGCAGCTGCGGACAAATTCGGGGCAACATGGAATCGTCTACGCTGGAGATCAGCGATTTTGCGTCTGGAGATCACACAACACTGCACGTTCACACGCCAGCCGGCGGACACAGCGGCAGTGACGCCGCCATGATGCGAGACTTCCTGCAGACGCTACATCGCGGCGGCGGGAGCAAAACAAGCGCGGACGCGTCGGTGGAAAGCCACCTGATCGCACTGGCCGCGGAGGAAAGCCGCCTGCGCGGCGGAGAAGCCATTGACATGAATGAATGGAGGACAAACGAGTGAGTATTCTGAAAAACGCGGTATGCCCGCAGCACATCCCGACCTATGACGGCTCTGATCAGTCCACGCACCCCTCGGTGCTGCGCTTTGACGCTCCTTGGCACGGATACCTGTACTGGATGGCAATGACGCCGTATCCCTATAACAATGATGGATTGGAGGATCCGTCCATTCTGGTTTCCAATGACGCGCAGACGTGGATCGTTCCTGAGGGACTGACAAACCCGCTGACCCCTGCGCCGAAGCCCGGTCATAACTGCGACGTGGAGCTTGTTTACAACAAAGAGCGTGATGAGCTGTGGCTGTATTATGTGGAGGCGGACGATATTGTGCAGTCGTGGGTCAAGCTGATGCGCTCAGCCGACGGCGTTCACTGGACGAAGCCAGAGATCGTGCTCCACGACCCGGTGCAGAAATACAGCATTCTGTCGCCCTGCATCCAGCGTATGCAAGATGGAAGCTGGCGGATGTGGTATGTTGATACCGGAAATACGGGGTATCAGAACCAGGACAATAAGGTCCGCACCCGCACCTCGGAGGACGGTCTGCATTGGAGCGCGGAAGAGACCTGCGAGGATCTCGCGCAGCCCGGTTATCAGCTCTGGCATCTGACGATCTGGCGCGATCCTGCGGATGATACACTGCACGCGATCTATCCTGCGTATCCGAACGGCACGAACTGCGATTACTGCAAGCTGTTTTACGCGGTCAAGGAAACGAGCCAGCCGTGGAAAGTTTTTCCGAATCCGCTGATGGAGCAGGGCAAGGACGGCAGCTGGGATGATTTCTGCCTGTACCGCACAGCATTCCTGCTGGATCGCGAGGCAGACGTGCTGCGTGTCTGGTATGGCGGAAAGAAAAGATCCGACGCTTCCTGGGGGATTGGTTATACGGAAGGCCAGTACAGCCAGATCTGCGCTGCATTGGAGCGGTAAGGTCAGACATACACGCGCCGGTTCACAGAAATCGGCGCGTGATTTTTTTAAAGGAGACGAGTATGGAGAAAATAACGCTTGTCATATTGGCCGCGGGCATGGGCAGCCGCTTCGGCGGTCTGAAGCAGATCGAGCCGGTCGATCCGGAAGGACATATCATCATTGATTTTTCCCTGTTTGACGCATGGCGCGCGGGCTTCCGCGACGTGGTGTTCATCATCAAGCGCGAGATGGAAGCGGAGTTCCGCGAATGCATCGGCGACCGCATGGAGCAGTATTTCCATGTGTCCTATGTCTATCAGGATCTTGACCGCTTGCCGGAGGGCATAGAGGCTCCGGAGGGGCGCACAAAGCCGTGGGGCACCGGCCATGCGCTGGCCTGCTGCAAGGGCGTGGTAAACGGTCCGTTTGCCGTCATCAACGCGGATGATTTCTATGGCCGCACGGCGTTCTCGGAAATCTATGATTTCCTTGCGGCACAGACCGATGAGAGCAAGTACGCGATGGTCGGCTATCGCCTGAAAAATACGGTGACGGAGTTCGGCTCCGTGGCGCGCGGCGTCTGCGAGATCGAAGACGGGATGCTGACCGGTGTGGCGGAACGCACGAAGATCTTCAAAAAGGGCACGGACGCCGAATACACCGAGGACGGCGAGCATTTCTTCCCGCTGGCGGGCGACACCATCGTGTCGATGAATCTCTGGGGCTTCTCGGCGCGTGTGCTGGATGAGCTCTGGGCGCGCATGGGCGCGTTCCTGACAGAAGCAATGAAGACAAATCCGCTCAAGTGTGAATACTTCCTGCCGTTTGTGGTAAATGAGCAGCTTGCAGACAAGTCCGCAAGCGTGCAGGTGCTGCCGTGCGAGGAAATGTGGTACGGCGTGACCTACCGCGAAGATCTGGCATCTGTCAAGGAAGCCGTGGCCAGGATGAAGGCGGAGGGCATTTATACGGAGGAGCTTTGGAAATGAACGAAAACCTGTTTGAAGTACTGCGCGCCTTCCGGCTGGACGCGAAGCCTGTTTCCTGTGAGCCGTATGGCTGCGGGCACATCAATGTGACCTATCTTGCCGTGACGGAAAGCGGCCGGCGCTATATCCTGCAAAAAATCAACAGCAACACGTTCCGCGACGTGGCGGGGCTGATGGAAAATATCACTGCCGTCACGGAGTTCCTGCGGACAAAAACAGCCGACCCGCGCGGCGTCCTGACGCTTGTAAAAACGCATGACGGCGCAAGCTATCTGCATGCGCAGGATGCCTATTGGCGCGTGTATGACTTTGTGGAAGATTCGATTTGCCTCCAGCTTCCCGAGACGGACAAGGACTTTTATCAGAGCGCTGTGGGCTTCGGCACCTTCCAGCAGCTTCTGACGGATTTCCCGGCGGCGAAGCTGCACGAGACCATCCCGAATTTCCACAATACACCGGACCGTTACCGCGCGCTTCTGGAGACATTGGAGCGCGACCCCATGCACCGGGCAGCGCAGGTTCAGCCAGAAATTGAATTTGCGCTGGCCCGGCAGGCAGAAATGTCGGCCATTCAGAACGCGCTGACTGCGGGCGAGCTGCCGCTGCGCGTGACACACAATGATACCAAGCTCAATAATGTCCTGCTGGATGCGAAAACGCGCAAAGCCCTGTGCGTCATCGACCTCGACACGGTCATGCCTGGATCGAGTCTTTATGACTTCGGCGATTCCATCCGCTTTGGCGCGGCAACTGCCGCAGAGGATGAAAAAGACATTTTCAAAATGGAGATGAGTCTCGACCGCTTCCGCGTCTTTACGCGCGGCTATGTCCGCGCCTGCCCCGGCCTGACGGCAAAGGAGCTGGAGCTGCTGCCAATGGGAGCTAAGGCCATGACGATGGAGTGCGGCGTCCGCTTCCTGACAGACTATCTGGATGGGGATCATTATTTTGCCGTTCATCGCGACGGGCAGAACCTCGACCGCGCCCGCACCCAGTTCAAGCTGGTGGCAGATATGGAAAAGAAATGGGACGAAATGCAGAAAATCGTAGCAGAAGAAAAGGAGAGGTAGACCTATGCTGCACCTGAATATCATCAAAGTCAAAACACCCGAAGAAATGGGAAAGGCGGCTGCCGACGAATTTGAGGCGGTCATTTGCCGCAAGCCCGCCTGCGTCATGGGGCTTGCCACCGGCTCGACCCCGCTGCCGCTCTACCGCGAGCTGATCGCGCGTGAACAGGCTGGCAAGCTCGACTTTTCGCGCGTCCGCTCCGCAAACCTCGACGAATACAAGGGTCTTGCGCCCGACCACCCGCAGAGCTACTGCCGCTTCATGCAGGAAAACCTGTTTGATCACATTTCCATCAAGCCCGAAAACACCATCGTTCCCGATGGTCTGGCCTCCAACATCCCCGCCATGTGCGAAGCCTACGAGCGCCAGATCGAGGACTGGGGCGGCGTGGACATCCAGCTGCTCGGCATCGGCCACGACGGGCACATCGGCTTCAACGAGCCCTGCGACCATTTCCCGGTCATGACCCACGAGGTGCAGCTGACCGAAATGACCCGCGAAGCAAACAAACGCTTCTTCTCCTCCCTCGCAGACGTCCCGACAGCTGCGCTCACCATGGGAATCGGTACAGTCATGGCCGCAAGGAAGATCGTCATGATCATCACCGGCGCAGATAAAGCGGACATTCTCTACAAGGTCTTCTTCGGGCCGGTCACGCCGGAGGTTCCGGGCTCCATCCTGCAATTCCATTCCGATGTCACGCTGATCTGTGACGAGGTGGCGGCCGCAAAGATGCCGCAGTGAGGGACGCTATGCAGTACTTGGGCATTGAATATTCGATCAAAAACCTGCCTGCGCTCGATGCGGCGTTCATTCCGTTCGGCGTGTGGGCAAAGGCGTACCTGAAGGAAGCCGCCCGCCCGTTCAAAATCGCCGTCGAGCGCGAAAACGGCCTTGTTTCCGTGTTTGAGACGAAGCTGCGCGGCGCGGAATTTGCCGAGGCGAATGCGCGCTTTGTCGAGCGCCTCGTGAAGATGCTCCTCTGGTCGGTCGGCGGCTGGCGTGTGTATCTCTGCGGTGACGACGCGGTCGCAAAGCGGATGCAGGACGCATACCGCATGGGCGGCAAGCGGGAATTTGACGTGCAGTTTATGCAGGACGTGTATGAGCGCCCGTTTGAAATTGTCATTTGTGATGAGGCGCACTTCCCGCAGGCGCACGAGCAGACGAAAAAAGCGGGCGGTCACACGAACGGCTGCCGTATCGGGTTTGACGCGGGCGGCTCTGACCGGAAGGTTTCCGCTGTCATTGACGGAAAAACAGTCTATTCCGAGGAAGTCGTCTGGCACCCGAAGACGAGCGAGGACCTGCAGTACCAGTATGACGGTATTGTCGCCGCGTTCAAAACGGCGGCAAGCAAGCTGCCGCGTGTGGATGGCATCGGCGTGTCGTCTGCCGGCGTGTTCATCGGCAACGCCCCGATGGTGTCCTCCATTTTCATCAAGGTTCCGCGCGCCCGCCGCGAGGAGGTCAAGACGATCTATGACCGCGCGGCAAAGGAACTCGGCGATATTCCCATTGTCGTCGCCAATGACGGCGACGTGTCTGCGCTGGCCGGCGCGATGAGCCTGCATGAGGGCGCGGTCATGGGGCTTGCCATGGGCACGAGCGAAGCCGTAGGCTATATTCTCTTGCGCGATGTCAAGCGGGTGCCGTATGAAGAACTTTACTTGGATCCAGACAAGCTGGCAAAGGAATTTGATGCCGCGCATCCGGCAGCGATCGTGGAAAATGACTGTGTGATCGTGACCGGAGAATCGCTGCTGCAAGCGTTTGACCGGCTTGAGGTCATGGAACTGACAGCAGCATCCATTCTGAAATCACAGCGGCTTGGCAGGATGGTGCATATCAGCGATGAAGAAGTTGCCGCGTTGAAGGAAACATATCATCTGGAAGGATGAGACCTTGAGGCTAGCATCAGACATAATGGAAAAAATAGCATCACTCTGCGCTGCGGTGACCATGAAGATGCAGGGAGCCAGAGCTGAAAAAAGCTGAGGTCGTTTTGGCAAGTATTTTAAAGACGCATCAAACGGTGCAGATATACTTTTTGTGGACTATATGCTTTCTTGGGTCGAAATTGTGAGACCAAACCTAGAGGAAAATACATACGCAGGGTATCGAGGTATCATTGAGAAACGCATCGCGCCCTATTTTCGCTCGAAAAAGACTACGCTTGGGGAATTGAAGCCCATCCATATTCAAAAGTTCTACACATTCTGCCAGAATACACTGCATGTAAGTAACAATACTGTGATTCATTATCACGCAAATCTGATGAGCGCATTGAAGTACGCGACGGAAATGGAGCTGATCAGCGTAAATCCAATGGGCAAGGTCAAGCGGCCAAAGCTGATTCAGAATACTGCTAATTTTTATACGCTGGAGGAAGCAGAGCATCTGATTTCCGCGGTGCATGGGGACCCTATCGAATTTCCTGTTATCATGGCGGCCTATTATGGACTGCGAAGAAGTGAGATCGTTGGACTTCGTTGGAAAGCCATTGATTTTGAAAGTGATCGTATAACAATTGACCACACGGTTATTCAGGTAAAAGTTGATGGGGAACTCAAAATCATAGCGAAAGACCGCGCTAAGAACAAAGCAAGCTGCAGAAGCTTGCCGCTGATGCCGCAGATCAAAGAGATGCTGCTCCAGATGAAAAACGAGCAGGAAGAGAATCGAAGGCTTTGTGGGAACTGCTATCATGACAGCGAATATGTATATGTGAACAAGCTTGGAACTCCCTACACACCCAACTACATTACAGACCATTTTCGCAATTTTTTGAAAAAGAATGAGTTCCGGAAGCTGACCTTTCATGGGTTACGACATAGCTGCGCCAGTATGCTTCTAAAGCAAAGCGTCGGCATGAAAGATATCCAAGCCTGGCTGGGACACAGCACCTACAACACTACAGCAAACTTCTATGCACATTTGGACACAGCATCCAAGACCTTAGTAGGCGAGGCAATGGAAGGCATGTTAACCGTACCACTTAGCACGCCGATGGATGGCTTGCCGGGACAATCGCCAATGCACCGTTGGCAGGCGGCATTATAAAAAAGAATCAGGGCAAGCAATGCTTGCCCTGACGGTGGTGCCGCTGACGGGACTCGAACCCGTACAGTATTTCTACCGGTGAATTTTAAGTCCACTATGTCTACCGATTCCATCACAGCGGCATATGAAAACTGTAAATTCCAGACAGGAGAGAACTCAGGAGAGAACTGAGCTATTGATTCGGGAAATGAAAACTGAAAAACGCTTGATTTTACTGGGGACTTAAGGTTCGGCGGGCAAATAGACCCACCGGATTTTAAGTCCCTTGTGTCTGCCATTCCACCACACCGGCGGGTAGGGATATTTTAGCACCGAATGGGCGGTGCGTCAAGGAGGAATCCGGGCGGCGGGAGGCGATGGGAAATAGCAGAGAAATAAAAAATTTCGTCGATAGTTTGGTTGTTCTGCCATCTTGAAAAATTAGAACAAATGTTTTAATATACAGTTACTGCCTCGAACGCAAGAACCTGGTTGAACGGAACGGAAGGATGGGAGTGGATGCAGGATGCCGGAAAATCCGAAAGGGAAGACCGAGACGCACCGACGGGCGCGGGAGATGGACGAGACCATCTTACGCCTGTTTCAGGCGCTGAGCCGGGAAGAAAAGCAGCAATTTCTTACTTTTTTTGAAAACGCTCCAGAAAGGCGATCATCGCCTGCTTCAGATCGTCGTCAGCATGGGAAAGAAGCTCCCTGAGCTGCGCGTCGAGCGGATCCTCCTCACCGGGCACGGGCTCGGTGGGGAGCTTTTTTTCGTCGGTCGTGCCGCGCAGGTAGGCGGGCGTGGTGCCGAGGGCGGAAGCGACGATGGAAAGCTGCTCGTCGTTCGGCTCGGATTTGCCGGCTTTCCAGTCCTGACAGATGGTGGGGGTCCGGCCGAGACGGCGGGCAATCGAGGCTTTGGTGACGCCGGTCTCGCGGATCAGGGCTTCAAATCTGGTATAAACGAACAAATCAGCCACCTCACTTTTGTGCAGAATGTGGAATCGAACGAATATGCGACATACTCCCCTTGACAATCGCACGAAAATGAGATACACTCAGCGTGCAGATGCGGGAGCGAAAGCCGCCGCAGCGGGAAGTTCAGATACAATAATTGTATCCGCTGCGGCGCTTTTTGTCAACCTTGAATCGCATAAAAATATGATGGAGGAAGCTGGTATGGAGGAGACCTGCGGCTGCTGCCGTTGGTGCAGGGAGCCGGTCCGCAGGTCGGAAGGGCGGTATGCGGCGGCGGACGGCGCGGTGGTGCACGAGGAGTGCATGGAGGAATTCCTGCTGGAGGCGCTGGGGCCGCGGCGGCTGGCGGCGCAGGCCGGATACCGGTACGAGAGAGGAGAGGATACGGATGCGTAAGGAAGAAAGCGGCGTGCTGCCGGTCTGGTGCCCGTTTTACCGGGAGGACAGCGGGAAGAGCATTTTCTGCGAGGGGATCACGGATGAGAGCTTTCTGCGGCTGACGTTTGTGTCGGCCCGGGCGAAGCGGCAGCAAATGGAGATCTTCTGCCGGACGAAGCACTGCGAAAAGTGCGAGCTCTATGGGGCGATCAACGCGAGGTATGCGGATGCGTGAGGAAAAGGGCGCAAGAAAGCGGGCGGACCCCATTGGAAAGGCCTCCGGGAATCTGGAAAAGGCGCTGGAGACGATGTCCCGCCGGCTGCTCACGCAGATCAAGGAGGGCGAGACGCCGGGCAAGGAGCTCGGGGAGCTGGCGAAGGTGATGAAGCAGGCCGTGGAGATCCGGCAGGAGCTGCAGGGCGAAGGGGCCGGGCAGGAGTGCGGCGTGCGGGTCGTCTTTGCGGGGCAGGCGGAGGAGTTTTCGGAATGACGGAGCTGCGGATGGATGCGCCGAACGAGAAGCAGCGGCGGTTTCTGCTGGACCGGCACCGGCACATCGCCTATGGCGGGGCCAGAGGCGGCGGAAAGAGCTGGGCCGTGCGGACGAAGGCAAAGCTGCTGGCGCTGCGGTACGCGGGGATCAAGCTGCTGATCGTGCGGCGGACGCTGCGGGAGCTGCAGAACAACCACATCGATCCGCTCCGGCAGGAGCTGGCGGGCGTGGCGAAGTATAAGGCGGCGGACAAGCGGTTCGAGTTTCCGAACGGGTCGGTCCTGACCTTCGGCTACTGCGCGTGCGACGGGGATCTGGGGCAGTATCAGGGCGCGGAGTACGACGTGGTGTTCCTCGACGAGGCGGGGCAGCTGCAGAAGGCGTGGATCGACGCGATCAACGCCTGCGTGCGCGGGACGAACGGATTTCCGAAGCGGACGTATTACACGCTGAACCCCGGCGGGCCGAGCCACGGGTATTTTAAGCGGCTGTTCATCGACCGGCGGTTTGAGCCGGGGGAGCGGGAAGACGCCTACAGCTTCGTGCAGGCGTTGGTGACGGACAACCGGGTCTTGCTCGAGCGGCAGCCGGACTATCTGCAGCAGCTCGAGACGCTGCCGCCAAAGCTGCGCGAGGCGTGGCTGCATGGGTCGTGGGATGTGTACGAGGGGCAGTTTTTTGAGGACTTCCGGGACGTGCCGGAGCACTACCGGGACCGGCGGTGGACGCATGTCATTGAGCCGTTCGTGCCGGACAAGGGGTGGACGGTCTGCCGGAGCTATGACTTCGGGTACGGAAAGCCGTTTTCCTGCGCGTGGTGGGCGGTCGACTATGACGGGGTCCTCTACCGGATCCTGGAGCTCTACGGCTGCACGCGGACGCCGAACGAGGGCGTCAAGTGGACGCCGGACCGGCAGTTCGCCGAGATCCGGCGGATCGAGACGGAGCATCCGTGGCTGAAGGGCCGGGAGATCACGGGCGTGGCGGATCCGGCGATCTGGGACGCGTCGCGCGGGGAGAGCGTGGCACAGACGGCGGCGCGGTACGGCGTGTATTTTTCGCCCGGCGACAACGAGCGGATCGCGGGGTGGATGCAGTGCCATTACCGGCTGCAGTTCGACGAGAACGGGTATCCGCGGATGTATGTGTTCCGGAACTGCAGGGCGTTTATCCGGACGGTGCCGCTGATGCTGTATTCGCAGACGCGGCCGGAGGATCTGGACACGGCGCTGGAGGACCATGTGTGCGACGAGTGGCGGTATTTCTGCATGTCGCGGCCGGTGCGGCCGATCCGGGGTGGGCAGACGGCGGCGATCTGGTCGGATCCGCTTGACCAACTGAGATAAGGAGGAAGCAATGGAGGTACGGACAACAGGCGTCCCCGTGATCGGGGAGAAGGAGCTCCGGCGGGCGGCAGAGATCCTGCGCCGCTACAAGCAGGGCAGGCAGAATCTCGAGCGGCGCATCATCGCCGACGAGGACTGGTGGAAGCTGCGGCAGTGGCGGCAGTTTGCGGACAAGGGCAATCCGAATGACGACCGGCCGGCGTCCGGGTGGCTGTTCAACGTGATCATGGGCAAGCACGCGGACGCGATCGCGGCCTATCCGGGGCCGAATATCCGTCCGCGGGAGCCGGACGACCGGATGGAGGCGCAGATGCTCTCGTCCATCCTGCCGTGCATTCTGGAGCAGAACGACTTTGAGGAGGTCTACTCCGACACGTGCTGGCAGAAGATGAAGCAGGGCACGGGCGTATGGGGCGTGTACTGGGACCAGGAGAAGCTGGGCGGGCTGGGCGATATCTCGATCCGGCCGGTGAATGTGCTGAATCTGGTCTGGGAGCCGGGCGTGACGGATATCCAGAAGTCGCAGAACGTGTTTTATCTGGAGCTGGAGGACAACGAGACGCTGCTGGCGGCGTATCCGCAGCTGGCGGGGAAGCTCGGCGGCAGCAGCGGGCTGCTGGCAAGGTACCGGACGGACGACGCGGTGGATCTGTCGGAAAAGACGCTGGTGGTGGACTGGTATTACAAAAAGCGCGTGGAGGGCAGGACGGTGCTGCACTACTGCAAGTATGTGGGGCAGACGGTCTTGTACGCGACGGAGAACGATACGTTCGTGCCGTCGGTCACGCGGGAGGAGGTGGACGAGCGGGGCGAACGGAGGCTGGTGCAGGTGCCGGTGCGCGGGCCCGCGTGCGAGCGGGGACTGTATGACGACGGGGAGTATCCGTTCATCTTCGACCGGCTGTTCCCCATTGAGGGCTCGATCTGCGGCTACGGGTACATCGACATCGGCAAGGGCGCGCAGGAGCAGATCGACCGGATGGACCAGGCCATCGTGAAAAACACGATCATGTCGGCCACGCCCCGGTGGTTCCGGCGCGCGGACGGCTCGGTCAACGAGCAGGAGTATGCGGACTGGACGAAGCCGTTCGTGCATGTGGACGGGAATCTGGGGCAGGACTCGCTGCAGCAGGTGCAGGTGCGCACGCTGCCGGCGGTGTGCGTGCAGGTGCTGAACAGCAAGATCGAGGAGCTCAAGTGGACGACCGGCAACACGGACGTGACGAACGGGCAGGTCTCGTCGGGCGTGACGGCGGCCTCGGCCATCGCGGCGCTGCAGGAGGCCTCGGGCCGCAGCTCACGCGCGGCGACGCGGTCGGCCTACCGGGCCTACGCGCGGATGATCCGGATGGTCATCGAGCGCATCCGGCAGTTTTACGATCTGCCGCGGAAATTCCGCATTCTGGGCGCGGGCGGGGCGGAGGAATATGTGTCCTACTGCAACGCGCATCTCAAGGCGCAAAGCCTCGGCGCGGACGGGCTGCTGCGCACGCCGGTCTTTGACGTGACGGTGACGACACAGAAGCACACGGAATACACGAAGCTGGCGCAGAACGAGCTGGCGCTGCAGTTTTTCCAGCTGGGCTTCTTCCGGCCGGGGATGGAGCAGCAGGCGCTCGCGTGCCTCGACATGATGGATTTTGACGGCAAGGAGCAGGTGCTGCAGAAGATCCGGGGCGGGACGCAGGACGCGCTCTGGCAGCGGATGGCGCTGACGCTCGCGCAGCGGTATGAGCCGGAGCTGTTCGCCTCGCTGACAGATTCTGCGCAGGGCATGCGCGCGGACGTGCGGCTGGAGGGTGAGAAGGCCCCTGCGCAGGTCCGGCAGGCGAGAAAACGCGCCGCAGAGGCGGCGCAGCCGGAATGATCACGGTACAGCTTTCCGGGACTGCGCTGACGGTGCGCGGGCACGCGGGGTTTTCACGGTACGGCAGCGATATTGTCTGCGCGGCGGCGTCGATGCTGGCGTTCACGCTGGCGGCGGCGATGGAGGAGGCGGGACTGCAGCGGGCACCGGAGATCGAATCGGCGTGCGGCAGCTTCCGGATCGCGGTGCGCCCGCGGGAAGGCGAGCGGGCGCGGGTGGAGGCGGTGTTCGCCGCCATCGGCGCGGGGTACCGGCTGCTTGCGGCGCGGTATCCGGAATATGTGCGGGTCATGGACGAGGACAGTCCTGAAAATAGCAGGCAGAGACCCGAAGACGGCCCGGAGGACGGGCAGAAGGAGGAGAAGGATGGAGAAACTGGAATGGCTGCAGGCGTTCGCAGAGCCGGAGCAGCCGGAGACCGGCGCGGCGGCACCCACGCCGGAGCAGCAGGAGCGGCTGGCGGCGCTTTCGCCGGAGGGCACGCAGGCGCTGACGCAGGAGCAGCGCGAGGCGGCGATGCGGCAGGGCTATGCGCGGCTGAAGGCGCAGTTTGCCGCGGTGCAGGCGGTCTATCCGCAGGCAGAGCTGAGTCGGGCGCTGGAGGATCCGCGGTTTTTGCGGCTGGTCACGCACGGTGTGGACGCGAAGAGCGCCTATGAGCTGACGCATCTGCGCGAGCTGACGGCGGAGGCGATGGCCTATGGGGCCAGACGGGCGCGCGAGGAGCTGACGGCCGCCATGCAGGCGGGGTATCTGCGCCCGCGCGAGAGCGGCCTGACGCCGGGAGCCGGCGGTGCGTTCGCCGAAAGTCCGGAGCACTGGTCGCGGCAGACGAGAGAGGAACTCAAAACAAGGGCCAGACGGGGCGAGACGATCCGTCTGTGAGGAGGAAAAGGAGAATGGATATGCATCAGGAGATGGATCTGCAGCTGTTTGCCGACGCCGGTACGCTGGTGAATGCGGGCGGCAATTACGTGAACGCCTATACGGGCGAGACGACCGCTTTCCCGGAGGGCGGCGGCATGACGGCTTCGATGAAGACGTTTTACGACACCGAGCTGCTGGAAAACGCGCGGCCGGAGCTCATCCACACGCAGTTCGCCCGCAAGCAGGTGCTGCCGGCCGGGCGCGGCAAGACCGTGGAGTGGCGCAAGTGGAATACGCTCGAGGATGCGGGCGCGCTGACCGAGGGCGTGATCCCGACGGGGCAGAAGTTCGGCCAGAGTGCGGTGACGCAGGCCGTCACGCAGTACGGCACGTATGTGTCGGTGTCCGACCAGCTGGAGCTGCACGCGATCGACGACGTCATTCTGGGTGCGGCGGAGGAGCTGGGCGCGTCGGCCGGTACGACGCAGGACAAGCTGGTGCGCAACGTGGTCGTGGCCGGTACGAACGTGCAGTACTGCGACAAGGTCGGCACGAACGGCGCGCACACGGCGGTCACGAGCCGCGCGGGTCTTGACACCACGGCGAAGCTGACGCCGGACGAGGTCAACAAGGCCGTCACGCTGCTCAAGAAGCTCAAGGCGCCGAAGATCGACGGCAAGTATGTCGCCATCATCCATCCGTCGGTCGCCTATGACCTGCGCTCGTCGGACGCGTGGGTCGAGGCGCACAAGTACGCGGGGATCACGGAGCTGTTTACCGGCGAGATCGGCGAGCTGCACGGCGTGCGCTTCATCGAGACGACGGAGGCCAAGGTCTTCAACGGCGAGGGCTGCCCGGTCAAGACCGCGGCGGACGCGTCCAATGGCACGCCCGCGGAGTATTACAGCGTGTACGCGACGCTGTTTCTCGGCAAGGACGCCTACGGCATGATCGACCCGGAGGGCGGCAACATGGAGATGATCATCAAGGACAAGGGCCAGGTCGGCGGACCGCTCAACCAGTTCTCGACGCTGGGCTACAAGTTCTCCAGCGCGGCGAAGATCCTGTATCAGGACCGCATGGTGCGCGTGGAGAGCTGCGGCGCGTATTCCGCGGAGGACGAGGCGAACTGACCGGCACTCAGCAGGGCGGAGCGCAGCTCCGCTCTGCCGCAGAGCAAAGGTCCCGGCGGATGGAACGGAAAGGAGAAGCATATGGAACAAGCATTTGCAGAGATGAAGAGCATCACGCTGCCGCGCGCGGGCGGCACGGAGCAGCAGTCGGAGTTCGTCTGCGTGAACGGACGGACGTTTCAGGTGCCGCGCGGAAAGGCGGTCGAGGTGCCGGAGCCGGTCTATGAGGTGCTGGAAAACGCCAGACGGCAGCTCGAGGCGGCGCAGAGGATCGAAGATGCGATGGCCGCGGGCTGAGAAGTCCGGCGCTGGAAGGAGGGGACGCGCATGACCATCCGGGAGGCGATCGAGCTGGTCGACCGGCTGAAGCCGAACCAGTACGGCAGCGCGGACAAGCTGCGGTGGCTGTCGGAGCTGGACGGGGTGGTCTGGCATGAGATCTGGTCGGCGCATGAGACGGCGGTCCCGGCGTTCGCGGGGTATGGGCCGGAGACGGATCTGGACGGGACGGCGCTTCTGATCGGGTGGCCGTATGACGAGATCTACCGATGGTATCTGGAGATGAAGATCGACGACGCCAATGGCGAGATGACGAAGTACAACAACTCCGCGGCCAAGTACAACACGTATTATCAGGCATATCAGAACGCCTACAACCGCGCGCACATGCCGAAGGGCGAAGCGGCGTATTTCCGGCTGTGAGGAGGGATGCGGGATGTTTTATCCGAAGCTGGCCGCCGGGCGGCAGCAGACGCTGACGACGGAGGCGTTCGGCGGGTATGACCACAACCTAGAACTCGCGGACGGGGAGTTTTACGACATGGAGAATCTGTCGGCGGACGAGTATCCGCTGCTCGCGCCGCGGCCAAGGAGAGGGACGGCGCAGGCGATCGAGGGCGTGCAGGGCATTCTGGCGAAGGATGCGCTGTGCTGGGTGCAGAACCAGGTGCTTTATATCAACGGCGCTTCGATGGAGGCGTATATGCCGTCCGTGTCGATCTCGGCGGGGGAAAAGCAGCTCATCTCCATGGGCGCGTACCTGTGCATTTTCCCGGATGGGATCTACTTCAACACCGAGAAGTACTCGGACAACGGGTACATGGGGCAGGAGAATGTGGTCGACGCATCGAGCACGAACATTGACATTTCCCTCTGTCTTGTCGACGGGACGGCGCTGACGGTGAGCTATAAGCAAGCCAGCCAGCCGGAAAACCCGACGAATGGCCAGTACTGGCTCGACACGTCCGGCAAGCTCCACACGCTCAAGCAGTGGGCGGAGGCGACGAGCCAGTGGGTATCCGTGCCGACGGTGTATCTGAAGCTTTCCGCGAACGGCATCGGTCGAGGTTTCAAGCAGTATGACGGCATTCAGCTTTCGGGCCTCAGCGGAAACGAGCAGGTCGAAAAGCTCAACGGCAGCCAGATCCTGTACGATGTGGGTGAGAGCTATATCGTCATTGTCGGGCTCGTCGATGAGACGACGAAGGTGACGAGCGGGACCGTGAAGACGGCGCGGAAGGTCCCAAGCATGGACTTCATCACCGAGAGCGGGAACCGGCTGTGGGGCTGCAAGTACGGCGTGGCGGACGGCGAGACCGTCAATGAGATCTACTGCTGCAAGCTGGGCGATTTTAAGAACTGGGAGTGCTACCAGGGCGTGTCGACGGATTCATGGCGCGCGAGCTGCGGCACGGACGGGAAGTGGACCGGCGCGGCGACGCTGGCGGACAGCCCGATCTTCTTCAAGGAGGAATGCTTCCACCGGGTGTATCCGTCGGCGACGGGGGCGCATCAGGTGGTCGTGCAGAAATGCGCGGGCGTGCAGAATGGGTCGAGCAAGAGCCTGGTCGTGGTGGATGACCGGCTGTATTACAAATCGCGGATGGGCGTTTGCGTGTACGACGGGAGTCTGCCGCAGGAGATCGGCAGCTGCTTCGGGACGAAGCTGTATTACAATGCCGTGGCGGGCGGCGCCAGAGGGAAGTACTTCATCAGCATGGAGGATGAAGGTCATAACTGGTCGCTGTTCGTCTACGACACCCGCAAGGGGTTATGGCACCGGGAGGACGCGACGCACGCGGAAGCTTTTGCCCGGGTGGACGATGAGCTGTACTTCTTTGAGGATGGAACGCTCAGGACTGTGTACGGCAGCGTTGGGACGCTGGAAGCCCCGGTCGGCTGGATGGCGGAAACGGGGATCATGACGTATGGACTCGTCGGGAAGAAATACGTCTCGCGCATCAATCTGCGGATGCAGCTGCCGAAGGGGTCGAGCGTCGATTTCTGGGTGCAGTATGATTCAGATGGAGTCTGGCGGCACTGCGGGCATATCGAGGGACGGGGGCTGCGGACCTTCCTGCTGCCCATCCGCCCGGCTAGATGTGACCATCTGAAGTTCCGGCTGACAGGAAAGGGCGAGATGAAGCTGTTCAGTCTGGCGCGAGTCCTGGAGGCAGGAAGCGATGCGTAAGACGGGAGGTGCAACATGGGTAGTCTGACACTTGCATACCCGTCCATCGCGGGGAAGACGACGCAGGAGCAGCTGGAGAGCATGCGGCGGTATCTGTGCAGCGTGACCGAGCAGCTGAACCTCGCCGACTGGTCGGCGAAGGCGACGCTGACGGAGATCTCGCAGGCCATCGACGCGGACAGCCTCTCCGAGGCAGAGAAGAAAACGACGCTCTCCGGCTACGGGGCGCTGAAAGCGCTCATCATCAAGACGGCGGACTTCGCCGCGGCGAACTCGGAGACGTGGTCGACGAAGCTGTCCGGCAGCTATGTGGCCATCTCGGACTTCGGCAAGTATCTCGAGAAGACGCAGCTGACGATCGAGGGAAACTCGGTCGGCATCAAGCAGCTGTATGACTACACGGCGGGCGTCAACAATCAGTTTTCCGTCAATTCGAAGCAGTATATCAAGACGGGGCTGCTGTACTACAAGGACGCTGTGCCGGTCTACGGCGTGGGCGTGGGGAACATCGAGACGACGGTGACGGACGGCGGCGAGACGGTCATTGACCGGACGAAAAACGAGCTGGTCACGGTGACACCGGATAAGATCAGCTTCTGGCAGGACGGACAGGAGGTCGCGTATCTAAGCGATAAAAAGCTCCACTTCCCGTCCGGGACGCTGGAGGCGGCGGGGGCGGTGCTGTCGGGGAAGATCACGGCGGCAGCCGACTCGACCTTCGGGCCGTGGACGATCTCGGAAAGCAGCATTTACCGCACGGCCAACGAATTTGGGGGCAGCGCGAGCATGTACTTCGGCACGAGCGGGCTTTCCATCAAGAACAAATTCAAGGTCGACGCGAACGGCAAGCTGACGTGCACGGGGGCGAGCATCTCCGGTGCGATCACGGCGACGAGCCTCAACGTGACGAACGCCTCGATCACAGGGCTGCGGGCGGACAACATCACGGCGGGGAATTTCTCAGCCTCGCGCATCAACGGCGGGATCCTGGATTTCAATAATTTTTCGGTCGACCACCTGTCGGCGAGCGATATCACGACGGGGACGCTGTCGGCGGACTATATCAAGCTCGGCGGGGATATGGCGGTGTATTCGTCGCTGCTGGGAAGCGCAGTCGGCGGGTATCTGGGGTACACGACGGGCGATTACGGCGGCGCGGGCATCCATCTGATGAGCGGCTATGGCGAGGTCGTCGCCACGACGAGCGGCGCGAAGCTCTGCTATGGGCAGAACACGCTGTCGGTGACCGGCAGCGGCGCGCATACGAACTGCACGATGACCGTGGGCGGGAATCTGTCGGTCTCGGGCGGCGCGGCGCCGGAGTATGACGGCGCGGGCTCGCTCGGGTATTCGAACTACCGCTGGTCGGTCGTCTATGCGCAGACGGGCACAATCAGCACGTCCGACCGGGAGAAGAAGACGGAGATCTCCTACGCGCTCGACCGCTACGACACGCTGTTCGCGCGGCTGCGGCCGGTCTGCTACCGGCTGAAGGACGGGACGTCCGGCCGGGTGCATACGGGGCTGATCGCGCAGGACGTGGAGCAGGCGCTCGCGGCCTGCGGGCTGTCGGGGCAGGATTTCGCGGCCTTCGTCCGGTCGCCGCGCGAAGGCGGCGGGGCGGATTACGGCCTGCGGTATGAGGAATTCGTGGCTCTCTGCATCCGGCAGATCCAGCGGCTGCAGGCGCGGATAGAACGATTGGAGGGATGAACATGAGCAGACTTTCCGGAAGCATCCACACGCTCCGCGCGGGGCTGGTGGAGGCGATCAACGCGGCGGGGCTGCCGCCGTGCATCGTCGGCATGGTGCTCGAGCAGGTGCGCGGGCAGGTGGCCGTGCTGGAGCGGCAGGAGGAAGCGGAAAAAGAGGAAGAACAGGAGGCAGAAGATGGCGCTTTACAGAGTGCAGAGTAACGGCAAGGCCCCGACCGGCCTGCAGGCGGGCGACGAGGTCGTGACGGGCGGCGGCACCTACCGGATCCTGGGCGTCAACGCGGACGGCAGCTATCGCAGCGCGCTCAGCAACCAGCAGCAGACGATCTACAACTACCGCGGCAGCTACGGCGTGCCTGCGGCCCGCCCGGCGCAGCAGCCGGTGCGAGGCCTCCGGCCCCTCGGGCAGCGGCGCAGCATAGATCGTCACATCCGTCATGTGTCCAGCGGCGTGACGGCCGTGCGCACCGCCTGCACGATCCAGCGCGAGGCGTGGCCGTGGCCGGTACAGGTGACGAGGGTGAGGATGTGATCCTCCGCGCCCGGCGTAAGCCCGGTATCGAGCACGGACGCTTCCTGCGCGTACTGCAAAACGGCATCGATCTGCGCCGCGTCGGTCAGCGCGGGCAGATAGAGCGGCTGCGTGACCGGGGCCTCATAGGCGGCGAAGATCGTGAAGGTGTAGACCGTGTCGCCCGCGCGCACGTAGACCAGCGGCGCGGACTCCCAATGCGCCTGCTCGGCGTAGAAGCGGAGCGTGGCGAACATGGCGTCGCTCTGCATCCGGTGGCCGTAGATCAGCGTGTTGAAATCCGAAAAGTCCGGCGCGGAGCGGTAATCCAGGAAGATCGCGCCCAGCTCGTTCGGCTCGTTTTTCCAGGTGTTGTGGAGGTAGTATTCGTTGTCGGTCCCCTGCATGAGGGGGTAGGAGATCTGCGTGTTCGGCAGCCACAGCCAGCCGAGCACCTCCGGGTTGACCTGCCGCAGGGCCTCCACGTCCATCTGCGCGAACATCTGCAGATACGGGTCCTGCGTCTCCTGCTCTCCCGCGGGCGTCTGCGCGACAGGCTCGGCCGCGGGCAGCTCCGCCCCGGCGATGGCCGCGGCCTCGGCGTAGCTCTCCGCGCCCTTCCGGTCCTCCGTCTGCCGCCGGAGCATGCCGAACAGCCCGACGACCAGCCCCGCCGCCAGCACCACGATCAGCACGATCCGCACCCAGCGCTTCATAAGCAGTTTCCTCCCTTTTCTTCATTTGTTTTTTCCATTCTATCACATTCCTCCCCCCGCTTCCAGCCCTTTCTTGTCGGAAGCGCACCAAAGGCTCCCCTGGAAGGGGAGCTGTCTGAGAAGCAGACTGAGAGGTTGTCACAAATTTGCTGCGACCTCTCCGTCTCGGCTTCGCCGAGCCACCTCCCCTGGGAGGGGAGGCTTTGGGATCGCGCCTGCCAAGGCTTCCCC
>OGNB01000362.1_pt1 | contig 35606 bp, 33 predicted proteins | sample 1573301 | NCBI WGS metagenome assembly OGNB01 (sample SAMEA2581914, study PRJEB24529) | metagenome | biome: Human gut stool | place: China | collected 2011
AGGATATCGAAATGCAGGTCTACCGTTCCTCCGGCGCGGGCGGCCAGCACATCAACAAAACATCCTCGGCTGTGCGCCTGATTCATAAGCCGACTGGCATTGTCGTCTCCTGCCAGACGCAGCGCGACCAGTTCCAGAACAAGGAGACCTGCATGCGCATGCTCCGCTCGAAGCTGATTGAAATCAAGGAGCGCGAGCATCTGGACAAGATCTCCGACATCAAGGGCACGCAGCTCAAGATCGAGTGGGGCAGTCAGATCCGCAACTACGTCTTCATGCCCTACACCCTCGTCAAAGACACGCGCACGGGCTTTGAGACCTCGAATATCAACGCTGTCATGGACGGCGACCTCGATGGCTTCATCAACGCCTACCTCACCTGCGCAGCCACCAATACGTGGGTCACAAAATCGTAATTTTTCGCACATTTTGTGGTTTCGCAAGAAAAAGTTCTTGCAATTCTGTTCCCATCTGTGGTATAATTTTGTTTGCTATGTAAAGGCCATGTGCCTGTTGAATGTGAACGCATTTCGGCGAGCCGCCTGCCGGTGAAGGACGGCAATTACGTTTGGAGGAAATTATGACTGCTCTTCACACTGTTCTGACCGTTATTCAGGTTATTCTCGCCGTCGCGCTCGTCGCGATCGTGACGCTTCAGTCCGGCAAAAGCGCCGGTCTGTCCTCTGCCATTGCCGGCAGCGACAACAGCTTCATGGGCAAGAACAAGTCCAAGGCGCTCGACGCAAAGCTTGCCAGCGCAACCAAGTGGATCGGCGCTGCGTTCCTGATCCTGACCTTCGTTCTGAACCTCTTCTAATCTGAAAGCAAGCATCCGCTCTGGGGTTTCCGGGGCGGATTTTTTATGCTTCATAGCGCCCGATTTCCGCGCCCTGATAGTAATAAAGCAGGATCGTCCGGTAGGAAAAACCGAGCCGCGCCATGCTTTCCGCGCCGTACTGGCTCATGCCCACCCGATGACCGAAGCCCTGCACATCGAAAACAAACTGCCCGTCTTTCAGCATGAGCGTGAACCGCGCGGAATTGAGGCCAAACAGCTGCCGGAGCTTCGTTCCGGAAAAGGCTATGCATCCGATGACGCAGGTCTCCACACTTCCGCCCTCTGTGTACGCCGTCTCCCCCACCCACGTCTCCGGGCTTCCAGTCAGATGCACATCCGGATTTTCAGCGCGCAGAATCTCGGAAAAATCCTTGGGTGAAAAAACCTCTTGCGAGGAAAACCGGGGCGCGAGCTCTTCGCCGGGACTCTCGACCGACTGCAAATACGGCACGTCCGTTCCCCAGACTGCGACTGCCGCCTCCGTCGCGCCGCCCGAGCAGGAAAAGTAGACCGCGTCGATGAGCTCGCCGCCAAATGTCAGAACCTCCCCCGCACTCTCCCGCACAAGCTCCTGCGCGCTCTGCCATACCGCAGGAAAATCATCGCCGTATTTCCGTTCCAAATCCCCCCGGCTTGTCCACGCCTGACAGCAGGCGAAGTCCGCGCACACGTCTGCCTGCGTATGCTTTGGGCTTTCGAGCTTTCGGCACGTAAACGTCCGGGCAGCAACCACCTGTGCCTTGCGCGCCTCCGGTGAAAAATCGACCGGCATTTCGCTCAGCAGAACCCCCGTCAGGTAGTCCTCCATGGAAAGCTCCAAAATCTCCTCCCCCGCGAGAAGCCGGACCGTCCGGTTGTCCAAGGCCTCCGCTGGGTCCAGATCGTCTGCCGCGCCGGAAACGCTCTGCGCCGCTTCGTTCTGCGCTGCATCCGTCTCGACCAGCAGCACAAGCCCGTCGTCTTCCGGTATCCGCTGCTGCTCCATCTCCGGCAGAAGCCCAAAGGCCAGCGCCGCCAGCAGCGCGCACGTCACGATTGTTTTCATGCCACCACCTCCTTTTGCTCCATCGTATGGCCGCGCGGCCGCAAATATACCGCTTGACATAACGCCATACTTGACACGCTTTTTGGAAAGCCGTATAATATGACAAACTGTTACTTTGTCTGTCAGGAGCTTATGCGATGAAATATATTCTGAAAATTTTCTTGATTGTGCTGCTCGTTGTGGCGATCATCGGCGCGGCATGCTGGTTCTTCCTTGTCCAGCGGCCGGATTTAACGATGAGCGTCTTTGCCCACTGGGGCGATTATTTCTATGACGCCGGACGCTACAACCGCGCCGTGTCGCTCTACGAGACGGCCTGCAAGCTCTCACCCGACAACGCAAACCTCCCTGTCCGGCTGGCGCAGGCGTATATCAACAGCGGCAACTACACGAAGGCCGAGTACACCCTTGTCAGCGCCATCACCAATAACCCCGAATCTGTGCAGCTCTATGTTGCGCTTTCCAAAACGTATATCGAGCAGGACAAGATTCTGGACGCAGAGCAGATGCTGGACCGCATCACAAGCGCGGACGTGAAAGCGCAGATCGATGCGCTTCGCCCAAACGCCCCCGTGCTTTCGCCCGAAAGCGGATACTACAGCGAATACATTGACGTCGCCGTCACGGCTACCGGCGGCACGGCCTATCTCGCCGTCAATCAGGACTACCCCTCCATCGAAACGGACGCCTATGAAGCGCCGGTTACCTTAGAGGCCGGAGACAGCAAGGTCGTTGTCGTCACGGTCGCGGAAAACGGTCTTGTGAGCGACGCCGTCTATGGCGGCTACACGATTGGAAGCGTCGTTGAAGAAGTGAAGCTCTCAGACAGCGCTTTGGACAGCTATGTGCGCGAGCTCCTCGGAAAATCCGCGTCCGATACGATTATGTCCGACGAACTCTGGGAGATTGAGGAGCTGACCCTTCCCGAGGGCGTGCAGGATATTTCCGATCTCACGCGCTTCGCGGGCCTCAAAACGCTCTCGATCCAAAACGCGACGGGACTTGATCTTTCGGTCTTGCCGCAGCTCACGACGCTGCAAACGCTCGACCTTTCGGGCACGACGCTTCCGACCTCGACGCTGGACGCCATCGGCACGCTGCCGGAGCTCAAAAAGCTCGTACTGCAAAGCTGCGCTGTTACGGCCATCAATCCGCTCGTCGGCCTGTCGAACCTAGAATATCTCGATCTCACGAACAACTCCGTCACTGATCTCACGGCCATCACGGCGCTCGAGCACCTGAAAGACCTGTATCTGACGAACAATCCCGTAAAGTCGATCACGTATCTCAACAGCTGCCTGGAGCTCGAGCGGCTGCATATCGAAAACTGCGGCGTCTCGCGCCTGTCGAGCCTAGCAGGGAACACCTCCTTGCAGGAGCTCTATGCGTCCAATAACGAGATTTCGGATATTTCGGTGCTCTGCGACTGCGTGAGCCTGTCCGTGCTTGATATTTCCGACAATCAGGTCAAGGACGTATCCGTCATCGCAAATCTTCCGGAGCTGACGTATTTCCTCGCGAGTCACAACCAGATCGAGTCGCTGCCCGCATTCGATACGGCAAACTGCAAGCTCGTGCGCATCAACGTCAACAACAACCAGCTCACGGACCTCTCGCCCCTCAAGGGTCTGCCCGCCCTCAACTATATCTTCGCGGATTATAACCAGATTTCCGACATCTCGGGCCTCGAGGACTGCCCGCTGCTTACGCAGCTGAACCTCTTTGATAACCCCGTCAACGAAGCGCAGGTCAAGGCTCTGCAGGAAATCGGCCGGATCGTGAACTACACGCCGGGCTACGTCAACGACGCGGCATAATCAAAACTCTAGGGTGTATTCTTCCAACTCCCAATGTGACCGGCAGCGAGGGATTTTTGCGTTGAGCAAGACATTTTTTCGCAGGAATACCGACGTATTTCAAGGAAAAATGGCGCGGCACACCGCAAAAAGACCCGCTGTCCGGGTGCGTTGGGAGTTGGAAGAATACACCCTAAAAAATGCCCGCCGGAATTCGGCGGGCATTTTGGAAAGTGCTCTTACTTTGCGACCTTCTTCGCGGCAGCCTTGGATTCCCAATGGTTGACGCAGATTGCGCACGATGCGTCGCCGACAACGTTCAGCGCGGTACGGCCCATATCGAACAGGCGGTCAATACCATAGATGATGCCGATGTAGGTGGTCGGGATACCGACAGCCTCGAGGACCATCGCCAGCATGATCATGCCCGCGCCGGAGGTGCCGGCCGTGCCGATGGAGGCAAGGGTCGCGGTGACGACGATGGTGATCATCTGCGTCAGACCAAGCTCCATGCCGATGCACTTTGCAAGGAAGATGGCAGCCACGCACTGGTAGATCGCCGTGCCGTCCATGTTGATTGTCGCGCCGAGCGGCAGAACAAACGAGGAAATGTCCTTCTCAACGCCCATCTCATCGCAGCATTCCTTGGAAACTGGCAGCGACGCAACGGAGGACGTGGACGTGAAGGCGAACACCGCCGCAGGAAGAATGCCCTTGAAGAACCGCAGGGGGCTCATGCCCGCGAAGACCTTGACAGACAGGCTGTAGACGAGAACGGTATGGATGATGTAGCCGATGTAGGCGGCCAACAGAACGAGGCCGAGCGAGCCGAGGATCTTCGGTCCCTGCGCTGCGACGACCCAGCTCATCAGGCAGAACACGCCGATCGGAGAGACCTTCAGGATGAAGGACATGACAGTCTGCGTGACCTCGTTGAACGAGGAAACGAACGTTGCGAAGGGCTTGCCCTTCTCGCCTGCGACCAGAACGCCGCAGCCGAACAGCAGCGCAATGACGATGATCTGGAGCATCGACGCATCCAGCAGCGGCTGCACCGCGTTCGACGGGAAGATGTTCTTGATGGTCGTCATAAGGTCACTTTCCTTGGCCTCATAGGCTGCATCCTCTGCAAGCGACAGAACCGGGAAGCTGCCCTTGAAGAGGTTCGCGACCACGAGGCCGATGACGCAGGCAACAGCCGTCGTCGCCAGGAAGTACACAACGGTCTTCCAGCCGATCTTGCCGACCTTGCCGATATCGCCCATGGAGAACATGCCGTCCATAATGGAGAGCAGAACCAGCGGCACAACGATGAACTTCAGCAAGTTAACGAAGATATCGCCAAAGGGCTTGAGATAGCTGGCTGTAAAGTTTGTCGCATTCTCCGCGCCCATTGCCGCCCAGAGGATCGCACCGACCGCGATACCGGCAGCAAGGCCGATCATGATCCATGCGCCGAGACTGAGCTTTTTCTTTTCTTTCATAGACTCACTTCTCCTCAAAAAATATTTTGGAAGCTTTCACATTCTTCCACATCCTGATTATACCATCCGTGCAAAGACATGTAAAGGATTTTTTGCATCATGTTAATTTTTCGTGAACTTCCCCAAACTTTCTATTATATTTTTGACAAATTAGTCGATTTCCTTCCGTTTGATTTTGTAACCTTTCTACAATTTTCGTTTATTATTTTGCAAGTTATCCTGCAAAACGAATCATGCGCGCACCTGTGTTTTCCAGATGCGCGCATGTGTATTTCCGTGATTTGCAGTCAATCCTGCGTCGTTTCATACCCGCAGAAGCGGATGGCCGCCTTGGCGAGCTCCGCCGTTGGGTCGATGAAGGGCCCTTCGACGGGTAAGCTGTCTGCCACAATCGGAAGCTCCGTGCAGCCGAGGATGAAGTAGTCCGCGCCCTTTTTGCGAAGCCCCTCTAAAAGCTCTCTCCACGTTTCCTCCTCCGGCGCAAGCGGCTTTGACGCCTTCACCACATCGTAGATGAGGTGCATCAAGATGTCCTTTTCCCCGTCGTCCGGAATGACGAACGATACGCCCTCTTTTTCGAGCGCCTTCTCATAAAGTCCCGTTGCAAGCGTGCCCTTTGTCGCAAGCACGGCCGCGGTCTTGCCGGGGTAAAATTTAGCGCAGGCCTTTGCCGTCGCCTCCAGCATGCTCAGAAACGGCAGCTTCGTCTCCGCCTGCAATTTGGGCAGGAAGTAGTGCGCCGTATTGCAGGGCATGATCACGCAGCTTGCCCCGCAGGCCTCGAGCGAATGCAGCGCCGCGCGCATCTCGGGCAGCGGGTCCTTTCCGCCATTTAAAATCGCCGCCGTGCGGTCGGGAATCTGCGCGTTGGAGTCAATGTAGACGCGGATATGGTCGTTGTCGCAGCCTGCCTTTGTGAAAAGCGTGATCTTGCGGAACAGATCCGCCGTGGCCAGCGGCCCCATGCCGCCGAGTATTCCGATGGTCTTTTTCATAATGTTCCTCCTTATCCGGAAATCAGTCCCTGAAGGACCTTGATTGCAAGCAAAATCAGAACGATGATGACCGTGGGCTTGACGATCTTCGAGCCGTTTTTGATGGCAAGTCCGGAGCCGATATAATGCCCCAGCACACTCGTCACCGTACCGATGAGTCCCAGCGCGAGGAACACCTTCCCGCTCATGAGGCTCGTAAAGAGCGCGCCCACATTGGACGCAAGATTCACAAGCTTCACATTGCCACCCGCCGTGCGCACGTCCATCTTCGCAAGATTGCAGAAGATGAGAAGCAGGAATGTTCCCGTCCCCGGGCCATAGAACCCGTCGTATGCGCCCACGACCAGAGACGCCGCGCACACGATCGCCATCTGCGCTTTCGGCTCGATCTCACCCCGCTGCTCCGGAAGCTCCCGCTGCCGCAAGACGACAAACGCCACCACCGGCAGCACCACCAGAAGCAGATACTGAAGATATTTTTCTTCCATCATCAGCTGCAATTTTGTTCCAAAATGCGAACCGATGAGCGCCAGTACAATCGACGGCACGCCGAGTCTCCAGTCGACGAAGCCGTTTTTGATGAACCGCCCCGTGGACGCAATCGTGCCGAGTCCGGCAGAAAGCTTGTTCGTCCCCAGCGCATAGTGCGCCGGAAGTCCCGCAAGCAAATACGTCGGCACCGAGATAATCCCGCCGCCGCCCGCAATCGCGTCGGTAAAAGAAGCCAGAAATACGCCGACCGCCACAATCAGCGCCATCCGGAGCGTCAAATCACCCATTCCCATTTAAATCTCTCCTCTTGCCGCGCGCCGGAGCATCCATGCAACGCCGTCTTCGCGGTTGCTGGGTGCGATCACGTCGGCCGCTTTTTTCGCCAGCTCGCTCCCGTTTCCCATCGCTGCGCCAATCCCGGCGTACCGGAGCATCGCGCAGTCATTGCCGCTGTCTCCCATCGCGAGGACCTGCTCGCGGGGAATCCCCAGCCGGGAGGCTACGGCCTTGAGCGCCACGCCCTTGTCCGTGTCCCGGCTCATGACCTCCAGGTCAATGGCCCAGCCGCCGTCCGTCAGGAAAACCGGCAGGTCCTTCACAGCGTTATACGCCTTGTCATACTCCTCTTTCCGCGGGAACGTCACATAGAGCTTATAGACCGGGTCGTGACTGTTTTCGACATACGCGTCCAGGTCGTCCTCGATGATATGCGTCTTTTCCATCAGCGGCCGCATTTTCTCTTCCATATAATCCGAAAAATGGTCCATGCACCAGCGCGAGTGCCGCACGGAAAGTCCCGTGTAAAAATGCACCATGCAGTCCGCTTGCGCGACCGCGCGATACGCCGCCTTTCCCAGTTCAGACGGCATGCTGCATTCATAGAGCATCTCCATCGTCCACACGTCGAGCGCGTACGCCCCCGTGCCGCAGCTCAAATACCGCACCTCGGGAAGCTGGCGCAGAATGTCCTGCACCTCGACGAACGAGCGTCCCGTGCACACCACGATCTCGAGCCCTGCGTCCTTGGCCTCGCGGATGGCCTGCCTTGTCGCGGGCGTAATGGAATTGTCCGGCGCAAGGAGCGTCCCGTCCACATCCAGCGCCGCCAAACGAATTGCCATAGTAAAACCTCACTTTTTGTTAAAAAACCGACTTTTTTCCTCGCGCCCTATTTTATCAGCATCCGGTCGGCAAATCAACACATGGAAATTCACAATTTCTTCTTTTTTTAGCCTGCCCGGTATGATATAATGCAGTTTCAGGAATTGATAAAATTACTTCGCGCCGTTTTGGGCGCAGGAAGGCAGATATACCTATGGGACTGTTTACAAAAATGTTCGGAACGCGCTCGGAGCGCGAGGTCAAAAAGCTCGCCCCCACGGTCGACAAGGTCATGGCCCTCGAAGAGCCGTATAAAAAGCTCTCCGATGAAGAACTGAAAGCCAAGACACAGGAGTTCAAAACGCGCCTGGCCGGCGGCGAAACGCTCGACGATCTTCTCCCCGAGGCCTTCGCAACCATCCGCGAGGCAGCCAGCCGGGTGCTTGGTATGCGCCCGTACCGCGTGCAGGTCGTGGGCGGCGTCGTGCTCCATCAGGGAAGAATTGCCGAAATGAAGACCGGCGAAGGCAAGACCCTCGTCGCAATTTTACCCGCGTACTTAAATGCCCTCACCGGCGAAGGCGTCCATATCGTCACCGTCAACGATTATCTTGCCAAGCGCGACTCGGAGTGGATGGGCAAGGTCTACCGCTTCCTCGGTCTCTCCGTCGGCCTGATCGTCCATGACCTGACCCCCGCCGAGCGAAGAGCGGCCTACGCCGCCGACATCACCTACGGCACGAACAATGAGCTCGGCTTCGACTATCTCCGCGACAACATGGCCATCTACAAAGAAGAAATGGTCCAGCGCGGCCATTCGTTTGCCATCGTCGACGAGGTCGACTCCATTTTAATCGATGAAGCCAGAACCCCGCTCATCATCTCCGGCAAGGGTGAAGAATCTTCCAAGCTCTATGAGATGGCGGACTACTTTGTAGCAAGGCTCAAAAAGCAGGTCTTCTCCACCACTGACGACAAAGAGCTGCAAGACCAGTATGACTGCGACTACGTGGTCGATGAAAAAGACCGCACGGTGTCTCTGACGCAGGCGGGCATCAAAAAGGCCGAAGAATTTTTCGGTGTCGAGAACTTAGCTGACGCGGAGAATGCCACGCTTTCGCACCATATCAACCAGGCCATGAAGGCGCGCGGCCTGATGAAAAAGGACATCGACTACGTGGTCAAAGACGGTCAGGTCATCATTGTCGACGAGTTCACAGGCCGCCTTATGTACGGTCGGCGCTACAATGAGGGTCTTCATCAGGCGATCGAGGCAAAAGAGGGCGTTTCCGTCGCGAGCGAAAACAAGACCCTTGCAACGATCACATTCCAGAACTTCTTCCGTCTGTACGGCAAGCTCTCCGGCATGACTGGCACGGCGCTCACCGAGGAAGAGGAATTTGGCGGCATTTATAACCTCGATGTGGTCGAAATCCCGACGAACAAGCCTGTCATCCGTATCGATAACCCCGATATCGTCTATAAAACCGAAGCCGGCAAGTTCCGCGCCGTCATTGAAAAGATCAAGGCATGCCATGCCAAGGGGCAGCCTGTTCTGGTTGGCACAATTTCGATCGAAAAATCTGAGCTTCTGTCTCAGCTTTTAAAGCGCGAGGGAATTCCTCATAACGTCCTGAACGCCAAGCACCACGAAAAGGAAGCCGAAATCGTCGCGCAGGCCGGTCATCTCGGCGCGGTCACAATCGCGACCAACATGGCAGGCCGCGGCACGGATATCATGCTCGGCGGCAACGCGGAGTTCATGGCCAAGAGCGACCTCAAAAAGCAGGGTCTTTCCGACGAGCTCATCGCAGAGTCCAACTCCTTTGCCGAAACGGACGACCCCGAAATCCTCGCCGCAAGAGCCGCCTATAAAGAAGCCTACGCCAAATATAAGGTAGAGGTCGATAAGCAGGCAGAGCTTGTGCGAAACGCAGGCGGCCTTTTCATCATCGGTACCGAGCGCCACGAATCGCGCCGTATTGATAATCAGCTGCGCGGCCGCGCCGGCCGTCAGGGAGACCCCGGCGAGACGCAGTTCTATCTGTCGCTGCAAGACGACGTCATGCGTCTGTTCGGCTCTGAGCGCGTCATGCGCATGATGGAGACGCTCGGCATCGACGAGGACACCCCGATCGACGCAAAGATTCTCTCCGGCGCAATCGAAAACGCCCAGAAGACGGTCGAAAGCCGCAACTATCAGGCGCGTAAGAGCGTCCTTGAATACGACGATGTGATGAACACCCAGCGCAAGATCATCTACGAGCAGCGCCGGCAGGTACTCGACGGAGAAGACCTTCAGAAGAGCATCCAGTCCATGATGCAGTATTACGTCGAGAGCTATGTCACAAACGCCTTTGCGGGCCAGCCGCATCTCGAGGACCGGCAGGCGTTCTTCGCACTCATGAGCCACTTTGAGAACATCTGCTTTGCAAAGGGCGCATGGATCGCGACCGATGAGGAGCTGCAAACCATGGATGCTGCGCAGATGGAAGCGCGTATTTCCGATATGCTCCACAAGTCCTACGAGAAAAAAGAGGCGCAGTACGGCTCTGCCGTCATGCGGGAGCTTGAGCGCGTCATCACGCTCCGCGTCGTCGATGAGTACTGGATGGACCACATCGACGCGATGGACGATCTGCGGCAGGGTATCCGCCTGCGCGCCTATGCACAGACCGACCCCGTCATCGAGTATAAGCGCGAGGGCTTCGACATGTTCGAGGCTATGACGAACGCTATCAAGGAAGAGATCGTCCGCCGGGTCTTCCTCGTCCGCCTGCGCACGAACGAAGAGGTCAAGCGCGAGCGCGTCGCGAAGATCACCAGCGAGGGCGGCGGCGGAGACAAAACCGTCAAGCGCCAGCCCGTTGTCAAGAAGATCAAGGTCGGCCCGAACGATCCCTGCCCCTGCGGCAGCGGCAAGAAATACAAAAAGTGCTGCCGGGATAAGGACCTCGCCGCCGAACAGGGCAAACAGGCATGACGCGCCGCGCAGAATTTCTGACCGCGCTGCTGCTTTTGAGCTTGCTCTGCGCCTGCGCAAGGCAAAAACCTGCGGTTTCTCCGGAGCCGGAAGCCATCGAGCAGCCGGCTGAAAGCGCGCCGGTATCAGAAGCAGCGCCCACTTTTCCCGCAGAGTCAGAACCGGCGACCGTTTTGCCCGCGGAATTAGAACCGGAGCCGGATACCGCAGAAGCTGCGTCTGCGGCGGAAACAGCTTCCCCCGCGGAAGTCACGCTCCCAAACGAGCCGCTCCCGCTGACGGAGGAAGGCGCAATTGCCGTTGCGGAGGCAGTGTCCACGCTGCCGGTCTTTCCGCGCCGCACGGAGACTTCCGTTTATGCGGCGTCCGACACGGCGCTTTACGATCTGGACGAAGGTGCGACGCTCCCCGCGCCCGGCGGTCCGGCGTGGAACCAGATGAGTGAAGCGGGCGTGCAGGCGTTTACTTGGTACGATGGCGAATTCCGGGACGAGGACTTCGGTCACCTGACCTGCGATATGCGCATCTGGTGTGTGCATCTGCACGAGACGGAAGACCCCCTGAACAATCTGTATCTATATCTGAACGCGGACACCGGAGACCTGCTCGGCACACGCCGCGTCACCGATTGAGGATCATTATGTTTCATACCATCCAAAAAGGAAGTCTTGAATACTTAACTGCCGACGCGCTGGAAGGAAGCGTGCACTGCTTCACCACGCGCTACGGCGGCGTAAGTACAGGGCAGTTCTCCACGCTCAACCTCGGCACCAGCCGGGGCGACAGCATGGAAAACGTGCTCCGGAACTACGAAATTTTAGGAGCCGCCGTGGGCTTTTCGCCCGAGGAGGTCGTCCACACGTGGCAGGAGCACACGGATATCATCCTGCGCGTGGGAAAATCCGATTGCGGCAAGGGCTTGTTCCGCAACCAGCCGGACGTCTGCGATGGCCTCATTACGAACGAACCCGGTGTAGCGCTCGTGTGCTTTGCCGCCGACTGCACGCCGATTTTGTTCTATGACCCGGTGCAAAGGGTTGTTGCGGCTATCCACGCCGGCTGGCGCGGCACGGCAAACGGCATTGCCCGCAAGGCTGTCGAGAAAATGATTGCGGAATTCGGCTCCAGACCTGAAGACATCTGTGCGGCCATCGGCCCGAGCATTTCGCAGTGCTGCTTTGAAACGGACATCGACGTCCCGCAGGCAATGCTTGCCGCATTCGGCGAGGCGGCAAACGCCTTTATCGAAAAGCGCGGAGAAAAGTACTTCGTCGACAACAAGGGCTTAAATAAGCTCTGGCTCACACGCGCGGGCGTAACAAAAATCGATGTGAGTCCGGCCTGCACCATGTGCCAGCCCGAGCGGTTCTGGTCCCACCGCTACACCAAAGGCCATCGCGGCTCGCACACGGGCATCATCAAGCTCCCCGAGGAGGCCGCGACATGAAAAAACGCGTTTCGGTTCTTCTCATCTTTGCGCTTTTTCTGAGCCTGCTCACCGGCTGCTCGGGCGGAAAGCTGGATTTTTCATGGTTCACGAGCAAGTTTACCGGCAAAACCGCCGACCAAACGCAGGCCGAGCAGGAGGCTGCCGCCGCGGAGGAAGCCTCCGCCCCGGAGACAACCGCCGTTGTGACCGAGGTCTTCAACGACATCTCTGCCTTTGGCCTTGCCTATCAGAAAAGCTACGGCGTGCACCCGTATAACTGCGAGAGTCTCAATAACCGCTGCATCCTCTCGTTTCTCTATGAGCCCCTGTTTGTCGTCGGCAGCGAAACGTTCGAGGTCTCCCCGGTCCTGGCCGAAAGCTACGACGTATCCGGCGACGGCCTCACTACGACTGTCCATATAAGGCCCGAAGCCCGCTTCTCTGATGGAAGCCCCGTTACCGCGCAGGACGCGGCGTATTCGCTTCTTTCCTCACGCGGCACGGTCTACTATGGCTCCCGCCTGCGCCATGTTTTGTCCATCACCGCAGACGACGAGACGACCCTGACGCTCACCACCGACACGGCCTATGAGTGTCTGCCGCTTCTTCTCGACATTCCGATCATCAAGGACGGCTCTGTCGACGAGGCATCCCCCCTCGGCTCAGGGCCCTACGTCATGGAAAGCGACACCCGCCTTGTCCGGAACGCCAACTGGTGGCAGACAGCAGCTCCCATCGTAGACTTCGACGAAATTTCCCTGACGCTGGTCGAAAAGACCTCCGAGGTGCGCGACAACTTCGAGTACGAAAATGTGAACCTCGTCCTCACCGACCCCAATTCCGCCGCCTTCGCCGGCTTCCACAACGACTATGAGCTCTGGGACGCAAAAAGCCCCATCATGCAGTACGTCGGCTATAATATCAACAGCAAGGTCTTCTCGAACTACGGCCTTCGCAGCGCCATCACCTACGCCATCGACCGCGAGCACATCGCGACCGACATCATGGGCGGCTTCGCGCAGGCGGCCGTTCTGCCCGCAAGCCCCGACGCCCCGTTCTACGACGTGAAGCTCGCCAATACGTATAGCTACAGCCTCACAAAGTTCCAGCAGCAGCTGGAGAGCGCGTCGGTAGAGGACATGGACCATGACGGGACGCTCGATCTGTACGTGTCATCGCTCGGCTACGCGGTCCCCGTCTCCGGCACGATGATCGTCTGCTCGTCGAGCTATCAGCGTGTCGAGGCGGCGACGGAGGTTGTGAACGCCCTCAACGCCCTCGGCTTCAAGCTGACGCTCAAGACGATGGAGCTGTCTGAATACCGGCAGGCCCTGCAAACCGGCAATTTTGACCTCTACTACGGAGAAATCCGCCTGTCCAATAACTTTGACCTCTCCCCGTTCTTCTCCGTCTACGGCTCCATGTGCTACGGCGGACTCGACGACAGCGTCATGCTGAACCTCTGCAATCAGGCGCTCGCCAACAACGGCAACAGCTACAACCTCTATAAGCGGCTCTGCGAGCGCAGCTACATTACCCCTGTGCTCTTCAAGCACCTCGCCGTCTACACCACGCGCGGCTCCATCGCGCATCCCACAGACTACATCGACTGGTTCCTGACCCCACCGGAAAGCGCGGATACAGAATCGTAAGGAGGAGTTTTGTGACCGTCGCGGAAGCCATGAAGAAGATGATTCTTCTCTCGAACGGAAACCGGCACGATATCAACCACTTTCTGAAGGTTCACGCCTACGCCGCCGCCATCGGCGCGTGCGAAGGTCTGCCGGAAGATACACTTCAAACGCTGGAGCTCGCCGCCATCGTCCACGATATTGCCTGCCCCCTGTGCCGCGAAAAATACGGCAACACGAACGGCAACTATCGGCAGCTCGAGGGCGCGCCGCTCACACGGGATTTTTTTGCCGGTACCGACATTCCCGCCGATCAGCTCGAGCGCATCGTCTGGCTGGTCTCTCACCACCACACGCTTCGCCCGATCGAGGGCCCGGACCATCAAATTTTAATCGAGGCCGACTATCTCGTAAACGCCGAGGAAAGCAATCTTCCGGAAAGCAACATCCGTCACATGAACGACGCAATTTTCAAAACAAGAACCGGAAAAGAGCTTCTGGAAAGCGTCTATCTTTCCCACTGATATACAAAATCTCTGACCTATGCAAAATAGGCCAGAGATTTTTATACGAAGAAAACAGGCGCTAAAGGGTCCTTAACCGCCGAACTCCGCATTCAGGGCGTCACCGATCTCAACAGTCCAGTCCTGCACAGAATGGAACCATTCGATCATCTGGTCATACTGATCATCGCTGTACTCCTCGTCGCCCTGGAGAAAGCCCTGATACTGGTTCAGCAGCTCCGCCATGCTCTGGCAGTCGGCGATGACGTCTTCGGGGATCTCGGAGGCGTTGGCGTTGACGAGATCTTTGACCTCGTTGAACGCGGCAGCGGTGGTGTTGAACTCATCGATGGCTTCCTGCTTCTTCTCATTTTCGCCGCAGCCGGTCAGGCAGACAAGCAGTCCCAGCACCAGAATGATGGATACGATGGCTTTCAGGTTCTTTTTCATGATTTTTCTCTCTTTCTATATTTCTATTTTTTTAATAAACGATTTCAGAACACGGTGGTCATGATCTCACCGTTTGCGCAGTCAAACAGCACAACATCGGAAAGCGCGCTCGCGCCGGTCGCATCGTACATCTCAAAGAGCATCGCGTACTGCCCGTCGGGAAGCTGCATCTCGCCGAAGGCTGTATTTTCGCTGATGACAACAGTATCGGCCGTATACGCCTCGGGGTCTGCATCGGTGGAAAGGTCTGTCATGTACCATACCAGCGTCACCTCGTCACCCGGCTGCAAAAGCCGCAGCTCCTTATCCGCCATGCCGGAATCGTCAATGCCCTGACGTGCGCCCAGAATGCTCCACTGCTCACTCGAGAAGTCGTAGGCGATCTGGAGGTTGTATTCCTCGCCGTTCAGCAGAATCGGCACGGAGTAGAGGTTGTAATCCTCGCCCTCATAGCTCAGCTCCATGTATGCAAGGCTGCCGTCCAGCGCGCCCCAGACGCCGCGGAAATTGTCGGAGAACACGCCGGTTTCCCAATCGGCGTTCATGTCGTTGTCCGTGCCGAGAAGGAGCATCAGATCATTGTCAGCGTCGACGTAGTACAGAGAGAAGCCGATCGAAGCCAGAACGTCCGCCGCGTCGGGACCGAGCGTCAGCACAGCGCTGCCAGTTTCATCGAGGTCCAGCGTCTTGCCGTCCCAGCCCATGGTGTCGAGCGTCTTGCGCTCGGGAAGCTCGGTAATGTCCATGTCGGCGATGTATTCCATGCCGCTCTCATCGAGTTCTCCGGTCAGCTCATAGGAATAGAAATACTTGAACGCCGTGCTTGCGCCGAGGCTGATAAAGCCGTTGAGGTCGCCCACGTCACCGTTATAGGAGTAGTAGCACGAAAGGCCTGTCGCCTCGGTGCGGTATTGTCCGTTCACCTGATACAGCACGCAATCGTCCAGCGCATCCAGCACCGCCTGCGCCGACGGCAGCGTATCGACCGTCAGCCGCGCCATGTGCCCGAGGTCTACCATGTTGGTGTAGCCCTGCTCTTTGGTGTTGCCGCCGTAGTTTTCGCTGCGCTGCGCTGCGCGCGCAAACTGTGAGAAGAACGCCGGGTCGGTGCAAGCTGCGCTGAGCGCTTCCGCACCAAAGGTCTCGTACGCCGAAAGAAGGGTTCCGACCTTGGAGAGGTCCGTCACCGAAAGCGTCGTGTTGTCCTGCGTGCCGACCGCTTCGCAGCCCGCCATGTACGCGTCGCAGATAATCTCGCCAAGCTGCGCGCCATCCATGCTCGGGTCCTGTGCCAGTGCGCCGACCCACTGCGAGTAGTACCAGCCGTTTGCGGGCTCGGTCTCTTCGGATGCAACCAGATATTTTGCAATGTCGGAGAACGTATACGCAACGTCTACCGTCGCCATGAGGCAGGTATCAAAGCCGATGAGTTCGAGCGGCTGCTCGTCTGCCGACGGCGTCCAGACGCTGGAAAATGCCGCGTACATCTCATCGAGCGTCAAAGAGTCCAGATCATACAGCTCGTCAAACGCCGCGCCGGAGACCGAGCCGCCGCCGTGGTTCCAGAACAGCACCGCCGTGCGCTCGGCGGGATAATTTGTCTTGGCAAACTGCAAAAAGTCCGCCAGCGTCTGCGCCTGACCCATGCTGGCAGACGGCTGCTCGTCGATGAGCTGCAAGCCCTCGCTGTTATAGACCCAGCGCTGGAGCTTGGAGGCGTCCACCACGTCGTTCTGCCATACGGACGCGCCGCCGGTCTCAATGACCACGTTCACGTCTTCGGGAAGCTGCACCTCCAAGAGCTCACTCAGATCGCCCGTGGCAAAGCCACCGCCGGACTCCAGATCGCTGCCGCACAGGTACCAGTAGATCGACCAGCTTCCCGCGTCGGCGGAAACTGTCTCTTCAGCCGGTTCGGCCGCCTCTTCGGACGGTTCGAGCGTTTCGTCTGCCGCGGAGACCGTTTCCTCCGGCTCTTCGGTATCGTCCGCACCGCCGCATGCCGCGAGCGACGCGATCATGCACAGTGCCAGTAAAAGTGCCAAAATACGTTTTTTCATGCTGTTTTCCTTTCTTTTTTCGCTCCGCCGCATTATGCCGCAGGCGGAATGGGGATATCCGTGGGCGCTTTCCGAAAGCCGAGCAGCCGCCCCGGCAAATACGCCCATGGCTTGCAGAGCGCAGTATTGTAGTGCTCTGCCGCCTGCCGGTAAATGCTCTCGCTGCGCCGCAGGACCTCCAGAAGCGCTGCATCCTGCTGAGATTGCGCGAGCCTTTTGCGGCAGGAAACGAGCTGACCGGCCGCGCATTGCACCATGCTCCGATAGTTCCGCAAAACCCGCCGGACCTCCCAGAACCAGAGAGAAACAAATCCCACGGTGCTGACGACCGCAAGGAGCCATCCGAACCATCCCGGCATCTGCCGCGCCTCCTTCCCCATTAAGTGTCCAATTCCTTACGCTTTGAGTATAGCACCGCATCGCGGCGTTTTGGAGCCGGCGGCACGAAATGTAGGTTTTTGCGGCATGAAATGCAAAACGCTGCTGGAAAGCCGCCGCGACTTATGATAGAATGTTACTGAGAGAAAAACTCTGCCGGAAAAGGGGGCGTGAGGCTGTGAACATTGCGGTATGCGACGACCAGCTCGAGGAACTGAAAGCCGTTGAGTCTCTTCTGCGCGCATGGCAGGAGCAGCAATGCGCGGCCATCCGTCTGCATCTGTTTCATAACGCCGGGGAGCTTCTGGAGGCGGCGCGGAAGGAGCGCTTCACGCTCTACCTTCTCGATGTGATGATGCCCGGAACGAGCGGCATGGCGGCTGCGCGCGAAATCCGCACGTTTGACAGCGCGGCGGACATCGTGTTTCTTACCTCCTCTCCAGGCTTTGCGTATGAGAGCTACGGCGTGCAGGCGCTCGAGTACCTGCTCAAGCCCATCACGGCGAAAAAGCTCTTTCCGCTGCTCAGCCGCCTCTACCTTCGCGAGCAGAAGCCGCAGGAGGCACTGACGCTCAAGTCGAACGGGGCTTTCATCCGCGTGCCGTTTTCAGAGCTTTCGTATGTGGAGGTCAGCGGCAAGCACCTTTATTTCAATATGATTGACGGTCAGGTGCGCGAGGTTGTGGGCGTGCTGCGGGAATTTGAGCCGCTGCTGCTCTCGCGTTCCGAGTTTATGCGCATCCACCGGTCGTATATCGTCAATATGCTGCAAATCCGGGAGCTGTCTTCTGCCGGGGTGCAGACCTTTTCGGGGCAGAGCCTGCCGGTATCGCGGCTTTTGTACCCGCAGCTTCAGAAGGACTATATGGCGCTGCTGTTCGAGCAGCGGGAGGGCTGATTCATGGTGCTTCGGATTCTCAGCTCCGTAAACTATGGCTGCGTTCTTGTTTTCGGAATTCTTCTCAGCGCGGAAATCTCCGGCGGCTGCGAAACGCCGCGCCAGAAGCGGCTGGTCGTGTTTTTATGCCCGGTGTTTCTGGCGCTGCAGGTTTTGCTTCACGGCGTGTTTGGGCTGGAGACGGTAAAAAAGCTCTACCCCGTGATCGTGCACCTGCCGCTGATGCTGCTGCTCGTGTTTGCGCTCAAACGGACGATCGGCGTGGCGCTCGTCAGCGTGTACACGGCGTATCTGTGCTGTGAGCTTCCAAACTGGGTGCGCATGGTCGTCGCGATGGCGGCGCGCTCCGAGCTTGCGGGGCAAATCTGCTACACGGTACTCATCGTCCCGCTGTTTTTCATCCTCCGGCGCTATTTTGTCCGCGCCGCGCATGAGGCGATGACGTGCTCCAGAGCGGCGCTGTGGCTGTTTGGTGCGCTTCCCGTGGCGTACTATTTTTTTGATTACGCCACCACCATCTACTCAAACGCGCTCTATTCCGGCGTCCGCGCCATCAACGAATCGCTCCCGGCGCTGCTCATTGCGTTTTACGTGGCGTTTCTCACTGCCTACCACGCGCAGGCGGAGCGCAGCTATCAGGCAGAGCTGCAAAGCTCCATGCTGGAGGTCAAATGGTCGCAGGCACAGACGCAGATAAACACGCTGCGCCGCGTGCAGACGCAGACGGCCATCTACCAGCACGACATGCGCCACCATCTGACCATGCTCGAAGGGCTCATTGCGGCGGGAAAGCCCGAGCAGGCAGCGGCGTATATCCGCAAGGTGCAGTCCGATATCGAGATCATCACGCCCCGGCGTTATTGCGAAAATGAGCTGGTGAGTCTGCTGTGCTCGTCGTTTGCGGAAAAGGCGCAGCATGCGGGGGCGCGGCTCGATGTAGACGCAAAGCTTCCGCAGGCGCTTGGTATTTCGGACGCCGAGCTGTGCGCCGTGCTGTCAAACGCACTGGAAAACGCGCTGCACGCCGTCGCCGCACTACCGGAAAAAGAGCGTACAGTCTCACTCTACTGTGCTGTCCGACTCGGAAAACTCCTCATTGAGGTCAAAAACCCCTACGCCGGGGAGCTCACCCTCTCGCCGGATGGCCGCCCCGTCACCGCGCGCAAGGGGCACGGCTACGGCTGCCAAAGCATCCAGACCATCGCCGCCCGCTCCGGCGGTCTGTGCGAGTTCAAAGCCAGCTGCGGCACATTCTGCCTCCAGATCGTCCTGCCGCTGAAAGCCGCCGCGCCGGTCTGAGCATAAAAAAGCCCTGACTCATACGAAAAAATGAGTCAGGGTATTTTTACATCTCTCTGCGGCCTTCCAATGCTCTAAGAAGCGTCACTTCATCCGCATACTCCAGCTGGCTGCCAACAGGAATCCCGTAGGCAAGCCGTGTCACCTTTACGCCGATGGGCCGAAGGAGCCTCGACAGATACATCGCCGTGGCCTCGCCCTCGGTGTCCGGGTTCGTCGCCATGATGACCTCCTGTACGCTGCCGTCCTGGAGTCTCGCCAAGAGCTCGCGGATCCGGATATCATCCGGCCCCACGTGGTTAAGGGGCGAAATGACGCCGTGCAGCACATGGTACACGCCCGTATACTCGCGCGAGCGCTCCATCGCAATGACGTCCCGCGGCTCTGCCACCACGCAGATGGTCGAATGGTCGCGCGTCTCATCCGCGCAGATCGGGCACATCTCTTCGTCCGTCAGATTCTGGCACACTGGGCACGTGTGAATCGAGCGCTTTGCGTCCAGAATCGCGTCGGCAAACTCCTGCGCCTGCTCCTGCGGCATGGACAGCACCTGAAACGCGAGCCTTTGCGCCGTCTTGCTTCCGATACCGGGCAGGCGCGCAAACTGTTCGCTGAGCCGCTCCAAAGCGGCCGGAAACGTCCTCATCCGAACAGACCGCCCAGATTGAGACCGCCCGTGAGCTTGCTCATGTTCTGTGCGGAGTCTGCCTCCGCCTTGCGCATCGCCTCGTTGACCGCCGCGACGACCATATCCTGCAGCATTTCCACATCATCGGGGTCGACCGCCTCCGGGTCGATCGTCACGCGCACGAGCTCGCGTTTGCCGCTGACAACTGCTGTGATCACGCCGCCGCCCGCCGTGGCCTCATACTGCTTTTCTTCCATCTCCTGCTGCATTTTGAGAAGATCCTGCTGCATTTTCTGCGCCTGCTTCATCATCTGCATCTGGTTCATGCCGCCCATGGGCATACCGCCGCGAAATCCGCCTTTTGCCATGTCAAATTCTCCTTTATCGAAATCGTAAAAATTATTTGATCGTCATAATGTCGCTGTGCTCTTTCCCAAGCGCAAGCAGTGCGTCCATCGGGTCCTTCCCCGACGCGTTCAGCTGCCCCGCCAGCGCGAACTGCACCTGCATGGGCCGGCCAAAGAATGCGCTTACCTTCTCCGCCGCGATTTTCTGCACATTGGGACTCTTGATGATGTCCAATACAAACTGCGACGGCGCGGTCAGGATCAAGGTATCGCCCTTCAGCCTTGGCCGCACAGGCCCTCCCGGCGCGAAGAAACCGCGTTCGCGCACGCCGAGTCCTTCTCTGAGACTCGCCGTCAATTCTGGCCAGCGCCGGTCCAGCTCCTCCTGCGCGCCATCAGAGGCCTTCTCCGGCGCTCTTTCTATCTCCCGCGCGTCCATCGGCGGGGCAAGCCCTGCCAGCGGGTCGTCCGCGTCGTCCGGGAACGGCGGCCGGTCGTCATCTTCCTCGTTCTCCGCCGATTCCGCCTTTGCCTGCTGCTTTGCCGGAGTAAAATTGCCGGTTGCCAGCCGCTCCTCGAGCTTCGATACCCTTGCGCCGAGCGACTGCGCGTCCAGCTTCAAACTGGGCTCGCACAGCTGCATCAGGCAGAGTTCCGCCGCGACCCGCGCGTCCGCGTTTTTTCCGACCGCGCCCTTGGCCGCCTGCACAAGCGTCAGATCCCGCAGCAGCTCTGCCGGAGTAAAAAGCTTCTCGAGCTCTGCGGCCTGCGACTCGTCCGCAATGCCGGATAACATCGAAACGCCGCTTTTGGGCGCCGCCTTCAGAACCAGCAGATCCCGGCACAGCGCCGACAGCTCGTCAAAAAGCGCACCCAAGTCCTTCCCTTCTGCGTAGAGCGCCTCAAAGATGGAAAGCGCCTGCGCCGTATCCTGCTTTCCTGCCGCCATCAAAAGCTCTCCCGTGCGCTTCACACCGGCAAGCCCCAGCGTCTGGCACACGAGCTCTTCCGTGAGCTCTCCCTGACACGCAGACGCGCACTGGTCAAGTAGACTCACGCCGTCTCGCATCGCGCCGTCGGCAAGCCTCGATAAAAGCCGCAGCGCCGCCGGTGCGATCTGGATGCCCTCCTGATAGGCGATAAAGTTGAGCCTGCCCGCGATGTCCTCGGGGCGAAGGCGGCGGAACGAAAAGCGCTGGCAGCGCGAGAGAATCGTCGCCGGAACCTTGTTGAGCTCCGTCGTCGCCAGAATGAAAATCAGGTGCTCCGGCGGCTCTTCGATGATCTTTAAAAGCGCATTGAACGCCGCGATGGACAGCATGTGCACCTCGTCGATGATGTACACGCGCCGCCTGACCTCGCTCGGCGTATAGATCGCGTCGTCGCGCAGCACGCGCACCGAGTCCACGCCGTTATTCGACGCTGCGTCGATTTCCAGCACGTCCATGCAGCTTCCGTCGTCGATGGCCCTGCAGGCCGCACAGCCGTTGCAGGGATTGCCGTCTTGCGGGTCGAGGCAGTTGACGGCCTTGGCGAGAATTTTCGCGCAGGAGGTCTTGCCCGTGCCCCGCGTGCCGGTGAACAGATACGCATGGCTGAGCTTTCCCGTCTCGATCTGTGCGCGCAGCGTATCCGTCACGCCCTTCTGCCCCACCACGTCCGAAAACGTCTGCGGCCGGTATTTCCGATACAAAGCCTGATACACGCCAGTCACCTACCTTCTGTCATACAGAATTTATTATACACAATTCCCAAGGAAAATGGAAGCACCAAAGTAGGGCTTGTCAAGCCAGCCCCGTCCTGCGTAGGGGGCGATGCCCACATCGCCCCGTTGGGCACGAACGAATTCGCCGAAGAGTTCCGTAAAAATGGTGCATACTGCCGGGTCGATGTGGGCATCGACCCCTACGAACTTCCCGGCAGGTTAATTCCAGCGCTTTCTGATATAAATAAATCCCTCTGACACAACCCAGTTGTGTCAGAGGGATCTTTTCCGGTACACAGTCAGACTGCACACCCTCCATCGAATACGCACTACATCCGTTACCCATACAGCCAGCTCGGAAACGGCTGCCTCACGGCACACAGGGTGGACTGCTTAGTGCTGCTTGGTTCCCCACCTGACACGGTTCACAGAGCCCTATTGCGTAAGACCAAATCTTCAACGCCGCTTATATGGGTCAGACGACACAATACGCACCCTCCGTCGGGAATTCCTCCCCGCTGTAGCGGATTGCGGGTAACAAGGCACCGCTATCTCCCCGAGTAGTGCAGCCTGACTGCGTACCGGATCTCCGGTTTTTAAAAACGCTCAGTCGAGCTTGCTTGCCACAAATTCGACCAGTTCGCCCACCGTCGTGAGCTTTTCTTCAAGTTCCAGATCAACACCCAGCTGCTCTTCCAGATCCATGACCATCTCGACAGTATCCAGAGAATCGATACCCAGACTTTCAAACGTCGTGTCCCGCGTGATATCGTCGGGCGAGATGTCCAGCTGGTTGGCCAGATAGGATTGGATTTTCTCAAACATGACAAATGCCTCCGTAAAACGGTAATTTGGTAATTAAGACACGTCTTATGATACGGAATTTTTCCGCAATGTCAAGAAAAATTTTCAGCCGGGCGCTTTCCGGATGCAATCAATTGAGGAAATCGCGCAGCTTTTTGCTTCTCGACGGGTGCCGGAGCTTGCGAAGCGCCTTGGACTCGATCTGGCGGATGCGCTCGCGCGTCACGTCAAACTCCTTGCCGACTTCCTCGAGCGTATGGGGCTTGCCGTCGACAAGGCCGAAGCGCATGCGAAGCACCTGCTCTTCGCGCGGGGTCAGCGTGGAGAGCACCTCTTCAAGCTGCTCGCGCAGCAGCGTATAGGACGCCTCCTCCGACGGCTGCGACGCTTCGTCGTCCTGAATAAAATCGCCCAGATGGCTGTCCTCTTCCTCGCCGATCGGCGTTTCCAGCGACACCGGCTCCTGCGCGATCTTCAGAATTTCCTCGACCTTGGAGACCTCCATGTGGAGCTCCTGCGCAATTTCCGTCGTCGTCGGCTCGCGGCCGAGCTTCTGCACCATGGAATGCGACGTCCGCAGCACGCGGTTGATCGTCTCGACCATATGTACCGGGATACGGATGGTTCTGGCCTGGTCGGCAATCGCGCGCGTGATGGACTGCCGGATCCACCAGGTAGCGTAAGTTGAAAATTTATAGCCCTTCGTGTAGTCGAATTTTTCGACTGCCTTCATAAGCCCGAGGTTTCCCTCCTGAATGAGGTCCAGAAGCTGCATCCCGCGCCCCACATAGCGCTTGGCAATCGACACAACGAGGCGGAGGTTCGCCTCCGACATGCGCTTGCGCGCCGCGTCTTTCTCCTGCTCGCTGCCCTCGACCATCTTTTTCGCGACCTCAAGCTCTTCCTCCGGAGAAAGCAGTTTGATTTTGCCGATCTCCTTGAGATACATCCGGATGGGGTCGTCGAGCTTGACGTTGGAGTCGTCAATATCCTCGATATTTTCATTGGAAACGTCGATGCCCTCATCCTCGATGGCCCGCATTTCGCCAAGCGTCGGGTTATCGAGCTCGGCGGTCCCGATGAGGTCAAGCACGTCCGAAACGTCGATCTCCACGCCCGCCGCTTCCAGAACGTCATAGAATTTCTCGGTCTGCTCCTCGGTCGCATCCACGGCGTCGAGCGTCTCGACCAGCTTCTTGGATGCTACTTTGCCCGTCTTTTTGGACTCCTCGAGCAGCGCCTGCAATTTCGCGCGGTTTTCTTCGGTCAGATCCATTTTGCCCAGCAGTTCCAGTTCCTTTGTCATCGTCTAACCTCCGTGTTCCATTCGTTTTTTCCTCTGCGCCAGCTGAAGCAGCCCCTCAGGCCCCGACAGTCTGGCGTTTGCGTACTCCTCGGTGATGATGCGGATGTAATCCTTGAGCGCCCGGTCTGAAAGCGTCGTGTCGCGCCGCTGCGCGACCTGAGACAGGTGCGACATCTCCTGCGGGGTAAATTCCTCGCCGAGGTTTGAAAGCGTTACCGTCTGCCCCTGCGCGTGCTGCCGCTGCAAAGCTGCAAACGCCCGCCCCAGAAGCGGGGAGGAAAACTGCTCCGGCGTTACGCCAATATCCCGCAAGAGCTCCGGTTCTTTCAGCACCTGCCGCAAAAGCCCTTCCTCCGCCATCGCCGAGCGGACATTGTCGTACCGAATGCCCTGAATCTGCGGCGAGAGCTGGCGCGCAGGCGATAGATCCTGCGCAAGCTGCTTTTTTTCCTCCTGCCGGCGGCGCTTTTTGTAGGCCTTATCGACCTCCAGCTTCATCGCCTGCGTCGTAATGCCCGCCGCCTCGGCGGCTCTCGCGCCGTAGACTTCGCGCTGCACAGCGCTGGGGAAGCTCGAAACGAGCTCGGCCGCCTGCTGCAAAAACTGCACGCGCTGCTCGTCCTGCGTGAGATCAAACTTCCGTTTCAGACTCTCGAGCCGGTATTCCGCCTGGTTCTCCGATTGGTCAAGCAAGAGCGAAAACCGGTCCGCGCCGTATTTTTTCAAAAACTCGTCGGGGTCCTTTGCCCCCTGCATCCGAAGGACCTTCACCTGGATCCCCGTTTTTTCCAGCATCGGGATCGCGCGCCGGGTCGCGTTCTGCCCGGCTTCGTCTCCGTCGTACGTAAGCACCACCTGATCGGTGTATTTTGCCAGAATGTTCGCGTGCTCCTCCGTGAGCGATGTGCCAAGCGACGCGACCGCGCAGTCAAAACCGTATTGATGCAGCGAAATCGCGTCCATGTAGCCTTCCGTCAGGATGATCCTCCCCTGTTTGCTCTTTTTTGCAATGTTGAGGGCAAACAAATTTTTCCGTTTGTTGAAGATCAGCGTCTCGGGCGAGTTTAAATACTTCGGCGTGGAATCATCCATCACGCGCCCGCCGAAGCCGATGATATTGCCCCGAATGTCGATGATCGGGAACATGAGGCGGTTTCGGAACCGGTCGTACATGCCGCCGTTTTTGCCCGAGACGGCAAGCCCGGCCTCCAGAATTTCCTCCCGTGCGTAGCCTTTTTCCGTCATCGCGTCAAGCAGCGCCGACCATTCATTGGGCGAAAACCCAAGTCCAAATCTGGTCACGGTAGCCTTGCTCAGGCCCCGTTTTATGATATAGGCCCGCGCCTGCTCGCCGCAGGGCTCTAACAGCTTCTGATGGAAAAACCGCGCCGCGTCCTTGCAGAGCGCCCACAGCCGCTCCTGCTTCTGGTACTGCGACTGATACCCCTCGTCCTCCGGCACCTCCAGTCCCGCCCGCTTGGCGAGAAACCGCACCGCATCGGGGTAGCTCAGCGATTCAATTTCCATGATGAAATTGACCGCGCCGCCGCCCTTATGGCAGCCGAAGCAGTAGTAAATACCCTTGTCCGGCGCAACGGAAAAAGACGGTGTTTTCTCCGAGTGGAACGGGCACAGGCCAAACAGGTTCGAGCCCTTCCGCGTCAGCGTCACATACTGTCCCACCACGTCCTCGATCGGGTTTCTGTTATTCAGTTCGTCCAGAAACGCAGGCGGAAACGGCATGCTTGTCTCCCTTCTTCATCGCACCTGCCAAGCGGTGGGAATGAAAATTTCAGAATATGTATAAATCGCGTATTTGTCGGTCATCCCGGCGATGTAATCGCAGATTGTCCGGCTGATGCCGTCAAAATCCAGCTGCGGAATAAAATCCGCCGGCAGCTTGTCGGGATGCGAATAGTAGTAGTCAAAGAGCTTGCGCATGATATCCTTCGCCTTGGCCTCTTCGCCCTTGGCAACGGGATTGGTATAGACCCGTTCAAACATGAACGCACGCAGCGCGACCATCGCGTCGGAGACCTCCTGATGCATGGATAAAACGCCCGTGTTCTGCGTGTTCGAAATCATGTCCTCCACGAGCGTGTTGATACGCGCCGAGTGCGAAGCGCCCAGAACGTCCGCAATCTCGCGCGGAATATCGCTTTCAGACAAAATCCCCGCACGAATCGCATCGTCAATGTCGTGATTGATATACGCAATGCGGTCGGACGTGCGCACGACCTGCCCCTCGAGCGTCTCGGGAATTCTCGGTCCCGTGTGCCCGAGAATCGCCATGCGCACCTCATAGGTAAGGTTCAGCCCGTCGCCATCGCGCTCGAGCTTATCCACCACACGAAGCGACTGCTCATTATGGTGAAACGGCGTTCCCATCATATCAGACAGCGCAGCCTCGCCCGCGTGACCGAACGGCGTGTGCCCGAGGTCGTGCCCGTAGGCTGCGGCCTCGGCAAGGTCTTCATTCAGCCGCAGCGCGCGGCAAATGGTTCTTGCAATCCGGCTGACCTCCAGCGTGTGGGTCATGCGCGTGCGGTAGTGGTCTCCCTCGGGTGAGAGAAAGACCTGCGTCTTGTGCATGAGCCGCCGGAAGGACTTGCTGTGGACGATCCGGTCGGCGTCCCGCTGGTAGCATGTGCGCACCTCGTTTTCCTCCGCCGGATAGAGCCTGCCCTTCGTCTCCGCCGCCTTCTGCGCGTTCGGCGCGAGGAGCATGTATTCCTGCTGTTCGAGTCGTTCGCGGATGGTCATACGCTCACTCCTTCATGTATACGATAGCATGGAAAAATGTCGAAACTTTGAATTTTCTGTATGTTTTGTTTAACCGGCGCAGAAAATCTCTTCCAGAAGCGACGGTACGACGCTCCCGCTGGAGGCCTCTCGCAGCGCCGTCCGGAGCCGTTCGTCCGCGCCCTCCGGAATGCGGTAGGTAATCAGAATGTCCGCCCCATACTGCGCGTCCTCGACCGCGCCCTCCTGCGCCGCAATGAGAAGCTTTGCCCGCTCAAAAAGCGCGTAGGAAACGGTAATTTGCTGCCGGAGCCACGGCTGCATTTTGGAAATTCCCGCTGCGTCCAGCGCGTCCTTCGCCGCCTTTGTGTACGCTCTGCAAAGCCCGCCAGCGCCAAGAAGGATACCGCCAAAATAGCGCGTCACAATGCACAGCACGTCCACGACTCCCTCGCGCTCAAACACGTTCAGCATCGGCTGACCGGCCGTACCCTGGGGCTCTGCGTCGTCGCTGTAGCGCTTCTGGCCGCTTTTTAAAATGTAGCACCAGCAGTTGTGCCGCGCGTCATAGTGCTGCTTGCGCACGCGCTCCAAAATCTCTTTGGCCTCCTGCTCCGATGTTACCGGGTACACACCGCCCAAAAAGCGCGACTTCTTTTCGATATACTCCGCCTGCCCCACGCCGCGGGGCACCAGATAGTCTTCCATCTGTTACTCCTTTCGGTACGCGGATAATTTGCCGTAAAGCACCTCGTCGACAATTGCCTCGACCTCAATGCCCTCGCCCTGATAGTCAACACGCAGCACCTTCGCATTCTGGTGCAGCGTGTCCAAAAAGCCCGCCATGGAATACGGCAGCAGGAATACCTGCTGCTGAAGCCCCTTGCCGAGCTCCTGCTCAATTTTTTTGAGAAGCTCATCCACGCCCGCGCCGGTCTTTGCCGAGATGCAGACGCTTCCCGTCTCGCGCGGCAGATCATCCTCCTCGAGCAGATCGCATTTATTATAGCACCGGACAACCGGAACGCCGGGCTTGGCCAGCTGCTCAATTAACCGTTCCACGACCGCCATATGCTCCTGCCGCTCGGGGTCGGACGCGTCGATTACATGCAGCAAAACGTCCGCATACTCGAGCTCCTCGAGCGTCGCCTTGAATGCCTCCACCAGATGGTGCGGCAGCTTCGCAATAAATCCGACTGTATCCGACAGCAGCACCTGACAGGTATCGGACACCGTCAGCTGCCGGGTCGTCGTGTCGAGCGTGTCAAAAAGACGGTTGTTTGCCGGAATATCCGCACCTGTGAGCGCATTTAAAATCGTCGACTTGCCTGCGTTCGTATAACCGACTAAGGCCACGACCGGAACGTTATTTTTCATCCGCTGCCTGCGCTGCACGCCGCGCACCTGCCGCACCTCCAAAAGTTCCTGCCGGAGCTTCGCCACGCGCGAGCGGATGTGCCGCTTGTCGGTTTCGAGCTGCGTTTCGCCCGGGCCTCTTGTGCCGATGCCGCCGCCCAAGCGCCCCATCGTCTCGTTCCAGACGGTAAGCCGCGGCAGATAATACTGATACTGCGCAAGCTCGACCTGGAGTTTTCCCTCGCGGGTCTTGGCTCTCTGCGCGAAAATATCGAGAATCAGCGCGCTTCTGTCGAGAACCGACGCGCCGGTTAAGCTCTCGAGTGCCTTGATCTGAGACGGCGTGAGATCGTTGTCAAAAATCACAAGCTTTGCGCCCGTCTCCTTGACCAGATCGCGAATCTCCTCTGCCTTGCCCTGGCCGACAAAGCTGTGCGGGTCCGGCGTTGGGCGCGACTGCAAGACCGTTCCGACGCACTCGCCGCCCGCCGTCTCCAAAAGCGCCTGCAATTCCTCGAGCGACGTTTCGCTCGCTGTTTCTTCTCTTGTAAAGCAGGCGGCGTCCAGTCCCGCTAAGACTGCCTTTTCGCCCGCCGCCTGTCTGGTCTGTTCCATACTTCCTCCGAATTCTGGGGAATCTTTGCCCAGTCCCCAATTGCTGCGCAAATCAGGGCTTTCCCTGTTTGCGACAAGTTTCGCAGATATGAAAAAAGCCCGCACCAATACGCTGGTGCGGACTTGCTTCTTACTTCAGGCCGTATTTCTTGTTGAAACGGTCGACACGTCCACCGGTGTCAACAAGCTTCTGCTTGCCGGTGTAGAACGGGTGACACTTGGAGCAAATTTCAACCTTGATGTCCTTTTTTGTAGAACCAGTCTCAATAACTGCACCACACGCGCATCTGATAGTAGTCTGTTCGTACTTGGGATGGATACCTTCCTTCATGAGTTTCACCTCTCTCATCAGATTTCTGTAAAAAGGCATAATGCCCTTCCCTTGGTTTAAACGCCTGAGTATTTTATCACGAAGAAGCCAAAATTGCAAGCTATTTTTTCAGAAAAATCCGCAAATTTTCTTCCGCATTTCCGTCCGGGATTGTGTCGTCCCGGCAAAAGAGCGGATAGAGCCTTCCCGCGCGCAGCTCCAGATCATACAGCGCCCCATCTTCCGGTTTTTCTCCGGCGTTTACAATTGGAAGCTCTCCAGTCTCCCGCATCCGGCGCAAAATCCCCCGCCCCGTCTCGTCAAAGGCCAGCGCGCGCACATGGGAATCAGGTCTCCTTACATCCTCCTGCGTGATACCAAGAAACGCGCATAAAAGAAGTCTCTGGATTCTCGTTCTGGGGTAGCGTTTCGACTTCGTCGCGCCGATCACACCTTCCAGACTCCTCTTCTCGCGCGCCGCCTTCATGGCCTTGCTCCAGAGCCCCTCCGAGCCGTGCGCCGTTTTGCTCCAGGCCGCTTCCGGCAAAAGCCGCAGTCCCGCCAGCATCGCCCGCTCGCCCGAAAGAAGATCATACTGCCGCGCGCCGTGATAGATTTCCGCCGCCTGCGCCGGTACAAAATCAGAAATATTCTCCCCGCGCGAAAGCCTTTCCCGAAGACTCGTCGCCGACGGGTTCTCAGCATCCGCCTCCTGCGCGTGATAGTCCCCCTCCCGCAAAAGCGCCAGCGGCCGCAAACGGCTTCCCGTCTGCAAGATTGCCTTGCAGTATTCCAGCCCCAGAATGTTGTTCGGCCGCTCCAGCACGCCGCCGTCAAATCCCAGCGATATGAGCGCCCGCTGCCGCGCCGCAGGGTAGCTCACGCCGGTATTTAAAATGTCCCGCAGCGCCGCGTCATACGCCGGCTCGCACATGGTCCTTGCCGCCGCCAAAAGCGCATCTGCGTTTCCGCTCTCGCAGCCAAAGGCCAGCGTGTCGACCGCGCCGAGCCTTGAGAAAATCTCCACACCCCCGCGCGCGAACCCTTCCGCCGAGGAAAGCGCCTTGGTGACCGGCAGCTCCAGAATGAGATTTGCCCCCGCCAGAACCGCCGCCTGCGCGCGCACGCGCTTATCAAACACGGCCGGTTCTCCGCGCTGCACAAAGCTCCCGCTCATCAGGCACACAACCGCGGTATCCTCTCCCAGCGCCGCGCGAATCTGCCGCAGCTGCTTCTCATGCCCCCTGTGAAACGGGTTATATTCACAGATCACGCCGCAAATTCGCATGCGATTTCCTCCGTTTTCAAAAAAATCCGCAAAAGCCCTTGTTTCCCTCTGGCTTTTATTGTATGATATGCAATAGTGACTGCGCCATCTGGTGCGCAAAACCATTTTATCATGGTTTCAAAAATAATGAAAGATACAGGAGTGAATCTACCATGAACATTCTGGTCATCAACGCGGGCAGCTCGAGCCTGAAGTATCAGCTGATGAATCCCGACACCGGCGACGTTACCGCAAAGGGTCTTTGCGAGCGTATTGGCCTTGACGGACGGCTGACCCACAAGGTTCCCGCAACCGGTAAGAAGGTGGAGAAGGACATTCCCATGCCCACTCACAAGGAAGCCATCGAGGCTGTCATGGCCATTCTCGTTGACCCCGAGGACGGCGTTATCAAGTCCGTTGACGAGATCGACGCGGTCGGCCATCGCGTGCTCCATGGCGGCGACAAGTTTGTTGCCTCCTGCCTCATCGACGAGGCCTGCAAGCAGGCCATCCGCGACTGCATCCCCCTCGGCCCGCTCCACAACCCCGCCAACCTCATGGGTATTGAGGCCTGCGAGAAAGCCATGCCGGACAAGCCCCAGGTCGCCGTATTCGACACCGCGTTCCATATGACCATGCCCCCGAAGGCTTATCGCTACGCCATCCCCACCAAGTGGTACACTGAGGAACATCTGCGCCGCTATGGCTTCCACGGTACCTCCCACCGCTTCGTCTCCAAGCGCTGCATCGAGCTCATGGGCGCTGAAAAGGCCAGCCGTGTCATCGTCTGCCACCTCGGCAACGGCTCTTCCCTGTCCGCAGTGAAGGACGGCAAGTGTCAGGATACCTCCATGGGTCTTTCCCCTCTTGCAGGCGTCCCCATGGGTACCCGCGCGGGCGATATCGACACCTGCGTTGCGCAGTACATGATGAACCACGATAACCTGACAGCTGACGAGTGCCTCAATATTCTCAACAAGAAGTCCGGCGTTCTGGCGCTCTCCGGTGTCTCCTCCGACTTCCGTGACATTGAGACTGCAGCCAACGAAGGCAACGAAGACTGCCGTCTGGCACTCGACAAGTTCGCCTATGAGGTCAAGAAGTACATCGGCTCCTACACCACCGTGCTCGGCGGCCTCGACTGCCTCGTCTTTACGGCCGGTGTCGGCGAGAACTCCGCAACGATGCGTGCCTCCATCTGCGAGGGTCTCGAGTACCTTGGCATCAAGATCGATCCCGAGAAGAACAAGACCCGCGGCGAAGAAGCCATCATCTCCACGCCCGACTCCAAAGTCACCGTTTGGGTCATCCCGACCAACGAGGAACTCATGATCGCGCAGGATACCGCTGCGCTCTGCAAATAATTTACCCAAACCATAAAAGGAGCCTCCCGGAACGCCCGGGAGGCTCCTTTCCTTATAAATACGTCTTACAGCGTCCCGGTCGTGCGGGGAATGAACGTACCTGCCGCGCCGACTTTCACCTCGCCGTGTTCGACGGCAAGCTTGCCGCGCAGATAAACCTGCGCAATCGAGCCGCGCGTGCGCATACCCTCATAGGGCGTGTACTTTGCTTTGGAGATCATGTCTTCTCCCCGGATCGTCGTGTCGGCCTCCGGGTCGTAGACCACGATGTCCGCGTCGCTGCCGGCTAAAATCGCGCCCTTTCTCGGCCACGCGCCATAGAGCTTCGCGGGATTCTCGCTCAGGACCTCGGCCATCTTCTCTTTCGTGATTTTACCGGCTGCCACGCCGAAGGTATAAAGCAGCACGCCCCTTGTCTCCACGCCAGGAAGGCCGCCGGGAATCTTTGTGAAGTCTTCCCTGCCCGCTTCCTTCTGCTCAAGCGTGAAGCTGCAATGGTCGGTGGAGACGGTCTGGATCGCGCCGTTATAGAGCCCCTTCCAGAGCGCGTTCTGGTCCTCCTTCGTCCGAAGCGGAGGCGCGCAGATATACCCCGCCGCCTTGCGGAAGTCCTTTTCATAGTAGCCGGATTCGTCCAGCGTCAGATAATGCGGGCAGGTTTCCACATAGACCTTCTGGCCTCTGGCTCTCGCGGCCATGACCTCGGCCAGCGCCTCCTTCGTGCTCAGGTGAACGATCACGACCGGCGTATCGGCGACCTCGCAGATACGCAGCAGATGCGCCACCGCCTCAGCCTCCGTCGCGTTCGGGCGGCACTCGGGATGCGAGCCCGGCACAAACTTCCCATCCGCCTTATGCTGCTCAATGAGCGCGTCGATCACGCCCGCGTTTTCGCAGTGCACGCCTGCAATACCGCCGAACTTTTTGATCTCCTCCAGCGCGTAGAACAGATCCTTGTCGCCAATCATCATCGCGGGATACGTCATGTACATCTTGAACGAAGAAATCCCCTGCTCGAACATTCTGGGTACCTCAGCTTTAATTTCGTCGTTCCAGTCGTCGATCGTCATGTGGAAGCTGTAGTCGCAGCTCGACCGGCCGTCGGCCTTCTTGTGCCAGAGGTCGAGGCCGTATTGCAGGCTCTCGCCCTTGTTCGGGCAGGCGAAATCGATGACCATCGTCGTGCCGCCGCGAATGGCGCTGCGCGTGCCGGTGTCAAAGTTGTCCGCCGTCGTCGTATTGCACACGTCAAGGTCAAAATGCGTGTGCGCGTCGATAAAGCCCGGGAACAGGAGCTTTCCCGTCACATCGACCACGGTCGCTTCCGCGCACGAGATATGCTCCGCGACCCGCTCGATCTTCTCGCCGTCTACCAGCACGTCCAGCTGCGCCGAGCCGCCGCCGGACACCACGATACCGCCCTTGAGTAAAGTTTTCATATACATCTTCCTTTTCCTGCGCCGGTGCGAGCACCGGGAATTTAAATTTTATAGGCTACACCCAACAGCCTTTGGCCGTTTTTTATACTTTGTGCTTATCGGCTTCACGCAGCCGAACGCAAAAACTTGTAAAAGTCCGAAATATGGGATATTAAAAATACTGCAATGATCTCAGAAAATGCGTCTGTACGGAATACTACCCGGTTCGCGGGCGAAACACGTTCCAGTGTTGCGTTTGTCGACGTCAGACCTCCGGCACCGCAGGGACGGTTATGCATCGCACGCTGGGCATCTGCTATGAGTTGGCGTGGTATCTTTTGCACAGAATTCGCCGCGTGATGACTCAAAGAGACGAGAAATACGCACTTTCCGGTATCGTTGAGATGGATGACGGCTACGTAGGCGGAGCAACGCGCAACGGCAAACGTGGCCGCGGGACGGACAAGGCGAAGATCGTGGTGGCGCTGTCAAAAACGGAAAACGGGGTTGTACTGTTCACGCGGATACAAGTCGTAGACAAAACCATTGCACCGGACTCAAAAATCGAGCGCAGCGGCTAGAAGCGCTGTCGGGGTTTACCAGACGTTACGCTGGATACAAAAATGTTCACGCCCAGCGAGCTGCATTGGCTGTACAAGGCAATCAGTAACCTGAAAGCGTTTCTGCTGGGAACCTATCACGGCCGCTGCCAACAGCTTCAGGCGTACCTGGATGCGTTCTGCTTTCTTTTCGATCGCAGAAGTACCGGCGTTCAGATCTTCAGCCGCCTGACAAGCGCCGTAGCCACATCTTATTATGCTTTGCTGCGTTAAGTGATAAGTGTATTATATTTTATCACAAACGCGCGCCGTTTGGCAGACCTTGTTTTCACAAAATCGCACCCGTTTTTTTGCCAAAATGCCAGTTATTCGCCGCTGCCGAATTTTTTTGAAAAATCCAAAGAAAACACTTGCAATTTCCGCTGCAATCTGTTAGAATAATTCCTGCCGATAGGGGTATAGCTCAGCTGAGAGCCCGGCTGAAGCGGTAAACAACCCCCGCACTAATTGAACAAGAAATTACTCAGCGCACCCTTTACATGGGGGTATAGCTCAGCTGGGAGAGCGCATGACTGGCAGTCATGAGGTCAGCGGTTCGATCCCGCTTATCTCCACCAGAAAAGTCCTGAAATCTCACGATTTCAGGACTTTTTCTTTACTTTCTTCCGCAAATAGTCAGCCGCATTTTTGCAGTCATGCGGCTTGACCCAGATTTGACCCAAACGGGCTCTAAACTGCTCCCCAAGTCAAGGACAAAATAAGGTGACCCATTCCGCTAGCATGGATATCTGCCGGTTGTCAGGTAGCGGTAATACTCGTTCGGCGAGAGCTTTGCCAGATCCCACTGGTATCGGTCGTTGTTATAGTAGTCCATCCAGTCGTCGATTGACCGCTGCACGTCCGCAAAGCACGTCCAATTTGGAATCTTCTCCGCCAACTCGTCCTTCATATGTCCGAAAAAGCTCTCCTGCGGCGCGTTGTCCCAGCAATTTCCCTTCCGCGACATTGACTGCCGCAGGCTACTGTTTTTCACGAGCTGAATGAACTTGATGCAGGTGTAATGGCAGCCCTGGTCGCTGTGCAGGATTGTCTCTTTTTTCAGCGAAATTCCATGCTGATGTACCATTTTCTGTACCGTTTCCAGCACAAAATCCACCTCCAGAGACTCGCTCAGCACATAGGAAAGGACCTGCTTCGTGCATCCGTCCAGGATCGTGGAGAGATAGCAGAACGCGCCGTTCAGCGGAATATAGGTGATATCCGTCAGCAGGACGCTTCGCGGTCCGTGCATCTCAAACTCCCGCTTCACAAGGTTTTCCGCCGTGTTGTTCGTCCGGATCGCCTTCTGCATCCGCCGGTATGGATTTGCCTTGCGGATCGGACAGACAAGCCCGAATTTCTTCATCAGCCGCCGGATCTTCTTTCCGTTCATCCGGATGCCGGTATGCAGCAGCCGCATATGAATGCCGCGCACGCCTTTGGCGTAACCACGAAATCGGTACGCCTCCAGAATCTGCTGGAAATCCGCCGCATCCTGTGCCTCACGCGCGGCTCGCTTCTGCTCGGAGGAAAGCCACGCGTAATAGCCGGAACGGGAAACGCCCGCGATCTCACACAGCTCGGATATTGTGAGAATGTTCGATTTTTCCATGCTTGTGTCCCGGATGATGCCGAATTTGAAGCTGCTATCTTCCATACTCAGGTATCCGAATCCGCGCTTTCCGGCTGCCGCATAAGTTTTTTTAAAAACGCCATCTGCTGCTGAAGATACACGATTTCCTGCTGCATCCGGCGCTCACTCT
>OGNB01000366.1_pt1 | contig 35237 bp, 42 predicted proteins | sample 1573301 | NCBI WGS metagenome assembly OGNB01 (sample SAMEA2581914, study PRJEB24529) | metagenome | biome: Human gut stool | place: China | collected 2011
ATCAGAATGAGGATGGAAGCATTGGCTCCTTGGCAGATGTCCTGTGGCAGTCCACCGTCTGGTATTTCTGGTGGGATTGATGGGAGGTATTTCGGTAAGTGATGAAAACCAGAACACTGACCATTCAACTGAATGACGAACTACTGCCTATCCTCCCAGTGGAACCGGAAGCCTACCTCTCCTTTACCACCCATGCCGATGGAAATGAATTGGAGTTAACGGGAAACCGGGCGGGGCTGCTCCTGTTGGCGAAAGCCGCTCTGGGGATGGCGGAAACCGCTCGTGTGGATGGCTTCCATATCCATTTGGATGACCTTTATGACATCAACGCCGAGGGAAAAACCATCCTGATTCAAAGGGAGGAGTCAAAGCCATGATTGAAAAAACCTTCCTCAACCCCACTACAAATAAGCAGTGGCGGATTGAAATTGACGGCCATACCATCCGAACCTGCTTGAATGGCGGGAAGGTCAAGGAGATCCTGTGCGACTCCGCCTTCCAGGTCAAGAGCAAGGCTGCCAGCGCCATGATGGGCCAGATGCGGAAAGGATTTGTCTATCAGAATCCGGATGCCGCTGTTGGGCAGGCGCGGTGCCATCGGTTTGTCGGCAAGGACAGCAACGGCTTTATGCCCTTGGCTGCCGCCCTCACACGGGATGACTTCTTCCTGACGAGGGTGGCCGGAGATTTTGAGGACGAGACCCTCTATCACTTCGATGGCAACGGGGATATCCTCGAAACAGTTTCCCTGGGTGCCAAGCGGATGACCTATGAGCAGGTTCTCTGCCCCAATGATACTCTGTTGCTGAACAATAGCTATCTCCTCCAGCAGTTCTCACTCCGCACTCATGAGATCACGCCCTTTGCCAGCAAGAAAAACAGCATGAAGGCCATGCTGGATGCCAGCGGCGACCTGGCCATGTGGTACACAGGCGAGGAGATTGTCGTCTTTGACTTTGGCAGCAACACAGAGGTATGGCGGGAAGCGGTAAAATGCAAGAAGTCAAAAGACCCGAATTTTGCTTATTACTGCTTCGGGATGCTCTCTCCCCGGCAGAGCAAAGCGGCCTACCGCGTCACCGAGGGTGAGTATGTGCTGGTCGATCTGAAGTCCGCCCAAAAAGTAGTGATCCCCAATGAGGGCTGGCATCCCTTCTTCTCCCCGGATGACCAGTGCTTCTCGGTGGGCGGCAGGTTCTATCTGACCCAGACCGGAGAGGAGATTGCCAATCCTTTCCCGTTTTCGGTCCGGCAGGGGCTAAATTTTTCAGACACCTGTATGGTGCGGACAAGGGGCAGTCTGATGGCCGTTCAGCAGGATCGTGGCAGCTCCCCCATAGAGCTGTGGGATACCGGCAGCGGCCAACTGCTGGCCTCTATTGACGACCCCTTTGTGGTGCGGCAGGTGAATTTTGCCTTTACCCAAAGCGGGCTTGTCCTGCACACCGATTACGGGGCCATGAGCATCTATTCCTGCGCCCTCTGAAACGGAGGAATGAATGATGGATCATGAGAGGAAAGAGCTTTTGGCTCAGAAAAAAGCGCAACTTAAAGTAAAGCAGCAAAGAGCAGAAATACAGCAATACAAGGATCATTTCACGAAAAGTATCCAATATTTTTCTCAAAAATACCGATACGCAGATGAAGCGGAAGCAATCAAACTGGAAGCTGTTTCCGGAAAAGAAGGAACAATCCAGCTGCCCAGAGGGGTGCTGGACATCCACATGGGGAACTATGCCTCGGGAGGACGCTGAATGAACGGCGTTGTGCTCCTGGTGGGCGGACTGCTGCTTGTGGCGGTAATCAAGCTGATTATAGATCGAAATTGGATCGGCCTGCTTCTCTGTGCTGTCGCCCTGCTTCTGGTCTTTGGGGCTGGACACCATACAAAATAGGCCATTTTAAGAATCGAGGAGGTGAAGTATGCAGAATTCAACAAATATGCGGATACTGGAATTACTCCGGTTTCTCTATGAGCGGACCGATGAAAACCATCCCGCCACAGTATCTGACATCATTGCCCATCTGAATGGAAAAGGAATTCAGGCAGTGCGGCAGACTGTTTACGCAGATACCAATGCGCTGATCGATGCGGGGATTGATATTGTGGTGGTTAAGAGTACCCAAAACCAATATTTTATGGGAAACCGCCTGTTTGAGTATCCAGAACTGAAAATGCTGACAGACGCAGTAGCATCCTCGAAGATCATTTCTGCCAAGAAGTCTGAGGAGCTGGTGCAGAAATTATGCCGTCTGACCAGTCTACATCAGGCAAAGCAGCTTCAAAAATTTGCTGCTTTATCCAGCCGTGTCAAACCGCATAATGAAAAGGTTTACTACATCATTGACAATATCCAAACAGCGATTGGAAACCATCAGCAAATTCGGTTCCAATACTATGAATATACTCAGGAAAAAAAGAAAATCTTGAAGCATGATGGATATTATTATGTCGTAAATCCTTATGCGCTTGAATGGAAAAATGACCATTACTATTTGATTGGATTTTCTCTGAAGCATCAGAAAATTGCTCACTTCCGTGTAGATCGGCTAACAAGTGTAGAAAATCTGGAAACTTACTTTATGCCGATAGAGGGATTTGATGTAGCCTCCTATACAAACAAAATGGTTGATATGTTTACATCAGAGTCATCGAAGGAAGTAACCCTGTTATGTGAAAACGAACTGATGCGTGTAATCATAGACCATTACGGAGAAGATGTCCCTGTTGAGAGGTATGATGACGGGCACTTCACAGCCAAAATTGAAGTGAACCCCAGTGGAACTTTTTATGGCTGGATATTCAAATTCAAAGGGAAAATAAAAATTCTCTCTCCCAAAGAGTGCATTACGGAAATGCAGCAAATCGCTCAGGAATTTATATAGCGCAAAAGAGGTGTTATTGATTTTTAACACCTCTTTTCAAATGAAATTTTTATCCTTGAAGTGAACAGATGTTCGATATACAATATAAGCAAGATGTTCGCAGTTCGTCGAACAAATGAGAGGTGAATGCTGTGGGCAATATAACTTTTGGATCATTTATAGCCGAGAAACGCAAGGCGCACAAATTCAATTTACGCGATACAGCCAAGCATTTGAATATTGCTTACGGCTATCTGTGTGATATTGAACAAAGCCGCCGTCCTGCACCCAATGGAGATTTTGTGGAACGCATCTCCGCCTTTCTGAATTTGGATAAATCAGAACATGAGTTGCTTTTGGATCTGGCTGCAAAATCACGCAATACAGTATCTGCTGATTTGCCAGACTATATCATGGAAAAAGATATTGTTCGGGCAGCCTTGCGTGTGGCAAAAGAAGTAGACGCTACCGATGAAGAATGGCAGACATTTATGAAAATGCTAAAGGAGCGTAAACGATAGGGGGGAGAGCTTTGTCAATTCCACAAATCCGTACAGAAGCAATCGAGGCAGTAGGGCGAAAAATCCTGATGGAATATGATCCCTCTCTGCTATCCGGGCAACCATGTTCTGTGCCAATCGAAACCATTATCGAGACAAAGTTTGATCTAATCCTGGAGTTTCATACACTAAGAAAAAACCCCAAGATATTAGGGGAAACAATTTTCGATGACGGTGCCGTTGTTTTATATGACCAGATACAGAGACAGTATCGAATGATTGCAGTAAGAGCCGGTACAATCTTAATTGATGAACGGCTTTGTGATCCGTCAAAATTAGGGCGGCTCCGTTTTACCTGTGCCCATGAGCTGGCTCATTGGGTACTACATAAGAAGTTGTACTCTGGTACTGGAGATGTTGCTGCTTATAACGGAAATGTTTCTTCCGACGAAAGTCATGGCATAATTGAGCGTCAGGCGGATACTCTGGCTTCTGCTCTGCTGATGCCTTTACCGCAGATCAAAAAATGTTTTTACCGGCTTAGAATAGGCCGGACAGATGAACAGCTCATTGCTGAAATGGCAAATATTTTTGAGGTTTCCAAGCAAGCAATGCAGATTCGTCTAAAATCCAGAAACCTGATATAACCAAATGGGGGAATAGAGAGAGGCACTGCCCTCTCTCACGCTCCTCTGCTATGCTATTTTGTACCTAATATGTTCGCAATATTGCGAACAAGGAGGGATGTTCTATGAGAAAAGAAAGCACAACAATCCAAAAATGTAACAGCAGGCTAACAGCTTTGGGGCTTAACAGCGACGCTGCGTTTCATAGAAGTAAGCTGATTCTAAAGATTTACCGTGATGTAGTCTGGGTTCTGAGTGAACGGGCAGAAGAATTACAAGAAACTGCTTGGATTATGGGAGAACAAGATATAGAGTCTGGCCTCTGCTATCTTGAAAATTTTGCACCAGATATTGAACTGCAAGCCTTTGAAGAAAAAGTTTGCTGCCTTGTTCAAAATCAAATGCTGGTCAATATTATTGACCGTGCACTCCTTCGTCTGAAACGGTATCCGGATCGAGGAGAACTTTACTATGAAATTTTGACTAAGCAATTTATCTATCGGTTCAACAGTACAGAGAAAGAATTGCTGGAAGAACTAAATATAGAGCGCAGTGTCTTTTATGACCGAAAACGAGAAGCCATCTATTTATTTTCTGTTTGCTTGTTTGGATATTCTATTCCAGAAGTCCTGGAGGAGCTGCCCCGACTAAATTCCGACTAAATCCCGACAAGTCCCCGACCTAATCCCTACTCCCTTCCGACTTCCGACCTGCTATACTTGGTATAGTGGCAGGAATGCGCTAAATTGAATACTTTTCTACATAAGGCCCGGCATTAACCGGGCTTTTTTCATTCCTGCTGCAATATGGCGGCAGGAACATGGCTGGAGGTGAAAACACTTCCGGCCTTTTTCTTTGCCCGGTATTAGGAGGCCGGTATGCGCTGGGAGGCGTACATAGCAAAATATCCATGACACCGTTCAAATTCGCTGACTACCAAGAATTTGAACGGAGGAAAGGATATGACGAGAGTATTCATTTGGAAAAATAACAGCCCACAGGAATGGGAGGAAATCAGTTTTTCAGCGTTCAGTAAGGCACGCCGCAATGGTTGCTTTACTGGGCGCTTTTTTGTTGAAACAGTCAAAATGTTCCGTGATGAAGATGACCGCATTATCATGGAATGTTCTCGCAAAGATTTTGAAAAATACCAACAGGAGGACCGCCACAGCCGCTATCTCCAGGAACATGAGAAAAGTCGCTCTATATTCCCGGCTTCTCATGTGGGAGATCGTGACGGCACAGAGGAAGGTTATCAGGATACAGATTTGTTTGTGGATGAATCTGTTGATACTGCGGAACAAGCTATTCAGAATTTACTTCTTGAGGATTTACACCAAGCTCTATTGAAACTGAGTCCAGCAGAACGAGATTTTATATTGTCCTATTATGAAATGAAAATACCAAATGCAACTTGTTTAGCCCAACGATATGGTATTACTCGGCAAGCCGCAGATAAGCGATTGAAAAAAATCGAAGAAAAAATAAAAAAGTTGGTTGCGATTTTCTAAAAAAGTGGCAGTAGCAAGTGAGAGGGAAATCCTTTCACTTGCACCTTGACAACCTCATATACGAATCATTAAGTTTGATCCTCTTTGGGCGTAATAGCCGCTACATCAGCGGTATATTTTCTGAGAGCTGCCACTCACATAACAGGCCAACCCATTTTTGCTGTATAGATGAGTTTTCGGTTTATCAGAAATATATCAGGCTGGAATACATCGGATGGCATCCGGTCATGGCATAACAAGGAGGAAAGCTCTCTTACAGCCATAGTCCGAGCGTGATAACAACCGTCGCAGGCCATGGGTAAGACCAAACGAAGTGGAGGTGAAATTCCTGAGAAGCAGGCCAGCCATCTGCGGCTTAATGATTACCCAAGTCCCTGGGGTGTCGTGGACAAGTAAGGGATAAAACAGGCGCTAAATTGAAGGAGACTCTGTAATTTGCAGAGCCTCCTTCTTACATAATCAAATCTCAAAACATAGGAGGATGAACATGAAAGAAGATTGGATTTATAAGCGTGGGGATTTATATTATGCCAATTTGAACCCTTATTTTGGATCAGAGCAAGGCGGCACCCGTCCTGTCCTGGTTCTTCAAAACAATGTGGGGAATTTTTTCTGCCCCACTTTGATCGTAGCTCCGCTCACCAGTAAATGGATTAAGAAAAAGGAGCTGCCCACACACTATGCACTGGAGAGCGTTCCAGAGCTTGGACTGAAATCTGTTGTTCTGCTGGAGCAAATTAAAACGATTGATAAAAGGCGTGTTTTATCGTACATTGGGCGCGTATCTCGCGAAGAAATGAGAGCGATTGATGATGCTCTGCAAGTTAGTTTAGATATTCATATTCCGGAGGAAATGGAGGCTCCGTAAGGCCACTTACCGGATAAAGGAGGCGTTTTTATGTTTGAAGCAAGAATTGCGGAATTGAACCGCTTTAATGAACAAAATCCTGTCAGCTATGACAAAAGAACCTATACGGTCGATGAGATTCAGGACATTCTGGGTATCAGTCGTCCCACAGCATATAATCTGGTAAAACAGGGTGTATTCCACAGCGTCAGAGTCGGCGGTCATATCCGCATTTCCAAAAAGAGCTTTGATGACTGGCTGGATCACGCAGATGAATGATTTGTCAAGGATGCCGATCTCCAAATCGACATCCTTAACTTTTTTTCTGCTTTCTCTTACAATGAGGCCATAGCAAGAAAAACTTTATAGAGGAGGCAAAAGCCATGCAAAAACAAAGAGTAAAGACCAGTATGTCTGTACCAGAGATGGGCAAAATGCTTGGGCTTGGTAAAGTAGAATCCTACTGGTTGGTTAAAAAGAACTATTTCAAAACAATTCAAGTGGCCGGACGAATGAGAGTTATGCTGGATAGCTTTGAAGATTGGTATGCCGGCCAGTTCCACTATAAAAAAGTGGATGGTACACCGCCCGGAGAGAAATGGAGGCATACTACGATGTCAGTTCCGGAAATGGCGGATCTTTTGGGGCTGAAATCTGGCACAGCTTATGACCTTGTTAAAAGGGGCTATTTTGAGACGACCTTGATTGATCGAAGAATTCGTATCATTACCAGCAGTTTTGAAGCCTGGTATCAAAAGCAAACTCATTATGTGAAAATCTCAGAAAGGAGCAATGAAAATGGCATCTATCGTGAAGCGTAAAAGCAAATATTCTGTGGTGTATGATTACACAGATGAAAACGGAAAACGCAGACAGCGTTGGGAAACCTTCAGCACAAATGCAGAAGCAAAAAAACGAAAAAAGCAAATTGAGTATGAGCAGGACTCTGGAACCTTCTTTATTCCTACGGCAAAGACCCTGAACGATCTGCTCGATGAATATATGTCCATCTATGGTGTAAATACCTGGGCAATGTCAACATATGAAAGCCGCCGTGGTCTGGCGAGAAACTACATAACTCCTATTATCGGAGATATGTTACTATCCGACATCACTCCAAGGATGATGGATAAGTATTACCGCGATCTGCTCTCTGTGAAAACGGTAAGCGTCAACAACCGCAAACCCACAAGCGAATATCTGACCCCGCATACAGTAAGAGAAATTCACAAGCTACTTCGCAGTGCCTTTAATCAGGCGGTGCGTTGGGAACTAATCAGCCGTAACCCTGTCCTGAATGCGACACTTCCCAAAGAAGAACATAAAGAACGGGATATATGGACTGCCGAAACGCTGAGCAAGGCGATGGAAGTCTGTGATGATCCTATCCTCTCCCTTGCCTTAAATCTGGCGTTCTCCTGCTCTTTACGCATTGGCGAAATGCTGGGCCTTACCTGGGACTGCATTGATATTGCACCACAGAGCATAGAAAATGGTTCAGCTTATATATTCGTCAACAAAGAGCTGCAACGGGTTACACGAGGTGCATTGGACGATTTGAGCGACAAAGGTGTTATTAAGAAGTTTCCACCTTGCATAGCCAGTACCCATACTGCTCTGGTCCTGAAAGAGCCTAAAACCAAAACCAGTATTCGCCGCGTGTACCTGCCGAAAACAGTTGCCTATATGCTGGTAGAGAGAAAAAAAGAAATCGACGAGCTGATGGAGCTGTTTGGAGACGAATACATCGACAATAACCTGGTCTTTTGCTCCAGCAATGGCCGTCCGATGGAAAGCCAGGTGATTAACCGTGCTTTCAATAAACTTATCAAAGAAAACGGACTGCCTCATGTTGTATTCCATTCTCTCCGCCACTCCAGCATCACCTACAAGCTGAAACTCAATGGCGGCGATATGAAATCCGTCCAGGGCGACTCTGGTCATGCTCAGGTAAAAATGGTTGCAGATGTCTATTCTCACATCATCGACGAGGATCGCTGCATAAACGCTCAGCGATTGGAGGAAGCATTTTACTCATCCAAGACTCCTGATCCTGTTGAAGATACAGAGCCTAAAACTGCGGATACTGCCGTCACTGAAAGTGATGAAAGTGATGCAGCGAAGATACTGGAACTGCTTAAAAATCCCGAAACTGCCGCACTGCTCAAGCAGCTGGCAAAAGCTTTATAAAGTCCCTCCCTCAGAAGAACGCCTCTCACTTTGTGAGAGGTTTTCTTCGTTTGAACCACTTTGCACAGTGACCAAACACTTTTTTTGTTAGCAAGGTTCTGAAAGCATTTTTGAGCGATGTTAGCAAATTCGCGATTTTGTTTGCAACTTCCTCTAATTTCTGCTAACAAATGTTTGCAAGTTCCTTTGGTAAAAATCGAACCTCTGACTTACCGCCTTTCTTAGCAAAAGGCCAAATCTCGTTAGCAAATGTTAGCAAACCAAGGTTTTTTGCAAAAAAGCCACAAAAGCCGCAGAAATAAGAAAAGCCGAAAACCCTGATAAATCAAAGGTTTTCGGCGTGTTTGCTGGCGTCCCTGGCGGGATTCGAACCCACGGCCTTTCGCTTAGGAGGCGAACGCTCTATCCTGCTGAGCTACAGAGACTTATATTAAATTGAGACTGGCAACGATCACTTTTCCCTGTAAGGCAGCTGGTAGAGCACAACCTTAGGAGGCGGACGCTCTATCCAACTGAGCTACTGGCGCATATCCGTTTTCGGCCGACGCTGACGCGCGCCGCCGGGCTGCACCGCAAGGGTACAGCAGCGTTATTTTAGCGCAAACGGCGGCGGGTGTCAACGGTTTGCAGCCTATGGTTGCACACCTGTGCAGATTATGGTATCATAGTCGAGCTGTGCGCAAAGGAGGCTGCCGTATGCGGCTCATTCGAGAGGAAAAAGACTTCATCCGGGACGCGATTTTGCTCATGCTCCCGATGATCCTGCAAAACTTTGTGACGTTTTCCATGTCCATGGCCGACACGTTCATGGTCGGCGTGCTCGGTGAGACGGCGCTCGCCGCCGTGACGATGGCCAACAGCCCGTTTTACGTCATGCAGCTGATGATCTTCGGCGTGCAGAGCGGCATGAGCGTACTCGTGGCGCAATACCACGGCCGCGGCGATCAGGAGGCCATCAACCGCGTCATGGGCATCGCGCTGTTTGTTTCCACGACGATCTCGGGCTTGCTTGCCGTGACGGCGTTTTGCATCCCGGAGCAGATCATGCGCGTGCTCACCAACAACGCCGACCTCGTCGCGCCCGGCGCTGCATATACGCGCTACGTCGGCTTTTCGTATTTTTTCTCCGCCATCAGCGGCGTGTACATCGCCGCGCAGCGCAGCACGGAAAATCCCCGCCTCGGCGCGGTGCTGCTCACCGTATCCGGCGTGCTGAACATTTTCCTCAACTGGGTGCTTATCTACGGCAAGCTCGGCGCGCCCATGCTCGGCTGCGCGGGCGCAGCCATTGCCACGCTCATCAGCCGCGCGTTCGAGGTCGCGGTGCTGTGCGTGTATGCCCGGTTCAGCCGCCGGCTGCCGCTCATGCCGCGCGCGCTGCTGCACCCCGGCCGCGTGATCGCAAAGGACTTTGCCAAGTACGCGCTGCCTGTCGTGTGCAACGAGTGCCTGTGGTCGCTGGCGTTTTCGCTCTACACGGTCATCATGGGACACATGGCCGACAACGCCCCCATTCTCTCGGCCTACACGATCGCCGGCAACCTGCAGCGCATGCTCACCCCGGCGTCGTTCGCCGCGGGCGGCGCGGCAGCGGTGCTCATCGGGCGGGAGATCGGCCGCGGAAATCGCGATCAGGTGCAGCGCAAGGCCTGGGTGCTCGACGCTCTGGCGCTCGTCGTCGGCCTCGTGTGCATGGGCATCATCGCGCTCGTGCGCAACGTGCTGCTGCGGCCGTACATCCTGCCGCTGATGCACATGGAGGGCGCGGCGTGCGACATTGCCATGTACATGATGCTGATCATGATCTTCGTGCAGCCGCTCTCGAGCGTGAGCCTGACGAACATCGTCGGCGTGCTGCGCGGCGGCGGCGACGTGCGCTATGCGATGCTGTGCGACGTCGGGCCGCTGTATGCGGTGTGTCTGCCGCTGGCGGCGCTCACGGCGCTCGTCTGGAAGCTGGACATCCGCTATGTGTACCCGTTCATGTCGATCGATATGTTCGTGCAGCTGTTTCTGGTCATCCCGCGCCTGCGCTCCGGCAAGTGGATCCACGACGTGACGCGCACCGCCGGTGAGCTGGAGGCGTGAGCACGCGCAGCGAGCCGAAAACCGTCCCGATTTTTTACCGGATGCAGATCTCCCGGAGCCAGAGGCTCCGGGAGATCTGTTTGCCAAGACCTTATCGCCTTTCACCGATGGCGCGGCGAGCGAAAATCCAATCATTTTTTCCGGCGACATGTGCGTCGGAAAAAATACTTCTCAGGCTGCAAGTGTGGAATTTGTGCGCCGCCGGTGCACAAATTATGCGCGCAGCAGACTGCAAACTCTTTGTCAAAAAAGCATCGCTTTTTTGACAATCTTAGCTCCGGGAGCTTGCTTTCTTTACGCCTGCTGCGCCAGCCGCGGGATATCGCCCACACCGTCGAGCACCATGCTCGGCCGGTAAGCAAACTCGTCGAGCGTCGCGCGCGTGGACACGCCGCTGAGCACGAGCACGGTGGACATGCCGCTCTCCATACCGGAGATAACATCGGTGTCCATGCGGTCGCCGATCATGACGGCCTCGCCGGAATGGCAGCCGAGGATGCGCAGGCCGGTGCGCATCATGAGCGGGTTCGGCTTGCCGCAGAAATATGCCTGCTTGCCGGTGGCGATCTCCACCGGCGCGGTGAGCGCGCGGCACGCGGGGGCGATGCCCTCGTCCGTCGGACCGCAGGTGTCGGAATTCGCGCCGATGAGCTTTGCGCCCGCGAGCACGAGATTCGTCGCCTTCGTGAGTGTGTCGAGCGAATACGCCCGTGCCTCGCCGATGACGACATAGTCGGGATTGACGTCGTTCATGGTGATGCCGCGGTCATAGAGCGCGTTGAGCAGTCCCGCCTCGCCGAGGGCGTACACCGAGCAGCCGGGCGCCTGATCGGCCAGAAAGGCCGCCGTGGCCAGTGCGCTCGTGTAAAAATGCTCCTCCGGCACATCGAGCCCCATGCGCCGGAGCTTCTGGCACAGCTCGCGCGGGGTCATGCCGCTGTTGTTGGTCAAAAACAGGTATTCCTTGTGCTCGTCCTGCAGCCAGTGGATAAACTCCGCCGCGCCGGGCAGGATGTGATTGCCGTGATAGATGACACCGTCCATGTCGCACAGGAAGCCCTTTTTGGCGTTAAAATCGATCATACGCTCCGCTCTCCTTTTTCATGCTTCTGCGCGTAGTTTACCACGCGGCGCGCCGCGGGACAAGCGGGCAGCACGTCAATTTTTTGTAAATTTACAGCTCCAGCCGCAGGAAGATCGTCGTGTCGAGCGGACTGTCGGTGTAGCGCGGGATGTCGTAAAAGCCGAGTCCGCGGTACATCTTAAGTGCGCTGCGCAAAAAGGGCTCCGTGTCAAGCTGCATGGCGGTGTAGCCGATGGCGCGCGCGTCGGACAGAATGCGCTGCATCATCTGCCCTGCGATGCCCTGCCCGCGGTACGCCGGGCGCACATACAGCCGCTTGAGCTCGCAGGTCTCGTCATCCAGCCGCCGCAGGCCGATGCACCCGACCGGCCGGTCATCGCACCAAGCAATGTAAAGCCGCCCGTGCGGCAGGCCGTACTTTTTCGTGAGGTCGGCCAGCTCCGCCGCATAATCCTGCAGGTCGAGATAGGTCTGGAACGCCGGCTCGTTTTCCACCAGCATCCGCGTGTATTCCGTGAACAGTTCCCGGATGGTCTCCGGTGTATCATAGGCCAATTTCATCTCCACAGGTATCGCTCCTTTCCTGAACATGGGGTGCAAGGGGCGCAGCACCCCGGTGTTTGCTTCGTACACCTTTATTTTACCGTATTTGCGCCGTGCGTCAAGTATCTGCGCGCGCAAGGCATTGACGCGGGCGGGTTTTTCCGCTAAACTTGTGCTCAGTTTTTCCCACGGAGGCACTTATGAAAACATCCGCCACTCCTTCTGCGACCGCCCGCGCGCGGCTGGGCCTGATCGTGTCCATGACCGTGTTCGGCACGATCGGCCTGTTCGTGCGCCGGATCGAGATCACGTCGGCCGAGCTCGCGCTCTGCCGCGCGGGGCTCGCAGCCGTGTTTCTGCTGCTGTCTTTTCTCGTCACGCGCAGACGGCTGTGCCTGAGCGAAATCAAAAAGTCGCTCTGGCTGCTGCTGGCCTCGGGCGCGGCCATGGGCATCAACTGGATGCTGCTGTTCGAGGCGTATCAATACACGACCATTTCGCTGGCCACGCTCAGCTACTATCTCGCACCCGTGATCGTCACGGCGCTGTGCCCGCTGCTGTTTCACGAGAAAATGACGCGCGCGCAGGTGCTCTGCTTTCTCATGTCTACGCTCGGCGTCGCACTCATCATCGGCTCCGGCAGCGTGCATGGCGGCGCGTCGGACGTGCGCGGCATCTGCTTCGGCGTGAGCGCCGCGGTGTTTTATGCCGCCGTCATCCTGCTCAACAAGTATATCACCGGCGTTCCGGCGCTCGAGCGCACGTTCGTGCAGTTTCTCGCGGCCATTCTGGTGCTCGCGCCATATGTCGCGCTCACGTCGGGCTTTCACCCGGAGGTACTGTCTGCGACCGGCTGGGTCAACCTGCTCATCGTCGGCTTCGTGCACACCGGGGTGACGTACTGCATGTATTTCTCCGCCATCCGCACGCTGCCGGGACAGGAATCGTCGCTGCTGAGCTATCTCGACCCCATCGTGTCGGTGCTCATATCGGTGCTGCTGCTCGGCGAGCCGCTCGCCCCGATTCAGATCGCCGGGATGGTGCTGTTTCTCGGCTTTGCCATCGCAAACGAGTTCACACACAAAAACGCCGAGACCACATGAGCGCCCAAAACAGAAAACCGCCGGCCTGCGGAGCATTCCGCAGGCCGGCGGCCGTTTTTATCCGATATCACAAAACCATCAGCAGCGTCCCCGCGCCGATGAGCAGACAGCCGATCAGGGACTTGGGCGTGAAGCGCTCATGCAAAAACACGAACGCCAGCACGAGCGTGATGACCACGCTGAGCTTATCGATCGGCACGACCTTCGACGCCTCCCCGATCTGCAGCGCGCGGTAATAGCACAGCCACGACGCCCCCGTCGCCAGACCTGAGAGGATCAGAAACAGCCAGCTCTTCTTGCTGATGTCCGTAAGTCCGCCCTGCGTGTTGGTCACGAACACCATGCCCCACGCCATCACCAGCACGACCACCGTGCGGATGGCGGTCGCAAGGTTGGAGTTCACGCCCTCGATGCCCACCTTGGCCAGAATGGACGTCAGCGCCGCGAACACGGCCGAGAGCAGAGCAAATACGAACCACATACCGTTCCCTCCGTTTCCCGCGCGGCTCACGCGCGCAGCACCGCCGCCCGCAGGGGGTCAAGATCGTCCGCATCGGGGTGCGTGCGCGCGCGGTCGAAGTTTTCGATCAGCGCGTCCAGATTCTCCGGCGGCGCCGGCAAGGCGCGCATCGCCTCATAGCGCGCACGGACCGACGGCGGCATCTTGCCCTGACACATATACGTGCCGATGACGGTGTTGCTGCCGTCCGGCACCGCCTGAACACGCGCAAGGATCGCGTCAAAGTACGCGGTGTCGATGCCGAAGCCCGCCGTCCCGAAGAGGAAAAGGCGCTTATTTTTCAGTGTCCGCAGCAACGCCAGCGTGTCCGCGTCCGCGTTGCCCTTGTCCGTCCAGAAGCCGACGTAGAGCAGCTCCGACTCCGCTGCCGTCTCCCCCGCCGCGCCGAATGCGTCGCACAGCTCCGGTGGGAGCGCCGCGCGGATCGTGTCCGCAAGCAGGCGGGTGTTTCCGGTGGCACTGCTGTAGAGGATGGAATAACGTTCGTTGTGCATGGGAAAGCCTCCTTTTGCGCCGCGCCCCGGCCGATGCCCGACATCGGGCTGCGCGGCTCGAAAACAGGATACGCCATTTGCCGCCGCTTGTAAACCCCGCCGCCCTGCACAGATCGGCCGCAGTGTGTGCATGGCGTTTACGCCGGACGCAAAACCACCCCGCCGATGGCGGGGTGGTTTCGTATCTGGCGATCAGATCTTCGTGACGATCTTGATGCCGGGGCCCATGGTGGACGCCGTGACGCAGGACTTGATGTACTGGCCCTTCGCGGCGGCCGGCTTGGCCTTGATGATCGCGCCGATGAGCGCGTCATAGTTCTCGGCGAGCTTCTCGGCGCCAAAGCTGACCTTGCCGATCGGGCAGTGGATGATGTTGGTCTTGTCGAGACGGTACTCGATCTTACCGGCTTTGATCTCCTTGACAGCGGCGGTGACGTTGGGGGTCACGGTGCCAGCCTTGGGGGAGGGCATGAGACCCTTCGGGCCAAGAACCTTACCAAGACGACCGACGATACCCATCATGTCGGGGGTAGCGACGACAACGTCAAAGTCGAACCAGTTTTCCTTCTGGATCTTTTCCACGAGCTCCATGCCGCCGGCGTAATCAGCGCCTGCTGCGAGGGCTTCGTCGAGCTTTGCGTCCTTGGCGAACACGAGGACCTTACGGGTCTTGCCGGTGCCGTTCGGAAGAACGATCGCGCCGCGGACCTGCTGGTCAGCGTGACGGGAGTCAACGCCGAGCTTGATATGAACTTCGACAGTCTCGTCGAACTTGGCCTTTGCGGTCTTGACAACCAGATCCATCGCGTCAGCGATTTCGTACTGGACGCTGCGGTCGATCAGCTTCGCGCTGTCGACGTACTTTTTACCTTTAAACAATGTAATATCCTCCTTAGTGGTGATGCGGAATAATCCTCCCACATATTTATGAGGCCCGGCCGATAGCCGGAATACCTCGGGTCAAGCAATTAGTCGACAACAACGATACCCATGCTGCGGCAGGTGCCTGCAACCTGGCTCATCGCGGCTTCAATGGTGTTGGCGGTCAGGTCGGGCATCTTGCGCTCGGCAATTTCCTTGACCTGCGCCTTGGTGATGGTAGCGACCTTGTCCTTGTTGGGAACACCGGAGCCCTTCTCGATGCCGAGCGCCTTCAGAATGAGGGTCGGAGTCGGGGGGGTCTTGGTGACGAAGGTGAAGCTGCGGTCGGCGTAAACGGTGATGACAACCGGGATCTTGAAGCCGGCCTGATCCTTGGTACGCTCGTTGAATTCCTTGATGAACTGGGAAATGTTAACGCCGTGCTGGCCAAGCGCCGGGCCGACAGGGGGCGAAGCGGTTGCCTTTGCGGCAGGAATCTGAAGCTTGATATAACCTGTTACTTTCTGTGCCATGATAAGCACCTCCTGAATAAATGTGGTGATACGCTCGCGCGTATTTCTGGCGGGGTGAACCCCTCCCACGTTCCGGCCTCCAGCCGGGGCTTACTCGCTGACCAGTTCGACCTGATCGAGCTCGAGTTCGACGGGCGTTTCGCGTCCGAACATGGACACGACCACGCGCACCTTGTTCTTTTCGATATCCACCATATCGACAACGCCGGTAAACGACGTCAGCGGGCCGTCTGCAATCTTGACGGTGTCGCCTTCACTGTAGGCGACGACGATCTCGTGCTTTTCAACGCCCAGCTGCTGCACCTCTTCGTCTGTCAGCGGCGTAGGCTTGGTGCCCGAGCCGACGAAGCCGGTCACGCCGCGCACGTTCTTGATGATGTACCATGCCTCATCGGACATGATCATCTTCACCAGCACATAGCCGGGGAACACCTTGCGATCGTACGTCTTGGGGCCGTTATCCGTGATCTCGGTGACGGTCTCCATCGGGATGGAGACGACGTGGATGAGATCCTGGAGCTGGCGGGTCTCGATGGTTTTTTCAATGGTGGCCTTTACGGTGTTTTCATAACCGGAATAGGTATGCACAACATACCATTTTGCTGCTTCCGCCATGGTACCGCTCAGCCCTTGACGAGGGTAATAATACCGTTGACGACGACGCCGCCGACCGCATCAAAAACCCAAATGAAAATGCCGACGACCAGCACACAGGCCAGAACGATGAGCGTGTTGTTGATCATCTGGCTCTTAGTGGGCCATACGACCTTTTTCAGCTCGCTCTTCATTTCGCGGAACCAACGGCTGATTCGCTTCCCGGCACGCACAAAGAAGTTTTCCTTTTTTGCTTCTGCCATGATTTCACCCTTTCTGCAATGTCTTTGCCATTGCCTTACTTCGTCTCGCTGTGAACAGTCTGCTTCTTGCAGAATCTGCAATACTTCTTCATTTCGAGACGGTCAGGGTCGTTCTTCTTGTTCTTCATCGTGTTGTAGTTTCTCTGCTTGCATTCGTTGCATCTGAGTGTGATCTTCACGCGCATTGTTCGGCACCTCCTTAAATCTTGCCTCCCTGTATGACCGCGTTCTATGGTAAATTTAGGCGACGCCGAAACTACGATGGCGCCAACGCGGCTGAAAAAACGGCATACGAATCCCTTTTTTCGCAGGTAGAAACAATATAGCACAAATGAAGCCCCGGGTCAACCGGAAATTTGAAAAAATGCGGAAAAAATTCGCCACAATTGCCTTTGTGCCGAAAGCATGGTACAATATAAAAAATGAAACCGCGATACGGAGGAAGCTTACATGAAGGTAATGGCGATCGATCTGGGAGACGCGCGCACGGGTGTGGCCGTCTCGGACGCGCTGGGGATGCTGACAGGCTCGACGAGCGTCATTGAGTCCTGGAACAAAGAAAAAACGGCCCAGCTTGTGGCGGAGGCCTACAGAAAATCCGGGGCAGAGCGCCTCGTGATGGGCTTTCCCCGCAACATGGACGGCTCGGAGGGGCTGAGAGCGGACCTCTACCGGGAATTTGCTGCGAAGCTCGAGGAACTTCTGGGCGAGAAGATCGTCTTATGGGATGAGAGAAGAACGACGATCGAGGCCCATCAGATTTTGTCTGATAACAATTACCACGGCAAAAAACGCAAGAAAACCGTCGACGCGGTTGCTGCGTCCCTTATTTTAGAGGGCTATCTCAATTATCTTCGCACGCACAAGGAGTAAAACACTGCATGTTCACAGGCTACAGCGACAAGACCGTGGATTTCTTCTGGGATATCCGCTTCAACAATTCGCGCGAATGGTTCCATCCCAGAAAAGATCAATTTAACGAATATATCATGAACCCGACGAAGGAGCTTTCAGGCGAGCTTTACGACTGGCTGACGGAAAGGTATCCGCAGCTGCACCTGAATCTTCATATCTCGAAGATCTACCGCGACGCAAGGCGGCTGTTCGGGCGCGGTCCTTTGAAAGATCACATCTGGTTCTCGTTCCAGAATGAGCTGGAAGGACGGGAAAACGCGCCCTGCCTCTGGTTTGAGATTGGCTGCGAGGGGTACAGCTATGGCTTTGGCTACTGGTGCCAGCCCGCGGCTGCGGCAAGGTTCCGGAAATACGCCGACCAGCACCTGAAGGAGCTCGAGAAGCTGGCAAGGAAGCTCGACCGGCAGCAGACATTTTTTCTGCGCGGCGACGAATACGCAAGACCGAAGGGACATACGGACGACGCGCTCTCGGGGTGGTACAACCGCCGCTCGTTCTCCATCGTCTGCGAGCGCAATTATGACGAGCTGGCCTATTCGCGGGAGCTGCTGGACACGGTCAAAGCGGGCTACGAGTTTTTGATGCCGTACTACGAGTATTTCGACAAATCCTACCGCATGGCGGATTGAAGCGCCCTGCGGCAGGACTGGGGAAAGGAGAACCGCATGAGAAAACGGCGGAATGTTGTGTTTGGGGCTTTGATATTGGCAGTGCTGGCAGCGCTGGCAGCGCTGGTGCTGAGCCTGAGCGCCTGCGCAAAAAAGCAGACGCAGAGCGCGTTGGAGCCGTATACCACCGGGTGGGATGGGGCTGTCTACACCGTCACGCCGCTCGATGCCTACAAGGGGACCATTTCCGACGGCACAAATACCTATTCCTACCGCTATGATACCGGCGGCACCGGCTACAGCGTGACGTTTACCTATCCGGACGGCGAGACGTATACGTGGACTGAGAACAGCAGCAGCGGACGCGGGGAAGCGAGCCTGAATTTTGACTTTGAAAAATATCCGAGCGGCATGGTGCTCAAGCGTGTGCTGGAGCAGTCGCCGTCCGCGAAAAGTGAAAAGAAATCCACAAAGAACTGGGGAATCATCCTGTTTCTGCTGTTCGTCGGCGGCATCAACACCGCCTGTCCGCAGCTGACGTGGTATCTCGACGTCGGCTGGAAGGTCAAGGGCGGCGAGCCCTCTGAGGCGGCTCTCGGCTGGAGCCGCACAGTTGGCGTTGTGCTGCTGATCGTTGCGGTGGTTATGATGATTGTATAATACGGTATCGAAAATCCGGCGGTTCAGCTTGAACTGCCGGATTTTTTGCCCTTGAAAAACACCTCGCTGATCCCAACGAGAAGGAGAAAGCCGCCGAAAAGCTTTCGCAGAAGGCCGGTATCGAGCGTTGACGCCAGCAGCGCCCCGGGAATCGCGGTGAGGCACCCGGCCAGAGCCGCCGGAAGAACGGCGCGCCAGACGATCTGCTTATTTTTGACGTGGAAGAAGAGGGAACACGCAGCAGTCGGGAGGAAATACAGAAGGTTCACGCCTTGTGCCGTGCGCTGCTCCATGGACTGTGCGGCGGTCAGCCAGACCATGAGAAGCGAACCGCCGCCAATTCCGAACCCCGAGAGCACGCCGCAGATGATTCCTGCCAGAACGGCAATCAGAAAGTTCAGCATAAGATCAGCCTCGCACCGCCAAATAAAATCAGGAGTCCCAGCGCAATGTGCAGAAATCGCGCCGAGACCTTCTTGAACCAGAGCCCGGCCAGCACGCCGCCGCCCGCGCCGCCGAGAAGATAGGGGAGTGCGGTTTTCACATCCAACGCGCCGTTTTTCGCGTAGATCACGAGCGAGACGATCGTCAGCGGCAGGATGATGCTGATGGCCGAGGAAAACGCGTTTTTGTCCTCGAGCTTTACAAGAAGGATCAGAAGCGGCACGACGATCATGCCGCCCCCGGCTCCAAAAAAGCCGTTGACAAATCCGGCGAGGCCTCCGGTCAGCAGACATTTCCAGATGGCGGGCTGCGCAGCGTTCATAAAAAAACCTCCCCTGTCAAGTACACACTAGTGTTGGCAGGGGAGGCATAATTTATTCTGTCGGTTGTTCCGGCGCCTTTTGCGCGAGAAGCTGCTGCACGATATAGCCCGCGATCATCATGCCCGCGCACGGCGGGACCCACGACACAGAGCCCGGCGGCGTGCGCTTTTCGTTTTCCTGGCCGGGAAGGCGTCGGGGCGTAAGCGGCAGCTCTTCGCTGGTGAGCACGGTGTGGTGCTTGATCCCGCGCGCCCGGAGCTCGCGGCGCATGACCTTGGCCAGCGGGCAGCCGGAGGTTTTGCTCAGGTCGGTAATCCTGAATTTCGAGGGGTCGAGCCGGTTTCCGGTTCCCATTGAGCTGATGATCGGAACGCCCCGCGTGATGGCCGTCTCAATGAGGTCTATTTTACTGCGCGTGGAGTCGATGCAGTCGGCAATGTAGTCAAAGCCGAGGGAAAAGAAATCCTCCCGGGTCTCGGGTTCATAGAAGACGGGAAGCACCGCGACGCGGCAGTCGGGGTTGATGTCCCGGATGCGCGCTGCCATCACGTCGGTTTTCTGCATACCCAGCGTCGAGCGCAGGGCGACCAGCTGCCGGTTGAGGTTCGTGAGCGACACGGTATCGTGGTCAACGAGCGTGATCGCGCCCACGCCCGCGCGCGCCAAAGCCTCCGCCGCAAAGCTCCCAACGCCGCCGACACCGAAGACGGCGACATGACATTCCTTCAGAAGATCGAGCGCATCGTCTCCCAGAAGCATCCGTTCCCGGTCAAATTGTGTTTCCTGCATAACTGCCTCCCAAAAAAGGAGCTGCCGCAAGGCAGCCCCTTTTCGTTTTTTGATGTTACTTGGTGGTAAAGCGCATACCAAACGCATTTGTCTGGATGTTGTCCGTTGCACCCTCGGTGACGGAAGCGAACCATGCGTCATACGCATCGCTGCGGAGCTGGTCCTCCACGAGCTTCATGCGATAGTTCGTGCCATAGCCGGAGAAGTACATGACATGATAGCCGTAGGAGCTTTCGATGATGCCGGTATCGCCGACCTCGTGGTCCTCAAAGCACCAGTTCTCAAAGTCTTCGACCATCTGACCCGGCGTGATGTCCTCATAGCGGGCAGATTCTGCGGCAGTACCGTCGTCACGGGCAGCGTCGCCGATGGCGGCAAACGCGTCTTCGGTGTGTTCGCCGGCCTCATACTGGGCAAGCAGCTCTTCCGCCTTGGCCTTGGCCTCCGCCATAGCGTCTTCGTCCGTCGTATCGGTGACAGAGATCAGAATGTGGCGGACATTCGGCAGCGCGTAGTCATGCGTGTCGCGGGACTCGAAGATCGCGATGTAGTACGTGCCGTCAGACTCGATGCAGGTAGCGTCGCCGGTCTTGCGGCTGGTGTCAAAGAGCCAGTCGGAAAGCTCGGACTCGCTGTGATGGACGCCGGTACGCAGGGTGTAGCTGTCGTCGGTGTAGCTGTCCTTGGTGTCCTCGGAAGCATGCTCGTAGGCCGCGGAAATGAAGGCCTCGTCGCCCTTTTCAGCGGCGGCCAGCATCTCGTCGGCAGCGGTCTTCTTGAGCTCGGCGAGTTTCTCCTCGTCGGTCTCGTCGAACAGGCTGTCGGTCACGTTGAACACGCGGTAGTCAACGGTGTCATAGGTGTCGGGGTCAGCTTCGTATTCGCTTACGAGCTTGTCGTCGGTATAGGTGGGCTCGGCTTTCACGTCATCGGAGTAACGGGTGGCGAGCATTTCGATGGCGAGGAACTCACGGAAGTTCTTCTCGTTGCAGCCCGCGCCGTACATGGCGGCGATATAGCCGTTGACGTTGGAGTAGCCGTAGAGGGAGGCGTAGGTGGTGAGATTCATGACGGTCGCGTCGATGTTTGCCTGATCGTCCTCGGTAAGGGTCGCGCCGTTGGCGACTGCCTCGTCGTAGATGGCAAACAGGCGCGCCGCGCTCTGCAGGCCCTGCTCCGTGAAGGTATCGGCCCAAGTCACGCCGTTTTCTTCGTCGTAGTACTGCTCATTGAGCGGCGTGTTGGTGTCGATGAGATAGCTCATCATGTCGCCGTACTGGCTGCTCATAGAATTGTAGGCTTCCTTATAGAAATAGTTCACCATGGCGGGGGTCAGCTTGTGTCCGCCGACAGTCGCCGCGGTCGAGTGACGGGCCAGATAGCCGCTGGTCAGCATGGAGAAAAACGTGACGATGGCAATTACCAATACAAGGCAGATGATGCCGATGGTCCATTTCAGACCCTTGCTCATACCCTTTTTCTCGGGTGCGGCGGGGGTTTCGCCGGAAGCGATCTGCTCCTTGCGCTTGTTCTTTTCGCGCGATGCGCTCATTTCAGGATCATTCCTCTCGTGTATTCTTGCTTCGCCCGCAGGCGACACTCCACGTATTATACAGAAAAAGCCGCGTACATGCAAGCCTTTCTTTCGGAATTCATAATTTTTTCGGAAATGGACTGTACTGGACGGGAAAACCGGAGGAACGCGCGCGGCTGTTGACAAATCCGCATGCACTGTGTATTATATAATTAACGATTAAGTTAAATGTTAAAGGAGCGTGAGCTATGGGATTGCAGCAGACATTAAAGGCGCTCTCGGACCCCATTCGCCGGGAGATCCTGAACCTGCTCAAAAAAGGGCGCATGCCGGCAGGGGAGATCACGGCGCACTTTTCCGTATCCGCGCCCGCGATTTCGAGGCATTTGTCAGTTTTAAAAGAAGCTGACCTGATTCGTGATACCCGCGAGGGAAAATTCATTTTCTATGAGATCAATACCTCTGTGTTGGAGGAAACAATGCTCTGGCTTGCGGATTTGAAAGGAGACTGCAGCGATGATCAAACAAAATAAGGCGAAGATTCTTCTCTCGTCGGCCGTGATCCTGCTTCCGGCTGTGTACGGGATTATCATGTGGAACCACCTTCCGGATACGATGGCGACGCACTGGGGCGCGGATGGAATCACAGATGGAACCGCCGGAAAGGCACTGGCGGTCTTTGGCCTGCCGCTTCTATATTTGCTGGTGCATCTGTTTTGCCTGCGGCTGACTCTTTGGGATCAGGAAAAGCGGCGGCAGAGCCGGAAGGCTCTGGAGATGATGTTCTGGATCTTGCCTGCATGCTCGCTTGTAACGAACGGAATTTTGTATCGGGCGGCTTTGGGAAAAGAGCCGGAGCCTGTGATGCTCGTGCCGGTGCTGCTCGGCGTGCTGTTTTTGTGGGTCGGCAATTATCTGCCGAAGCTCAGAAGAAACCGGACGCTTGGCATCAAGGTTTCCTGGACGCTTGGAAATGAGGAAAACTGGAACCGGACGCACCGCTTTGCCGGAAAGGTCTGGGTCTGCGGAGGACTTCTTCTTCTTATGTCCGCGCTTTTGCCGCTTCAGGCGATGGTCTGGGTGATGGTATGCGTCGTGGCCGCATTGGGCCTTGCACCGATCGCGTATTCTTACGCAATTTTCCGGCAGGACCGGAAAGCGGGCGTAGTATATGACACAGCGCCCAAAACAAAGGCGGAAAAAATCGCGTCGAAAATCACCGCCGTCACGGTTCCGGTCATTCTGCTCGGCGCTGCGCTGCTGCTTTTTACCGGCAGCATGGAGATAAATTGCGGCGAAGATGCGCTGACGATCAAGGCAAGCTATTGGTCGGATCTGCGCGTTGAGTATTCCAAGATCGATACGGTCGAGTATCGCGGCGACTTTGACCCCGGCGTGCGGACGAACGGTTTTGGTTCTCCGAAGCTTTCGATGGGCGCGTTCCGAAACGGCGAATTCGGCAATTATACGCTGTATGCCTATACGAACGCGAAAGAATATATCGTCCTGACTTCCAGTGGAAAAACGCTTGTCATCGGTATGGACGACGAAGCAAGGACGCGGGCAATTTATGAGACGCTTCTCGAGAAGACCGGGAAGTGATGATATATAAAACAACGGGGCAAGGCGTTTGTACCTTGTCCCGTTTTCCATACAAAAAAATCCGCGCAATATCCGCACGCAAAGCGAATCCCCGCGAAGGCCGTGCGACTCCAATTATAACCTGCACGAAAGGGCAGGTGGGTTGCCTCTCCGATGCTTCTCTGCTTCCAACGTCCACCACCGGTCAGAGCCGTGGGCGGGAGGCCTGCAATCGACACCGGAAGTTTTCCGGCATCCCCTGAATATAATGTGGGTTTAAGTGGAGCCGTCACGCACCCCGCAGGGAAACATGACGTAATATTTAGCTGCGCTCAGTTCTCGTCGGCCTCTTCCATGTCCTCGTCCTCGTAGATGAGATCCATCAGCGCGCCGTACACGGCCTCGAGCTCATCATCGTCGTCGATGGTGACCAGAATCTCCTCGCCGTTTTCGTCCACGGCCTTGAGAATGCTGACCTCTAAGTCTTCCTCGCCGTTATCCTCGGCGGGAACGAGGGCCAGATATTTGCTGCCTTCGTATTCCAGCTCTGCCAGAACCTCCAGCTCATACTCCTTGCCGTCTTCGTCGGTGATGGAGATAAAATCGCTTCCGTATTCTTCGTTCATTGTTGCGTCCTCCGCAGGATTTGTTCTTGCACCTATTTTAACGTCTTGCGCATACAAAATCAAGAGGAAATTCTGCCGGCACGCAATTTAGGAACAAAAATCTTCCAGAGCCCGTGTCAGTGCCGCCCGTCCCGCGACATACACACCCTGCGACAAAAGCGCCCGGTCCTCCGCGCGCGGCAGCATGGATACGCTCCGGCCTGTGTCAACGAGTGCAGAACCCGGCACCTCCCGGTAGCAGATCCTGCCGTCCTTCACCGTCAGAAAATAGGTCCTGGCACCAAGCCCCATCGCAAGCAAAATCGCACATACAGCCACATTCCGCCTCATCCAAATCGCCTCCTTATTTCATACGTTTCCCTTCTTTGCGCGTTAGCATACAAAAAACGAATCTTCCGTCGAGCCAACGCCCCGCAGAGTTTCGCGCCAGCAGCCGAAGCGCAGCCCATTCTCGTAAAAAAGAGCCAGCTTTTTACGAGCGCCCCCACATATATTCATATTTTGTTTCCAAACTAATTGACACGTATGATATAATGTAATGATGAAAAATAAAATGGTATATTGTGCCTGCTTTTTGCAGAAAAATGCGGGCGCGTTTTGCGATAAAATGGAGGAACAACATGCGAGCAGATAAAAATACACAGCCCTCCGGCTCTGCGGCACGGCGGATTTTGAAAGGCTTCGGAAAGGTATTCGGCACGATGGTGCTGGTGCTGTTTCTGACGACGCTGATTTTTGCGTGCCTGTTTGCCCTGTACGTCAAAAACAATCTCTCCGCACAGGTCGACTCGATCGACGGCTTTACGCTCGATCAAACCTCCGTCATCTATTATGAAGACCCGAAGACCGGACAGGACGTCGTTCTGCGCAAGCTCTACGGCGGCGCGAACCGCACGTGGGTGAAGTACGAGGACATTCCCAAGAACCTCATTCATGCCTGCATCGCCATCGAGGACAAGCGCTTTGAGGACCATCAGGGCGTCGACTGGGTGACGACGCTTAAGGCCTGCGTCAAAATGTTCCTCGGAAGAGGCGAGGCCGGCGGCTCGACGATCACGCAGCAGCTCGTCAAAAATATCACGGGCCGCGACGAGGTCACGGTGCGCCGGAAGCTTGTTGAAATTTTCAGCGCTTTGGAACTTGAGAAGAAGTACACGAAAAAGCAGATCATGGAGCTCTATCTCAACGTCATCGCGCTCGGCGAAAACTGCGAGGGCGTGGAGTCTGCGTCGCAGGTTTATTTCGGCAAGAGCGTGAGCGAGCTCGATCTTGCCGAGTGCGCCGCGCTCATCGGCATCACAAATAACCCCTCGATCTACGACCCGTATATCAACGCCGACAAGAACAAGGAGCGGCAGGTCATTATTCTCGACCAGATGCTCGAGCAGAAGTATATCACGCAGGAGCAGCACGACACGGCCGTGGCGGAGGAGCTGGTACTCCATAATGCCAGCGGCGAAGCGTCCGGCGACGAGGATTACTATTCCTACTTTGAAGATCAGGTCATCAACGACGTGGTGCGGGACCTCAGCGAAAAGACCGGCTACGATCAGACGATTGTCCGCAAGATGCTCATGACGGGCGGCTATAAGATTTACTCCACGCTCAACCCCGATGTGCAGGCGGCAGTGGAGGAGGTTTATCAGAATCTTGACAACATCCCCAACACCGCAAGCTCGCAGCAGCTGCAGTCCGGCATTGTTATCATTGATAATAAGACGGGAGACGTTGTGGCCGTGGCCGGCGGCGTGGGCGAGAAGCAGGGGAGCCTGATCTTGAACCGCGCGACGCAGAGCTATCTGTCCCCGGGCTCGACGATCAAGCCCGTTTCCGTCTACGCGCCCGCGCTGGAGCTCGGGCTCATCACGCCCGCGACGGTCATGGACGATACGCCGTATTCGTTTACCGACGCGCGGCACTGGCCGAAAAACTCCGATTCGATCTACAGAGGCCTCATGAACATCAACGAGGCTGTGGCTCTTTCCATCAACACGATCCCCGTCAAGCTCGTCGCGCAGATGACCCCGGAATACAGCTTCGAGTTCGCGAAGGAAAAAATGGGCCTCAGCACGCTCGTTTCCTCCTATGTAAACGCGGCGGGAGACACGTTTTCGGACGTGGACCTGGCGCCGCTTGCGATGGGCGGATTGACCCGGGGCGTGACCGTCAAGGCGATGGCGCAGGCTTACGCGACGTTTGCGAACGAAGGCGTGTACCGTGAGGCGCGGACGTATACGAAGGTTGTAGACTCCGACGGAAAGGTCGTGCTCGATAACACGCAGCAGTCGCACGTCGCGATGAAGGACATGACGGCCTGGTATATTACCTATATGCTGGAGAACACCGTCGAATCCGGAACCGGCACGGCGGCGCAAATCGCGAATATGACCGTCGCGGGCAAGACCGGCACAACGACGAGCGACTTTGATCGCTGGTTCGCGGGCTATACGCCCTATTATACCGGCGTCGTCTGGTGCGGCTACGACGACCCCGAGGAGGTCGTGCTGACGGATTCGTCGACGAATCCCGCCATCGTCCTCTGGCAGAAGGTCATGGAGCAGGTGCACGACGGCCTTCCCAACAAAGAATTTAACAAGCCCACGAACGTGGTCGAGTGCACGGTCTGCCGCGACAGCGGCCTGCTCATGACAGACGCCTGCCGCGAGGACCCGAGAGGAAGCCGCGCTGTGACCGTGGAGCTCAGTCTCTACGATGTGCCGACGCAGAACTGCGATGTCCATAAGGAAGTGGAGATCTGCGGCGCGTCGGGGCACGTGGTGAACGAATACTGCAAGCAGGTCGAGGGCAATACGACAAAGACCGTGGGATTGCTCGATGTTTCGCGAGCCTTCCCGGTGCGCGGGATCACGGTGCAGGACCAGGCCTACGCCGTGCCGAACGACTCTCTGCCCGCGGGCTATTACCCGGCTCTGAGCCCGGATGTGGACGCGATTAATGTCGAGTGCTATATCCACACAAGAGACGATCTGCCCGAGCCCGAAGCGCCGGAAGACGAGGAAGAGGAAGACAGCGCAAGCCGCATTTCCGCCGCTGTGCGCGATATCCTCACGGGCGGCAGCCAGAACGATTAAACAACAGCAGGAGAACGCTATGTGGCTTTCAGACGAATGGAAGGACTATGAAGTCATCGATACCTCGAGCGGGGAAAAGCTTGAGCGATGGGGAAAGTATATCCTCGTGCGCCCAGACCCGCAGGTCATTTGGAGTACGCCTAAAAATCACCCCCTGTGGCGCAAATATGATGCAAAATACAGCCGCTCCAATACCGGCGGCGGCAAATGGTCAAACCTGCATCTTCCCGAGCAGTGGCAGGTGCGGTATAAGGAGCTCACGTTCAACGTAAAGCCCATGAACTTCAAGCACACGGGCGTGTTCCCGGAGCAGGCCGCCAACTGGGACTTTGCGATGGAGAAAATCAGAAACGCAGGACGGCCCATCAGCGTTCTGAACCTTTTTGCCTACACGGGCGGCGCAACGATCGCCTGCGCGGCGGCGGGTGCGAGCGTCTGCCATGTGGACGCGGCGAAGGGCATGGTCGCCTGGGCGAAGGAAAACGCAAGGTCCTCCGGGCTGGAGGAAAAGCCGATTCGCTGGATCGTCGACGACTGCGGCAAATTTGTAGAGCGTGAGATCCGGCGCGGCCGGCGCTATGACGCGATCATTATGGATCCGCCAAGCTACGGCAGAGGGCCTTCGGGTGAGATCTGGAAGCTCGAAGACAACCTCTACCCCTTCGTGGAGCTTGTGAGTAAGGTTTTGAGCGACGATCCGCTCTTTGTGATCATCAATTCCTACACCACGGGGCTCGCTCCCTCGGTGCTGGGCTACATTTTAGATACGCTGGTATCCAAAAAATATGGCGGCAAAACGCGCTGCGATGAGCTGGGGCTTCCGGTGACGAATACTGGGCTTGCCCTTCCGTGCGGCAGCACCGGCCGGTGGACGAGGGACTGAGCATGGAAAACGCAATTGAGATCCGGCACCTCGCGTATTCCTACCCGGACGACACGTCAACCGAGCACGTGGTCTTTCAGGACTTGAGCCTCGATATCGAGCAGGGGAGCTTTGTCGCCGTATTGGGGCACAACGGCTGCGGCAAATCGACGCTTGCCAAGCATCTGAACGCGATTTTGCTGCCCGAGGGCGGCACGGTGACGGTTTACGGGCTCGACACGAAGCAGGAGGAAAACCTTCTTGCCATCCGCCAGCAGGTGGGCATGGTGTTCCAGAACCCGGATAACCAGATCGTCTCGAACGTCGTGGAAGAGGACGTGGCGTTTGCACCCGAGAATCTCGGCGTTCCGACGCAGGAGATCCGCAGACGCGTCGATGAAGCGTTGGAGGCCGTCGGCATGGCGGCCTATAAAAAGCACGCGCCGCACCTTCTTTCGGGCGGCCAGAAGCAGCGTGTGGCGATCGCGGGCGTGCTCGCGATGCAGCCCAAGACCATTGTCCTTGACGAGCCGACCGCGATGCTGGACCCGCAGGGGCGGCAGGAGGTCGTCTCGATCGTCGAAAAGCTCAGCCGCGAGCAGAGTATTACGGTGATTCTCATCACGCACCACATGGACGAGGCCATCTGCGCCGACCGCGTGATTGCGATGGATGACGGGAAAATCATCGCCGACGGCGCGCCGAAGGACGTTTTTACGAAGATCGACCTTCTGCAAAGCGTCGGATTGACTGCGCCGCAGACGACGCTTTTGCTGAAAGCGCTCGATGACGACGGCTGCGCGCTTCCGCTGGACGCTCTGAGCGTGGACGACTGCGCGCAAGCCCTGCTTCGGCAAATTTTGCAGGCGAAAGCCTGATTTCGGAGGAAAAACGGTTGGAGCCTGTATTAGAAATTCGAAATGTGTCGCATGTCTACGGCGCGGATACGCCGTTTGAGCATGTGGCGCTGGACAATGTGAGCCTGACGGTCGGGCGGGGCGAGTTTGTCGGCCTGATCGGCCACACGGGCTCTGGAAAATCGACGCTCATCCAGCACATGAACGGCCTATTGAAGCCGTCAAACGGGCAGGTTTTGTTCGAGGGACAGGACGTGTGGTCGGACGCGAAGCTCACGCGCCGCCTGCGCTTTCATGTGGGGCTGGTGTTCCAGTACCCGGAGTATCAGCTCTTTGAAGAGACGGTCTTTCAGGACATCGCTTTCGGCCCTAAGAACATGGGCCTTACGGAGGACGAAGTTCGCGCGCGCGTTTTGCGGGCGGCGGGCTTTGTCGGCATTACAGACAAAGAGCTTGAGAAATCGCCCTTTGACCTCTCCGGCGGGCAGAAGCGCAGAGCCGCGATTGCGGGCGTGATTGCGATGGAGCCGGACGTTCTGATCCTCGACGAGCCCACGGCGGGACTGGACCCCGTCGGCCGCGAGAGTATTCTGGAAAATATCCGGGCCTATCAGTCGGCGCAGGGCGCGTCAGTCATCATGGTGAGCCACTCGATGGAGGAAATCGCCTCCAATGTCGACCGGCTTCTTGTCATGAACGACTCGCACCTTGTCATGGACGCAACGCCGGCGGAGGTGTTCGCAAGGCCGGAAGAGCTCGTTCACATGGGGCTTGCCGTGCCGAAGGTGACGCAGGTGCTTTTAAAGCTCCGCGAGCTCGGCGTGGACGTTCCGGCATCCGCCTTTACGGTGGAGCAGGCGGAAAAGCTGTTGCTTCCGCTCGTGAAAGGAGGGAAGGCCGCATGCTGAAGGATGTGACGCTCGGCCAGTATTTCCCGGGCGAAACCGCCATCCACAAAATGGACCCCAGAACAAAGCTTGTGCTCGTGATTGTGTACATCGTGGCGCTGTTTCTGGCGAAGGGCGCGGCGGGGTACACGCTTGTGGCGGGGTGCCTGCTTGCCGTCGTTTGGATCTCCAAAATCCACTTGAAGGTAATTTTAAAGGGCCTCAAGCCCTTGATGCTGATCATCATCCTGACGGCGGTTCTGAACCTCTTTTACGGGCAGGGCGAACCGCTCGTGCAGTTCTGGATTTTCAAGATCACAAAGCAGGGCATCGAAAACGCGGTTTTCATGGTGCTGCGCATCACGCTTCTGGTGGCGGGGACGTTCATGCTCACCTACACCACGAGTCCAATCGCGCTGACGGACGGTCTGGAGAGCTTACTCAGCCCGCTGAAAAAAATCGGCGCGCCGGTCCATGAGCTTGCAATGATGATGTGCATCGCCCTTCGCTTTATCCCCACGCTCATTGAAGAAACCGATAAGATCATGTCCGCCCAGAAGGCAAGAGGCGCGGACTTTGAGTCCGGAAATATCCTCGCGCGCGCAAAAGCGCTCATTCCGATTCTGGTGCCGCTTTTCATCTCGGCCTTCCGCCGGGCAGACGAGCTGGCCACCGCGATGGAGTGCCGCTGCTACCACGGGGGAGAGGGCCGCACCAAGCTCCATGCGCTCCATTATGCGGGACGCGACTATACGGCCTATTGCCTTGGCACGCTGATGCTTGCGGGCGTGATTGTGCTGCGGCACTTCGGCTTATAATTTATCACACGGGAGAACGCTATGAGAAACATTGCCCTGACGCTCCGCTACCTCGGCACGGCCTATCACGGCTGGCAGGTGCAGAAAAATGATATCACGGTCGGCCAAACGCTCGAGAAAGCCGCTGCCATGGTCGTGGGCCATAAGGTGCACATTACCGGCTGCGGCCGGACGGACGCGGGCGTTCACGCGAAGGTCTACGTAGCAAATTTCCGCACGGACGCGAGAATTCCTGTGGACCGCATTCCCTACGCCTTCAACACGCACCTGCCCGGAGACATCGTCGTCACCGGCGCAATGGAGGTGCACGACGGCTTCAATGCCATCGGTTCGTGCGTCAAGAAGGAATATACCTATCTCATCTACAATTCTCCAATTAAGGACCCGTTTTATGTCAATCGCGCGTGGTTCTATCCCAAACACCTCGACGAGGCGGTCATGCAGCGCGCAGCGCAGCAGTTTGTCGGCACGCACGACTTTGCCGCCGTCCGTTCGGTCGGAACGGAAGTGAAGTCCACGGTGCGCACGGTCTATCACTACGAGGTCGAGCGCGACGGCGATCTCATTTCCCTTCGCGTCTGCGCCAACGGCTTTTTATATAATATGGCGCGCGCGATGGCGGGGACGGTCGTGTACGCCGCGGAAGGGAAGTTCCCGCCCGAGGAAGTGGCCAATATCCTGGCAAACGGCGACCGCAAGGCTGCCGGTCCCACGGTTCCGCCCGGCGGGCTCTACATGACCCAGCTCTGGTATGACGACGGAGAGGCAGTGTTCCATGTCGGATAACGTTTCAAAATTTGATCCACACCCCGGAAGAAGCCTTGCGCGGCGGATCGTGCTGTTCGTGCTGGCGCTCGTTCTGGTGGGCGGCGCGGTGACGCTTTACGTGTTCCGCGATTCTTTGAATTTAGATGCGGCGAAGCGCTTTGTGCGCTACCTGAACGTCAAAACAGACTCCGCGGGAGGTAGCTTCACGTTTGATTCCCATAACGCGAACCAGTATGCCGACTTGCAGGGAGGCCTTGCCGTGGCGTCTGTCTCCGGGCTCAGTCTTTATGACGCGAACGGAGACGAGCTTGCCGTCGTGCAGGCGAAATTAGATACCCCCGCTATCCGCACAGGAGGCAAGCTCACGCTGGCCTTCGACGTGGGCGGAACGAACCTTCTTGCTGTGCGGCAGTCGGGAGAGACGGCTCTGAGCCTTACGACCCAGAGACCGATTTTCGATGCGGATATGGCCGCGGACGGCAGCCTCTGCTACGCGACGTCGGAGTCCGGCTATAAGACGGTTCTATACGTCTACGACAGCAATCAGAACCGGATCTACCGCTGGTTATCTGCCAGTCAGTTCATGCCCGTCTGCGCGGTCTCGGCAGGAGGAAAGTATCTGGCCAGTGTGTCACTTGGCCAGCGGGATGGCATTTACGCATCAAGCCTCCACATTTTCCAGACTGCGAAGGAAGATTCCGGCATTACGGCCGCGCTTGGCGGCGACCTTATTTACGATCTGACATTTCTGGACGCGAGCACCATCTGCGCTGTGGGAGAGTCCGGCGCGAAGTGGCTCGACGTCAGCGGGAACCTTCTGGCGGACTACACGTACAACGGCGCATATCTCAAGGACTTTGATTTTGGCGGCGACGGATTTCTCTCTTTGATCGTGAATATGTATAAGGCAGGCAACCACTGTTCGGTCGTTACCGTTGACAAAACGGGCACGGAGCTTGGAAGCGCCGAACTCGACGTGCAGATCCTCGATTTTTCGGCGGCGGGGGAGTACCTTGCCGTTCTGACGGCGGAAAAGCTCACCATCTACACCAGCGCAATGAAGCCCTATTTTGAGCAGGCGAACACGACGAGCGCGACAAACGTCATCATGCGCGCCGACGGCTCGGCGGTTCTGCTCGGCGGTGGGCGCGGCGAGATCATACTGCCTTGAATTTTCAGTTCCGTCATATATTGGCGTTGGAATTGTTCACAATTCCGTGCTATACTTCTTAAAAATTGATCCTATCTGAGTAGGAGAACGTATATCATGAAACCAACCTTATGTTCCAAATGTAAAAAGAATCTGGCGGTCGTGTTCATCACAAAGATTGAAAACGGCCAGACCAACAATGAGGGCTACTGCCTCAAATGTGCGCGCGAGCTCGGCATCAAGCCTGTCGACGACATGATCAGCCGCATGGGCCTTTCGGACGAAGATCTCGACAACCTCAACGGTGAAATGCTCGACACGATGAACGGCCTCGAGGGCCTGATTTCGAACGCGCAGAATCCGGACGATGCGTCGGAGGACGAGGAAGACGACGACAACGCCTCACAGACCGCGACGTTCCCGTTCCTCAACAAGCTCTTCGGAAACGCCGGAAATAATAACCCTGGGGAAGCCTTGACTCCGCAGAAGGAAGAGCCCCGGCAAAATCCCCCGCGCGGCGATAAGCCGAACGGACAGAAGAATAAAAAACGCAAATTTCTCGATACCTACTGCCAGAACCTCACGCAGAAGGCGCGCGACGGAAAGCTCGACCGCATTGTCGGCCGCGACGTGGAAACCGAGCGCGTGGTGCAGATTTTAAATCGGCGGCAGAAGAATAACCCGTGTTTGATCGGTGAGCCAGGCGTCGGCAAAACGGCGATTGCCGAGGGATTGGCGCAGCGGATCGTCGACAAAGAAGTACCCTACAAACTGCAAGGCAAGGAGGTCTATCTAATGGACCTGACCGCGCTCGTCGCGGGCACGCAGTTCCGGGGCCAGTTTGAAAGCCGCATGAAGAGCCTCATCGACGAGGTCAAAAAGCTCGGCAACATCATCCTTGTCATCGACGAGGTGCACAACCTGGTTGGCGCGGGCGACGCAGAAGGCTCGATGAACGCGGCAAATATCCTCAAGCCCGCCCTCTCGCGCGGCGAGATTCAGGTCATCGGCGCGACAACGTTCGACGAGTACCGCAAGTATATCGAAAAAGACTCTGCGCTCGAGCGCCGCTTCCAGCCCGTGACGGTCAATGAACCGACGATCGAGGAGTCCATCGCGATTCTGCGCGGTATTTCGCATTACTATGAAGAGTTCCACGGCGTGGAGATCCCGCCCGAGATCGCGCGGCAGACCGTCATTCTCTCCGAGCGGTACATCACCGACCGTTTCCTTCCCGACAAGGCCATCGACCTTTTGGACGAAGCCTGCTCGGACGTGAACCTCAAAAACAAGTCCATCGGCAAGCTCGAAGCCCTCAAAAAAGATCAGGCCGATATTGAACTCGAGCTCGGCGCGCTTATGGACCAGCCGGATAAGGCGGACGCGGACTTTGCACGCATGGCGGAGCTTCGCAGCCGCAAATTGCAGCTTGAGAAGGAAATTGCCGTGCTGGAGGAAGAGCCGAAGCCGGTTCTGACGATGGAAAACCTTGCGCGCATCATTGAGCTCTGGACGAAAATCCCGGCGAGCAAGATCCGCGCGCAGGAGTATGAGCAGCTGGAAAATCTCGACACGCGCCTTAAGGAACACATTGTGGGGCAGGACGAGGCCATCCGCGCCGTTACGGCGGCCATCCGGAGAAACCGCGTTGGTATTTCGCCCAAGAAGCGTCCGGTGTCGTTTATCTTTGTCGGCTCGACGGGCGTTGGCAAGACAGAGCTTGTCAAGTGCTTGGCAAACGAGATGTTCGAGTCTGTGGAATCTCTCATTCGGCTCGACATGTCTGAATACATGGAAAAGCACTCTGTTTCGAAGCTCATAGGCTCGCCTCCCGGCTATGTCGGCTATGACGAGGCAGGGCAGCTGACGGAGAAAATCCGCAGAAGGCCGTATTCCGTCATTCTCTTTGATGAGCTCGAGAAGGCACACCCGGACGTTCTGAATATCCTGCTCCAGATCCTCGACGATGGCCGGATCACGGACGCGCAGGGAAGAGTCGTGAATTTTGAAAACACGATCATCATCATGACCTCCAACGCCGGCTCTGACCGCAAGGACGGCTCGGTCGGCTTCGGCAAGAGCTTATCGGAGCAGACGCAGGAGAAGGCCGTCAAGGCGCTCTCCGAGTTCCTGCGGCCGGAGTTTATTAACCGCGTGGACGAGGTCATCTCGTTCAATAAGCTCACGGAAGAAAACTTCCGCGCGATTGCGGGCATTATGCTCACGGATCTCCAGCAGGCGCTTTCGGAGCGCGGGATCGACTTTACGTGGGACGAGAGCGTCATTGACGCGCTGGTCAAAAAGTCCTATTCCGTGACCTACGGCGCTCGGAACCTCCGCCGTACGATTCAGAAAGAGCTTGAAGACCCGATTGCCCAGAAAATCATCGAGAGCTTTGTGGCCCCGCTTCATACGCTGCACGCTGCGGCGGATGAAACCGGCACGTTCACGGTCACAGGAGAATAAGCTGCGCCCCGCCGGACACCCTCCGGCGGGGCTGAACCGGACAAAATACGCCGTTTTTTCCGAAAAGCGAAATTAGGGCTTGACGGAAGCGGAATAATATGTTATGATATGCAAGCAAATTTGAGAGATGCAAATCTCCAATCTGCAATGCTAGTGTGGCTCAGTCGGTAGAGCAGCTGATTCGTAATCAGCAGGTCGCCGGTTCAAGTCCGGCCACTAGCTCCAGAAACCGGTG